>Ga0247757_10000561_pt1 | contig 30208 bp, 27 predicted proteins | sample UWRJL126311R4_FD_180929 | JGI IMG/M metagenome (GOLD analysis project Ga0247757, IMG submission 180929) | Plant litter microbial communities from Arlington Agricultural Research Station in Wisconsin, United States - UWRJ-L126-311R-4 | ecosystem: Environmental > Terrestrial > Plant litter >... | reverse complement strand
AGTTCCTTTATTAATGCTGTACTGCGTCATGGTGGAAGGATATACAACACACCAACTGCGACTTTTCCGTCCAGATTGAATTCAGGAAGGGTCCCGTGTCGTTGCGTGTGAGCAAAGCGTACCACCGGCCTCGTGAGCTGAAATGCTATGGCAAGAGTACGGAAAGCAGCAAAACGTGGAGCGTACGGCGGCATTTTTGATATCTTGAGACGCTTTTGGTTTGGCTGTTTTAAATAACTCTTTTTTAGAAAAAAATAATCGAGATCGGGTTCGTAGAATGGCGACATGAGTTGCGCGACCATACGCCACGTAGGTACGTCACCGTTGCGTACAAACAGCATGATTTTGCTTAGAAGGATCAGTAGCGGGTCTTCTACCCGTAAGAATGAATGGAGACCAAATATATTCAGGGCGTAACCTACTCCGCGGAATAAATCTAGGGATTGGCCTGCTCAATTAGTGGTGGCAGTTGGCTGTATACCAAATTGGCGTGAGAACAAGAGGCCATACACAATTCTACATATTGCCTGACATGATTCTTATTCGAGAGAGCTCCATGAGTAGCTGTTCTAATGTGGTTTTCAACCAATTTCGGACGAGAATCATTCCGTGTCTTTGTAAACGTGCCGTGGGGACCCGATATGAGCATATACACATGTTGTATGTAAAGTGCGAACGACATTTGCAAAAGCTTGAAATGGAAGTATTTGGGGGTAAAATGCATGATCAAGCGCTTTTCAGTTTTGCATCATCCATTATGTCGATGAAGTTAAAAGCTGCCACGAGCGCGCTCACCAAATTTCTCCACTTCTCGACCACGAGTTCCTAAGAGCACGGTTCCTGGACCCATCCTGTGCTCTAAGTCCAAACAGGAAGTGGTATATGAGGAAAGTCGACCGATCGTTACCACATATACATTGCGGCGACCGGGATCAGGCAAGGCACACCTTCCGACGTAGATGGGCACGATGGGGTCTCGAAACAGTCTGGATGTATCCAGCACGAACACATGGTGGTATTTTTCACCCTCAGTACCTCTACAGCACATCAAATTCTCTTCACAACCTTACATCCATAAATTTTCAACGCGCCCACTCACACTCACTATCGAACCTCGCGAGGCAGCGACAATCCAACACGGTAAGATAGCAAAACGACACCGTGAAAGTCCACGCACGTGCCCTAAGAAGCATCACAGCCTCGGCACGTTCGTTAGCGCCTTGGCCCCTGCGACCCCGGATTCACATGTCGACCCCGGGGAAAGGCACTTCGAAGCATGACCGGGTCTGCAGTCACAAGCCGTGCGCGCCCATAAGACTGAAAAAGCCGCCGAGCAACCTTTCCACCGCCCATCCTCTCCAACGCCTACCGCCTCCCCCCTTCCTCCGTCATCACAGCACTCCGTCTTTCCTTACGCACGGAAACGCAATTCATCGCTCGTACTTCGCCCGGTTGCATCATCCTGTGTGTAGCTATTGTAGCTAGCTAGCCGCTTCTCCCAAAGAACCTCCGAATCCGCGCCCCAATGTCTCTCAAGTCAGGTACGTGGTAGATAGGACTCCCGCGGCATGTCGCTCCTGCATTCGCCAGGACCGCAGAACGTGGAATTGTCCCTGCGTAGTGCATCGTGGAAGCTCTCATGTCCTTCTCGCTAACATGCCTTCCCCCCTCACTGCAGACGCCTTCCCCTCGTCAGCCGCCTTCGACGCGATCGCACAGTCCCTGAAAGCCGACGACGCGGGGCGGAAAGACGCGATCGCGAAGGGCGGCGCCGTGTTCGCCTTCACGCTGAAGAACGGGGCGGGCGCGACCGAGTCGTGGTACATTGACCTGAAGGAGAGCGGGACGGTGGGCAAGGGCGCGCCGCCCAAGAAGGCGACCGTCACGCTGTCGCTGAGCGACGGCGACTTCGGGAACCTGGTGGCGGGCAAGGCGAATGCGCAGAAGCTGTTCATGAGCGGGAAGCTCAAGGTCAAGGGCGACGTCATGAAGGCGACGAAGATGGAGCCGATCCTCAAGAAGGCGCAGACGAGCGCGAAGTTGTAGATGTTGGATGTTGCGCTCTGGATAAGGGTTGGGTTGGGTGGGGAGGGGAGGTAGTGTACGATGTGATACCTATGCCAAGCATGCGTTACCTTTCTCAAGCGGCCGGTAACTGTATTTCGTTCCTGTGAAACGTGCACTGTGCAGCATTGCATGTGAACATGATTATTGGGTTAAGGCAATAACACTAGAAAATGATATTCAAGGATCGTAAGGTACGCCACACTCATGACATCGTATGTACATACTTTCGTGAACGTGAGATATAATAATGCAACAGACATGAAGGCCGTTAATCATCCGCACAATAGAGACAGGCGTTAGAAAGAAAAAGCGAGTAAAGAAAAGTCGTGCCAAGGATTGTCGTAAAGGAAGAAATGAAGAAGAATATCGTGAATAGAAAAAAGAAACCATTGCGGCGACGAGCGCCCATTCATAGGATAAAGCCATCGCCATGGCTAAGCCAACCCCCAAATACTCGCCCACAAAATTATCTTCCGAGCCGGGAAACGGACGTTAGGGGTATCGATGGAAACAAATCCGCCCCCGGCCGGGTACGTACCCAGGAACTCCATACGCTCTTTTCTTTTTTTGATATGCAAGACCCAACCCTTCCGGTAGCCCAACCGACCGTGAGAATATTGACAATGACACAGTAGTACAGTAGTACAGTGCTCCACCCAACACCAACCTCGATAAAAACAAAGGACATCGCAACATCTACTTCCAGCTCGAGAACATAGTGCCTCGCAGCAACCTCTTGACGTGGTCACCACCTCCGCCCCAGAAGCTCTCCTTGGTGTTGGGGCTCTTCTTCAGCGTCGTCTTCGGCTTGCTTAACCATCGGCTCAGAGTATGCGACCCCCGCTCTTTACCGGATACGTCTTCGATGGCCTGGTCAACTTCTTCAAGCAAGGGACCCATGATCCTGGGCTCGACGCCCACAGGACTGAGCACGATGGGCACGTCCATGACCTCTTCAGCATTCTTCTTCCATCGGTCGCTGCCCGCGATAAGGGTTAGAGGCTCCAGCGCTTCATCCCAATTGCCTTGGCGCAGTTTGACATCTTCAAAGTTAAACTCCACAAGCGTGCGCCGGTGTCGGTGGATGAAGTCGGAGATTTGGGAAGAATCCATGACGGCGTTCTCAAGCTCCATGTGGCGAAGGCGTGGGAACTTGAGGGCCCGAGGACCGCGCACTTCGCCGCGCATAGACGGGTGCATGCACTCTTCCTCGATGGGGAGCATGCAGGGTTCCTTGTCAAGGCTGAGGGGCGAGGGTCCGCGCACGCCTTTCCAGCGGAAGAAAAGACGGGTAAGACCGCGGGACACGGTGCGCAAGTAGGCGTGAAGGATGCGCAGGTGTTCAATGGACTGCATCCTATTCTTCGGGGAAGAAGAAACAGGAAGCGACTCCATGCATATGGAAAGATGGCGGATTTGGCCCCATCGCTTCGCAGAAGACGGTGTGCTACCAAAGCCGTGCATGGGATGGAGGTAAAGGAGACCGCCAGGGTGGATAGGGTGCAAGGAAAGAGAATGGAGGCTGTACATTGGCGCGCGCTCAACAGCAATGCGGAGTGAAATGAGGGCATAGTCTACCGCACTGCGCCCATGTCTTGGGACATATTCATGACCAGGGCATGATATCTTGAGGTGAGTGAGATTGATGAGTTCCGAGAAAGCGGCAACGAACGCAGGGACGTTTGTTGCAGCATGGAAGAGGGGCGGATATTGCTGAATGAGCAGATTGGTCATCTCCCAAGATCCATACTTTGGGGTCTTGTCGCGACCGAGCGCGTTCTGGGGAGTTTGGAGTTGCGGCTCGTACAGGAACTGCTTCTCTTCGCCAGTCTCAGGGTCAATGATGGGTGGCAGTAGGGTTTCCGGGCTATGGGGCATGTGGAAAGTGAGGGTCTTGACGTGGCGACCTATCCTCGAAAGCGCTTCAATGCGTGCAGGCTTGGAAAAGGTAGAAGGTTTGAAGGTGGTAACGATGGATTCAAATTGAATAGGCGCAACGCGTGTTGCAAAGTCATGGCACACCAGACGGAGATTGGGGAGGTCCTCTTGCTCAAGATGGGCAAGCAGATTCTCGCGGCAGGCATCGTTTAGCCAAAAGCGCAAGAAGGTAGAGCTGGTCGACAGCACCAAAGTGCAGATGGAACCAATGGAGCCGTTGGAGCGCATTGCTACAATGGTCAATGCTGATGGCCACAGGCGCACGGGGTGTTCGTCTTACATCGACCGTCCACGGTGGTCGCGGGCGTCAGCGGAATCTCACCAAACAGCAGTTTTGAGCTCGATCGGGAGGCCGTAGTGGCAGCACTGGCATAGCTACTATGGCTCTCGCCCGAAAAGGTGCGCTTGAGCGGCGGAGTGCCGCGTCTTGGAGAATACATTTGCAAAGGTCATCAATCAACGATGTCAAATCGTGGCGGGATCGTGAGTCGTGAAAAGGAAGGTTCGTTTCAATCGTAGGAACACGGGAGACAAATGGAGGAAACGGCGGAAACCTCAGGACGGCATTCCTCGTGGGCATATTTGGGGCGGTGGGCAGCTTGTCGCAGTTCCCCACTGGTGCACGTGCGATGCAGGTGTGAGTCAAACATATCTTCCGTGTTGGGCAGCGCTTGTGTCCCGACTTCTGGATGCGGAGGGATAATTGCTGAGCGAAAACACGACCATATCGCGGTGCGAGAGCGTGTTCTTATGTGTCTTCGACGTGTTCGACGTGATGATTTGACCTCTGGGCTAAGTGGGGCTGGAGCCTGGAGGCGGGCTTGAAACGTTTCGCGGGTGCTCGCCAATCGGGAGCCGGCGCGCACAGGAAACTCGCAGTTTCTCGTGCAGTAGCCCGCAGTAGCCCGCAGTAGCCCTGCGGTCCGTCTGCCATCGCGGAGGCTGGGCGCAAAAGACCGGTGAGCGGTGGGATCGAGTGGTGCCAAGCTCATGCAACAGAGAGGCCCGTCGCGTGCGGCCAGCGCCCAACGCGCCGTCGGATTCGTGGGCATAAACAAAACATGGCGAATCTGCGTGGCTGCTGCGCGTGTTTTCGAAACAGCCCGTACGGAAGCATCTTTTGGTTGGAGACAGGTCGAGACGGTCGGAGGAACAGACGGTCGGGGGATAGCTACCCGCCCTGTCGATACGCCATCCCACCCCACGTCGCCGTCGATCATGTACCTACAGTACCTACATAAACAACAACAAGCCTCCCAACAAAACATCGTCGACTTCCCGTTCTAGGCCGCGCGCACGCGATAAACAAACTCCCGGCGCGCCAGACGTAAACACGGTCGCCGGGCCACCCACACCCAGCCCGCCTCACGCCCAGGCTCGGATCCATCCACACTCAAAAAAAATCCCTCACCTGCAGCCCCCAACACCTCGCCGTTTCTTGCATACAGGCAAACACTGTGAGATGCAGATGGTCATCGAAACAATGCCTTGATTGGATATCGGCTACCTGATTATACGAAACAAGAGTCTGTGTTTCGTTTCGCCTCCCACGCTGCACATCATTACCACTGCTCGTGCGTGAACTGTCGTCGTCTGCTTGCATGAACCCGCCTTGCCACCCAGCCATCGCTCATCGCTCATCGCCTCTTCTCGTCGCTGAAGCGCGGTGCTCCAGGCTCGGGCGGTGGTGGTTGGTAGCTGCCCCTGTACCCATTGATGGGTGGGAGGTCCTCTCCAATGGCCTCCTCGTAGCTCGGTGGGGCATCGTCGTACAGCATTGCTTGTGCGTGCGGTGCCCCATGCGTACCTTGCGCCGTTGAGAACGCGTTCGTGCTCGGAAAACCTTGTTGTGTCGGTGTGGTGGGAGTCAGTGGCACTTGAGGAGGGCCAAGGGCAGACCCAGCAGAAGGCTGGAGTTCCCCTGCCTTGCCCCCAACCAATGTCGCATCAAGCAGCGCTTTGGGCGGTGCAATGCCCGAATAGACTTTGACGGGAAGACGCAAAGGAAGCACCACCAATTGTCCATCTGTCGGGCTGTAGGAGCCGTAGCCCAGTCCAACGCGTACTTCGAGCTCGTAGAAGCGCGACAGGTTACAAGCCTGGAAACTCGGTGGGACAGAGTTAGGAATCGCTTTTCCCGACCAGTATTCTGGGTTGATGGGCACTTCGGTGCCTACAGGGTCTGACGGAGCGCCTATAGGGATCTGCATGTTGCTCATGCTAGCTATGACCCAACTGTTGGACTCCGTCCGACTAACCTCGTGCGCTCGAACCTTCGTGTAGCCTATCAGCTCGATTTGGAGCATCTGAAGGTACACATGTTTGGTACGCTCACTCATGTTCTTCACCAATACCCTCAATGGCAGATCCTGGTTGGCTGTCAGGATTGCAGGATTGGGAAGTCGCGCATCCACAGTCAATCGCGGAGTGATCGAAGATGTTGGCGACGTAGGGGCCCCGCCAGCTGGTTTCCTATCAAAAAGTCCCTTCTTCTTTTTCTCCGCTGACGCCGTCTGGCTGTTCTCCAAAAACTGGTGCTGCCTTCTCGCGTACGCCTCTCCGTCTGCCTGTGCCGGTCGAGGTGGTTCGATGGGCAAGAAGGTGAAGTTTGCAATGGCACGTGGGTTCTCCTTGAAAAACTGCGGCCTGTTCACAGTTACCTTCACATAGTATCTGATTTCAGCCTCGCCTGGGAAGCCGCTCAGGGATGGGGGAAGTGTGGTTTTGACGTGTTGTGTGGGTGTCTTGGCCACTTCGAGGGCCATGTTCGAGAAGGAGACGTTCGTAGAAAGGCTGTTGTGCTGCTGGCATTGCGTGTTAAGCGGGATCTGCGAATATGCGCATTAGCTTCGATCACTCGACTGCGAAGGTATACATGCCTTGAATTGGAAAGGGTATTCGTAGTTGCCTGCGTTGATCGCAAAGCTTGCCTTCGAGTTGGTAAGAAGATCTTCCTGCCGCAAGCCTTCTGGCCACACTATCTGCGTCTTGTATAGGAACTTATGAACTTCCAATGTCGGCTTCTGTTTATCGGGCCTGTCGGGCCTTACAGGGGCCAGGAGCCGCGTGCGAGATTCTCCTTCCAGCTTGACGACAACGTTACTGACATTGGTAGGATTTGGCACCTTCAAGATGACCTTGCCGGTGATCACGTCGAGGTTCGTAAAATGGGACCCTGAGGAGCCTGGCACTTGAGGCTGGTCGAGGTGGATTTGGACTAGCATAGTGGTGAGGGCGCTATAGTCTTCCGCTTTAGATCTGGCTACTGTGTAAGGCACTGTTGCACGCGTGCAATGACTAGGGCGAACGACATGTCAACTGGTTATATCAGCGGCGGTTGCAGCCTCTTGCTGAGAGAATGTTTGTATGGAAACGTTTGTTGTCAAGGCTTTGTCGCGCACAGCCTGAGGACGCGTACTCAGTTGGTGTGAGTCTAGGGCTGGTTAGGAATGTCACAGATCTCGGAGCGCTCGGAGGGGCGCGACGGTTTTTCGCGCCCAGCTCCCCGCACACGTCATAGTCCAAGCGCAACAGCAGCTGCCACTGGGCATAAGTACAGGCTTTGCTTGAGTTGTTGCATTGACAGCGCCTTGCGGTTGCTACGATTTCTAAGTCGTCGTTCACACTTTCTAGCTAGGCTTCCAGACCACAGCACTTACAGAGTTACGCTCCTTCAGATGCGAGCAAACGCCTCTGTCGCAGAATCGGCAGAGGTAGCGTGCACAGCCACGCACAGCCCACCCAAGCCTAACCTCCGTTAACCCACCCCCAGCCAAGAAGCCTGACCGAGCCCTCAGCTCAGGCTCACTCGGCGTTTGCTGACGCGTACTGCTCCAGGGGCCACGGAATATTTGATATTCATTGGGTGAGGTCGCAGAAAAGGCGAGATTACTCAAAGTCCTTCCTTTGCCAGCATGCCTACCACGCCAAAGTCAGCGGAGATACGATTGTCTCAACCTGCTGCCACAATGCCGTGCAGCGTGCAGCGTGCAGCGTGCAGCGTGCAGCATTGCAGCTGGGGTTAGGAGATTATAGATATAACGCACCTGCAACATCCAAGTAGAATGCAATGGCGTTAAAACTGCCGAATTTAGTATGTAGTCTACAGTCCAGGCCTTGGTTACTCACTTTCGCTTACTGCCAGTCAGCTCCCAGAGGAACCATTTCAAGCGGTTCGTCCAGTTGATCAGATCAAGATGGCTCACTCCTTTTAGAGTACCCTTGTAATCTCCCCACTGGCTGGATGACACACTGTGTCTGTTAGTGCTATACCAATGGCCCCTGAATGCAACCTCACCTCACAAGGCCGTCGTTCAAACCGCCTTCCATATTTTTAATGATGGCATGAGATGCCGCAAAAACGGACCACGAAGATGGCTCGAGTGACGCCCCGTATGAGTAGTATCTGCATGCTGATCAACGATTGCCTGCTGCATCAAGCAGTTGGTGCTGACCTGATGCCCTCCACATTAGGCGTTTTATCGTTAAACTCTCCTTGCATGTACCTGCGAGTCAGTTGCGAGAAAGCTCCTGTTTCGAGCCCGAAATATTCCATAATCCGATACAGCCTCTTGATTTGATGAGCTAAAAAAGTCAGCATCTATTTTACGTCCAACGGCCTTACTTACGGCCAATTGTGTCAAACATGTAGTCAGCAAAGGCGCTCCCACTGAGAGTGTCAGTCAGGTAATCGATACGGCTGATGCTCCATACCGGTGTGGTGTAGCGATAGTTGTTAGAGACAGAACCTTAACATTGTCCGGCTTTAAACGGCTGATCATGAAGCGCGCATCAAGTCCACTGAAGGCTATCAGCTAAGCTCATCTGCAGGAAGAATAAAATTACCCCTGTCGATGAATCAGCAAGAAGAGTAAAGCTCAAGGACTTCATCATACCATGCTGTGTCTGCACTGTGTCAGCCTTCGAGTCTGAGGGAAAATCAATCAAAAGCCTTAGTGGGAAGGCTTACGCAATTATGTTCACACCTTTGCCTTGCGCCTTTTGGGCAATGCTTTCGGCCAGTCTTGCAGCTCTAGCTTCGATACTTCCTGAAGGTGGTACAGAAGCCACTATGACCTCTATTCCCTTCTCGGATAGGGCGTCTGTTATGCCTCTCCAGTACTGTATGCCAGGAAGGAACCTTCCAGCAAGGCGTAGCTCCTCGAATCCAAGAAGTCCATGGGCTAAGATTATTGTGTGTTTCTGTGGAATTAGTACAGAGCGCCAATAACTACAAAAGCGAACACCAGCATACAGGGGTTTCTGTTCGCATTAGTAAAGGTTCATGTATTGCAAGGAATGAAAGTACCATATCTGTCTCGTATGATTGCGTATTCGTCTTCAATCACGCGTCCAATATTCTGAAGGCGTGGATCTTCGCTCTTGTACTTTGTGCTAGAAAAGGATTTGCAACTAGTTGTTTGAATCAAGACCCGTTTCACAGGTTGCCGCGAGCAAATTCTCGCATAATGATGGAGTGGTATCATTAGGTGCAGAGCATTACGAGCGTTACAATGGACGGGGTGAGCTGCAGGTGTCGTCGAAGCTCTAAACCCGGCAATTCAAAGTTTCGGGATGACGTAACGACAGTCGCAGGGTCCTTCGGAAATCCAAGCCAATGTCAAACACGGACTGGGCACGTATGGGTCATCTGGAACTACAAAAAAACATAGCCTAAATACCGTCCAATGCTGAATACATGTAATGTATGCTGGTACATGTAAGATGCATCTGCAAGATGCATAGTTAATGCTATGATACCCAAGGGGCTATGTATTACAAGATTCAAGAGAGTTCCAGAATTGTCTTGATACTATCTAGAGTATTTTCTCATGGAATCCATACAACCTGTCTAACTCCTCTGAGAAGCCTTTTCGCCCTGTCTATGGTTCTTTCAGTGTAGCGGTTCTGGCTTCGCATTTGATGCTGCCTCCACGAGCTGCTCTACGACCTTGGAACCTGACTCCTTGCCGATCCCCTCAATTTCCTTGACTTTGACGTCTGTGTCCTTCTTTGCATCATCTTCAGCTTTCTCGTTGCCAGAGCTATGCTACATTAGTGTTAGTAAAGAGCGCATTTCCAACCAGGTTCCAGATGTGCAGACGGACCTCCTTCTCAAATTTCTGGAACTCGTTCTCTTTCTCTTTCCTATAGTCCTCAATCTCCTTTTGCGCCTCGTTTCGTGCGTCCTTTACTCGCTTTGTACGGTCTAGTGGGGTTAGCAGGTTGACGTAGGCATCCGTGGAGCTTGCGTACACTCTCGTGCTATCAACGTCAGCCTCATAACTACATTAAAACCGCGAAAGGTATTGTACCTTCTTGCACAATCTTCTGAGCTTCTCGTTCGGCCTGCGTATCGCATGAGCTGCGGGCATATCCAAGTGGGCTGTGTGCCTTACATCGAGCAGCGTTTGAATTCCCGCGGAATTTTGTGCGGACTGCAAGTGTCAACTGTATTTATCTGTATTCGAAAGTATGGGAAGCTTACCATGTTGGAAGAAAGAGGGTGTATGGTGCGTTCAAGAACGACGGTCTGAGACGTTGAAGATGCATCACAGCACGGCGGAGGGTTGCTGCCAAGGCCGAATGGCCCAAGCTCCTTCCGCCCCAAAAGTCTCTCTCCGCCGGAGGCCGCAATCTTCTATTTCCACTCGTTCTTCTCATGTAGTCACAACCATGTCACGCGCATCCAAAATCACGCTCGCTGCGACATCGTTAGGCGCAATTGGAATTGTATTCTTCGTGCACTATGCCCAACGCGCCGAGAAAGTTGTACGTGCGATGCGCTTTCAATATTTCTATACGCTTGATTAACAGCTCTGTACAGGCTATGCATGCTGGAGTCATTCGGGACTATGAACAACAACGACTGAAGCGTGAACGTCAAGCCGACTTTGAAATGCAGCGGGCTCTTGAAGAAGAATACAGGAAAGTGCAGACAGTCTCAGACGGCGGAGGGCCCGCAGCCCAACAAGGAGGTGGAACAGGATCGTAATAACATCTGTGGTGGCCTCATGTGCAACTGCCGGTCAATGTGAAGGGATCAGCTATCATAGCCGCCCAGGCCTCCAGGCCTCCAGGCCCCATGCTATGATAGTCCGACCTACGTCTCAGCCTCGCCTGCTCCGCCCCTTGCCCTGGTTCACGACGTTGATATAACCTTCTCGGGTCTACAATTGTCCGATCAGTACACAAGGGATGCAGTATTGGCCACCTGTCTGAGGGGGCTGCCGTGGCTGTGGCGAATAAAAGCACAGCGTTTCTGAACGGATCGTTTACAGGAGCAGGCACATCAATGCCGTGCCTTGCATCAACTGCGCCGCAAATTCCGTACCTATGCAATAGGCCTTTCAATTTGGAGACAGGGGCTTGGAACTTTTTGGCAAGTGTCTGGGAACCCCTGATATACCTAGGTGGATGGCGTAAGATGTGAACTGCCGACAGTCGACCTGAATTTGAAACTGTCTTTTTTCTGATTCGCTCATGTAAACAAGTAGACGAACCCATGTCCCGCAGTGCAATCGCAATGCTTAATGGTCTCCATGTCTAGCCCTTGGGTTTGGTCACGGTTTGTTTAACAATCATAGCCGCGTTTGACATTACCCTAAGATCGTGTATATTCTATGATGAATACACCGTGACACCTTGCTTGATGTTTGCCTCTATAAGCAAGCAACTCGGCTCCTCGGCACATCTCAATTCTTTGTATGTGGTTATGTCGTCACAGAATTACACTTTGGAAATGATGAGGCGATCGATGACACACACAAGATCAGTAGATATGAAGTCATCTGTGGCGCTGCACCGATCCGCAAATATGAGTGGCCCCTTTCATAATTCTCCGTGTGCAAATGGAATAATCAGACGTTCCAGCAACGTTCAGCTCTCACGCGTATCTCGTTATCAGGCCCTCGTGAATGGACAAAGGAAATGAAATTTTGCCTCGCGTAGAATGGAGGAGTCGCATGTGACTGGTCAGGCAGCAGCTCTGGGGCTTAGCGCAAACGCCAAGCCTTGCCCTCTGCTTGCTTCCGCTGCAGGGAAAGGCAGTGCATCGTCATGGCTTTATTGGCGTTTGCGCCTCCTCTATCTTATAAGGCCTAGAATACGGCCTTATACCCTCCCTTTTTCCACATCCTTACAGAAAAATTTGTACCGAACAGTCCCGCGTACAAACACCGCACGCGATCGGCTTCCTGCACTGCACGCTTGTCACACTTGCACGATAGATCGTCGGTCGGTACACGTACACCGCGCGCATTCGCAGCATCGGTGTCAAAGAGCACACACGAACCTTCAACATGAGAATAGCCTACGTTGCCAGCTTAACTCTTGCGGCCTCTGCAGTGCATGCCGCGGCGGTTGCTGACATCCGTGATGAGGTTGGTGTCAGCATCCCGCGCTCGGATATCTTCGCTTCGGAAAACGCGTTGGAAAAGCGGAAAGGTGGTGGAGGTAAAGGCGGAGGAGGGGGTGGCAGTGAGTGACTCCCATGTCTGCAAGGCACACACAAATGCTAACACAGCTTAGGCGGTGGAAAATCGGGAGGTAGCAGCAGCAGTGGTGGCGCCGCTGGTCGCACCTCAGGTGCTTCTAACCTTGGCGGCTCTACACGCGCAGGTTCTGGCCCAGCGCGCGCTTACGGTGGCGGTGGTTTCTATGGCGGCGGTGCTTCCGTTCCCTATGCTGCCGGCCAGCGCTCATCGAGGAACCTGCTCCCTGGTGCATTGATCGCACCTCTTCTCCTGGTCAGCCTGCTCCCCGGCCTCTGGCTGTACAGCGCCTATCCTTATTTCTACAACAACCCGTACCGTTATGTCAACGAGTCCCTCCGTAACGCAACATATCCTAACGGTGCAAATGTTTCCCTTCCAGTCCTCTGCCTTTGTGGCGATGGCCGCAGCTGCGGATGCGACGAGAACCAAAACCAGGATTATATCAAGGACTTGATAGGTAACGGAAGTTACGCCTCGCTTAACAAGACGTTGGTCAACGTTGCGGATTATAATGGTACAACGCACCTGATCCTGAATGGCACGCTGCCAAATGGTACCACGGCCCCTGGAGGTACCGACGATGCCGCGACCACATTAGCTCTGGGAGAGTATTGTGGATATTGGGTAATGGGCCTTACCGTGCTCTACACGGTGCTACTGCTCTAAATCAGTGATGATTAGAATGGATAGTGGGAGAATTAAGAGCTAGGATTCTTCTTTGGGACTTTGTTCTCAGCTGACGACTTATGATTGGGTGGCCTTAGAATTGTATTTCTGGCGTTTCTTCGGACGGCTCGGTACGACCTGCTAGTTTGGAGATATACCCTTGGCTCAGGCCGCGAGACCAACTTTGCAGTTTTGCAGTATTACTAATACTAGACGTCCATCTTTCCGAGCTTGTGCTCGTGAGATTTCTTGAAATGGAGAATTTGCGAGTATACGCGCAACAAGTGATCCAATTGCATTGATACGCGACATTTCCACTGCTCGATGATGCTTTGCCTTTCGTTAGACAGTCTTAATGCCAACAGAAAGATCCAGAAAGTATTCGGTGCGGTTATGAGTTCATAGATATGATTTCCCTGAGGGCATCTGAAGCGAATTCGTTCTGAAATTCTTTCCAGGCGCTATACTTATCTTCGCAATGTTCCTTCAATATTCTTTCACCATTTACAGTAAGACATGAGCGAATCTGCTGCGCGTACAAACCGATGTGCACGGAACCAGGGCTGGTCAAGGCTAATCAAGGAGTTTTACAATTCACAAAACAAGCTTTGGACGCAGATATCTCTCGTATTCGACGAATAAATGATCCACTAGAGACCAGATGCACCTGATAGGAAGTACGTACACAGGTCCGTTCGCACGCCGTCATAGTCGGCGGGGAAAGGTAGCCCGGGAGCCGCCCCACTTGCTGCTATTGTTGTGCTTACGCCATACCGAGTGGAGCAATAAGCCGAAGGAGAAGGTAGCAGAAGGCTTTGCGCGCGGGCTGAACCGCAAACAAGCCCAGCAGCCATCGTATACTAAATGTTCCTTCTAGTTTCTAGAAGCGAACGAGGCTATTCTTACGCATGTGTTGGGAAGGATCAAGGTAACCCTGGTTCAGAACGGGTCACACCTGCAAGGGGTTAGCTGCGTATTATGTTGTCTGCGTTGTAGGATTTTAAAGTTACCAGGAGGAACGTGACAGGGGATTTACAGCCTGTTGGATGTTGCCGGGTATATCTAGCCTATTTGGAGTGTGCATACTATTCTTGGGTAGCTGTGGGTTGGTTGATTCGGGTGAACGAGTCATGACAAGTAGAAAGCTGCACGCATTCGAAGCGTGCGACTGATGATGGGTCTTCGGGTAGCTACGTAAGCTGCTGTCGATGAGAGCTGGTCTGAACCTCATCATTAACCATTGCCGTTTTGCGACACTAATTGGTGGTCATCTCGGTTGAAGGCATCTTGGCATTCGATTCGGCGAGGATTGTAGCGAGAGCTTAAAGTCATAAGCATGGCAGAGACGGCGACCTACAGTCTGCGAGGCGCTGGATATGGTTTACCAATCCTGGACAATATTCTCCTTAGAGCTTGAAGGCGGGACGAAAGTTTAAGGAAGTCTGACAAGTTGTTCGTGGCGCAAGAAGCACTTAGTCTCATGCACAATTAGCAGTCCATGATTCATGCTCGACAACATCTCGTCTGAAAGTGAGACTCAGAAAATCCATAGAAGAGGCTTTTGGAGGCCGTGCAATTCTTAGCGAATGGGGTTGCATGGCTTCCGAAGCGAAAGATGCATTTTCCAACCCATGTAGGTCACGATGGTTACAACTAGATTGCTGTTCAAACGAATCGGTACAAGCCTCACCGTGCTCTGGTTATATGGGTTGCGTATGCTGCTCGGGTCCTCGGAGTTTATGCTCGCTTCACGCGGGTCAAGGTCGAACGATTGTAAGTCTCGCGGAAATATCGGAGCCGACGAAGCTGGACGACCAAGGGAATACGTTGGGACGTCCTAGATTCAGGAGCCTGTAGTCCAGGGTCCTCTGTGGTGCTGAGTGCGATTAGTCGCAGGAGCGGTCTGGCACACCGTTATTCCTAATCGTGTGATGCGAGCATTTTCTTTTGCGGGACCAGTTCATTGGCCTGTCACAGTAAATCGAAGGCGCATCATGGATTTTTCTGTAGCAAGCCAACGAGGGCGGAGCACCAAGGTTCAAGGAATAAGTAGAAGTCAAGCAACGAAGCAGTCTTGGTTCGACCCGAGTCTGCCTTACTAGGTGCTGAAGGGCTTTGTGGGGGCCGAGATGCTACTTTGGTAGCAAGCAGGAACGGTGTGAGACACATGCGCGAAACGACAGATGAATTGGACAGACAGGTCGGGATGACCAATTTTGGCCAGAATGAAATCACAAACATGCTGCTGGCGTAATGTGTTTGACGTCAAGACGCGTTTGTTTTGAGTGGTTTCGTTGTGGGTTGAGTAACACATGCAGACCGCCGCCACGTGGACCCAGAAACGGGAGGGTGCATAGGGCTGCAGATTTTACCAGCAGAATACAATAAGCTTACAGGCGCAGAAGAGTGTTTGTGCAACAAGGAGCAGCCTGAAGCGGTGCTAGACAACAAACGGCAGTGCAGATGCCAGGGCTCTGGAAAAGAGGCGTCGTCCGTGCAGCCCAGTCAATCGCTGCCATGGTTATGTAATGGTGGACGGTCGACGACTGCTGATGCCGTAAGGTGATGCAGTGGTGGAGGCGAGATTAGTTATGGCAACGATTGGTACGGCGATGGGGTAGAGGTTGTTGGAAGGCGCCATCGTCGGACATGGGCCCCGGGCATCGCGATTTCCTTCCAATCGCCGAGTGCTCGAGAGAGGTCCCGAGCCGCTCGGCTGGTCAGCCTGGAAGGCGCCAGGCCTGGGAGTGGCCGCGAGGGCGATCGGCACGACTCACGCAGTGCTGCTGATGGTGATGATGATGGGGGTCGTCTGGCCTGGCCTCATTTTTCCCCGTCCCTCGCGCAGGGCTGGCAGGGTGGCGATTATCAGGGCGGAGGGGCGGGTGGGAGGCGAGTGAAAGGCGGCGCGGAGAGGACAGCACGGCGATTGGGCAGCTAAGCGATCACGTTATCTGGGTCTTGGCAGGACGACGTGCCGTTCCGATGGGGGACCTGGATGCCTGGAAGTGGAACAGCATCGCATCCCCCATCGCATCCGCATCGCCTCTTCGGGGGCCTTTTGCACCCGGGCTCTTGCAATGGCACTCTGGAAGCTTCGGCCGCTTGCACCGTGCCTCGTCCAGCGCCCACCGACCACCCCCGTTGTGATCCTTATCCTACCCAGCGCACACGCACGCCATCTGTCTCGGATCTCACTGGGGCGCTCGAGGCTGCTTCCGGCCTGTCTCCGCCAGGCGTGCCCCGTGCATCCACAGCTGCCGTCGATGCCAAACGCCGCACGCTGGCTCTCTGCACTCTCCATGTAAAGGGGGCAGGGTCAAGCCCCTCGGAAGGAAAAGCAGGCTTGTGTGATCCACGTCAGATGCTGCCACTGCCTCCCACTCGACCCTACGCAATCTGCTCTTCCCATCCCAGGGCCCTGGCTGGCCCCGAGCCTCGGGCTCTACCCCCCCATGAATGCCATTCTGTGCGCGCATGCCGCCGGCTGGCGCATACAAGAGCCTTTACGCAGGGACCGTCACACGGTGCGCTGCCTCAGGCGCATCGCGACCGTGCAGCATTTGCAGAACAAGGCCCTCTACTATAGCTCTTGCGACAGGGGAACCACCAAACGGGCGCCCGTCGTCGCCGCTGCCTGAGACCTCTCTCTCGGACGAAGGAGTCGTCCCATTTCCTTACACTGTCCAATAGCTAGTCTCTGTCCAACGATCGGCCCCAGCTGAAGAGCCTCCAGCGAGCGAACCATGCTCGTTAGCTCTGCCGCAGCCGATCCCGAACTATGTCTGCGGCCTGTCCACTTCCCTTCCATGTCGCTAGCTAGCGGGCCGTTATGGCTGTGCTCGTTCCTCTGCCCCAGCCAGCACCATGTTAGCACCACTTGCGCACAGTCAGCCTTTGTACCTACATGTGGATTCCGTTGCATGACAGACATCTGCATGCATCATACCAGGTCTCTGGGCAAAACCTCCCATTGCTGTTCTGTCACTTGCCTGCTCCTTCCGCCTACGCCTTCTTTCCTTCCTCTATATATTCTAGCTGGTTGCCGCACGAATCCTACCACTTCTACACAAAGCCTCAGTCTTGCTCACTACTCCATCACGCACTTGAATCTCTGCCACCGCCGGCCTCCTTCCGAGCCGCTTTTCGTCTGATACCTATATATCCCGCTTCCTGCTCTGCATCCTCCAACCAAGCTCGCCTACCATGTGCTATCAGATTGTCGAACGCTACTCAGTCTGCCGATGCCTCTATTACAGGCACTCGGTTGACCCGTGTGCTGCCCACGGACAACATGGCCATACTGTCCAGGAAAAGACGGTCCTCGTAGGGTACGCTTGCAGCAGCCACAGCAGCCATCGACCTGAGGCCGCCTATGGCACGGGAGTGCTACCAGACTCCGGGTACGGAAGCGGTGCCTACTCGGCGCATCGATAAGCAGCATCAAAACCCCACCACCACGGTCTATCTCGTGCACAAGATGCTTCCCCGTCAACTCATCGAGCACACACGTGGAACAAGCATTCACTTCTTGGAGCCGGGCTCGAGGCTTGAGCGCCTCTTTGATTCCTTTTTTTTTTTTCCTAGGTTTGGAGTTCATTGGTCACATTTGCGATGGCATTTCATAAGGAGTATTTTTTCTTACAGGGGGAATGGGTATGGATGACGGCACTGCATGCATAGAGGTGGACTTGGGTATGTATGATTACGATTGTGGTTGGATTTCGTATCACTCGGCGACAGGCAGCGAACTGCATTGTACTGGCGTACGCGGGTTTATGGCCTCATAGATTCCCTATCCGCCTTGTTTCTTTGGTTGTTCTTGGTATGGCGTGTGGAGCCCTGGCCCACTGGGAAAGGTGCTTCGGAGAGTTTGAGTGGTGTATTCCCAGTCTGCCTTGGGCTTTCGGGGGGTAGGCCCGCAGGTGATGATACGCTAGAAATGTCAATTTCCAGTTTCCATCTCGTCCCATGCATGCAGGGTGCATTTGGAGTGCCGTCGAGTGCCGATTGACCCAGTGCGGCCGAAAGTCGTGGTGGATGGCGCGGGTGGTAGTCGAGTCGTGGGCCCAGTAAGCCGAAAGAAGTCTAGTGGCCTTTGCACAACACCGCTCTTTGAAGCCCTTTCTACGCACAACAACTCTTGCTCTGCTGTCTTTGCGACGGTGTGAGAATCGTCATGCTGCCCCACGGCGCCTCACCGCGCTTCCGCCCACGCAGTGCCTGCCGTCGGCCGCGTCGGTCGGCTCCGTGAGCGCTCAACGCCGCCGGTGGCCAACTTCCCCAGATCTCGACGCTTGCTGATCTGGTCTACTGTTCAGCCCTGTGGTGGCAACGACGTCGCGTCGATCACATTACACGCATGTTCCCGGCCAGTCTCCGGTATATCCGCTCGTGAGTCTTCTCTGCGATCCCATGCTCGTGTCATGCTCCCGCCCAGCGTCTTCTCCTGCCTGGCTCCAACAGCACCTGCCACCGCCTCTGGCGACTATTTTTGGCTAGGGAGCCGTGGCGTTACTTGGGCACGGCAGATGATGTTAACCGCATCCTCTTCGCGGCGTCCAGCGCGCTTTCGCACTAGGTGTCCTTTCACAAAGGGCACTACTCCTCGTCTGCTCTCTCTTACGGTGTCCGCAATCATCTATTTCTGGGCCCCTCATTACCCGACGTTTCGACGGTTGCCGGACTGCGGCTCGTTGGCCAATCCTGGCCTGGCCAGGTTCACATTCGCTTGAAAGCTTGATTGACGCTCGCATTTTTTTTACGATACGCTGATCATATTGGGGTGGTGTAATTTGAACCGGTTTCGTCTTCACATGTCTTCACCCTCGTTCCACCCTCGTTCTCGTCTTTCGTTCTGCTGTGTTCGAGCTCAGCGCGAGCTCCGCATGTACATGACTTGACGCAGAATGATGGGCCTCCGATAGAGAGCATGAGCCTGCCTAGGCTGTACGCACACGCCAAAGCATTGCTACTTACTGGATATTGTACTCCTCCGATTTCCAACTACGGGGCTCGACTCAAGGAGAGCCAAGTGCCTCTTCGATTGGCCCCCAAGCTGCCTCGCCATATAAAACACGTCTCCAGCAGCAGTGTTATTGGTGGAAGAGCGATGTGCTGCCCTAAAACGCTCCTTTCACCGCGCTTGCTGCAATGGGCGCAGCGCAGCGATCTCGCCAGTTATAGTGAGTGGCTGTGCAGCGGAGCCACTAATATTGTAGATAACCGAACTTGGAGCAAACCCATGTCGCGCATGTTCAAAGCGACCCCAATTGCTGGAATCAGGTGCATCGCCTCAGCTTCTCATATCTTATCATAAATCCTAGCTCCCTAGCTCCTTGGTTATCACACAGTCAACAAAGGTTTATTTTCTCGCAACAGCCAAGCACAAGGCAGAAATGCGACCACAATAGACATCCCGGCGCCTCGTGTTCCCCAGCTGTGTGGTAGTTTCCCCACCAGGTTACATATACGCAAGTCCGTATGTAGGCGTATCTTGGGGTAACCATGACGGACACATTGCAGCTCGCAACATACAACCACATTCAGTGCAGTCTTGCGCCCATGAGCTGGTGCCCGACATCCGCCCGTATCACAGGGTGCTGATTCCATTAGGTACTCACAAATGACTGCGCCCTGGGGCATAACCAGTTCCTGAAAATACGTGCTGAACCTTGGAGGAGGCGATCCCTGCTCTGCGAGATGCACATTCATCACACTAGCCCCCGCATAAAATCCTTTCCTTGACTTGGTGCATTCCCTTAAGGCAACGAAACCACCGTTCAGGCAACAATTTGCATTGTCCAAAACTACACATCAACTTTCCTGTCAGGTCTTCACACCGTTCATGGTGGTTGCAGTTCTTCCCGAATGACGTGAGCTCCCTGACTGGCTACAAGGATCCTCAGCACACGTACTTCGGGTCCATATCGACCCCACTCCTTCTAGAACGTTTTTTTCGCTCCTGGAATTCTGAAAACGGATATTTGTACGGGCGCTTAAACATGTTTGGGATAGCTCCCAGCCAAGGTTTGGTGCCACACTGGTGCATGTCCGACAGTGAGGCATACTTCTGCACCCACAAGACACAATAGCTCAAACATCACGTTCCGTTGATCATGATTAAACCCAGTAGCATAGTTTCCGCCTATGCCTGCCAGTCATCGATATTACAACCCAAAAGGACGGGCGAACTCCATAACCTCTCTTTAGCACATTCAGTCCATACTAGCGACTAACTGAGGTGAGTTGATGCAGACTGATCTGAGCAATCGACTGGTCGATAGACACTTTTGGACCCCACTTCTACTACTCCTGCCACGGAAGTTTATGTATAGACTTTTCGCTCCGGTCGGAATTGTGCACCAGCTAACGTCATCCCAAGAACAAATGCCGGAGTGCCTGATGTGAGCTTCGGAGAGCGTACCGGAGCATCGAACCATGTCAATTCGACTAACTTATGGCAAACATAGTCTCGTCTTTTCTGGGGATCGCCCCGCGGAGTTCTTGAGCTTTGACTAGGGGAAGCCTCAGTTCCCGGTGCAAGGAACTGGGTCTGTTCAGCCTACTTGGATATGTGTTTGTGCGACAGTCTGAGTCCCGGTTCTCCCTTATTTTCCCAGATCCCAAATATGGTCGCCGGTTAAACAAGCCCGCATCGTCGCCTTCCATGGTTGCCTTTTGAATCCACAACGCCACACCCCCGCATTCTATCCATGTCAGCTACACCGTCACTACAAATCCCTGTTCGGGAAAGTTTGTCAGGTATCGTTCGCAAGTGATCTATCCGGACTGTATGCGTACATCTCTGTCGATCCCTTGAAGGACCAATTTGAACTCTGCCTCAAGGCTGTGCCCACTGATCCCCTGACCTGGTAATTTGGGAAGTACAGCGGATTGGTTTGCTTCCTCGGGTGCTCCATACAGCTCTTGGAACTAGCATACATTGTCCCAAATACGAGCGGCCACCCTAGAACCTCAATATTGGACCCTCATTGTCCGGCTACCCCATGAAGGCGCGACTCTCCATGGCCTTAACCTGGAGGCCTAGTTGATTAGGCTTCGCCAATGCATGTACTCCGGGCCCTATTGCAGACCCCAACAGCCTTACAAGGCATATGATCTTACCACCTCCTTTCTTGTACTATCCTAGGATAACGACTGCATTTCGCCGGAGCCAGAATTATCCTCCTGTTTTCCGTGCGAGCCCAAAGTTTCCTTTAGGAGGGTTGTGTAAGAGATTGTCAGACAAGTTTGATGTAAGTATTTGATTAAGGGGCCTGTATGTGCGTAGCCCCCGCTAACTGGTGTTGTCCTTTGCCATCCAAGGGCTTGCTTCGTACTCCAACGCTTTGTCGATAGCCTAAACTGCTAACCTGCTTTGCCGTTGTTGCGTAAGTGCTTCTGCCGGTTGCCAGGTACTAACGACTAAAGTTGTTTACAGAGGTAGACATGGTCGACGCTGTACAAAGGTAGTCGCAAACAGCGGAGTGCTTCTTGTATTTGCATGCGGTACTGTCAGCAATGGACCATAGCCAAGGACGAAGAGTATGTGCAAGCAAAGCATGCAGATACAAGACAAAGCCTAGGCTAACGAGTGCTAGGAGACAATGAAACAATACTGTGAAACGAACGACGGCATCATCTTTTGCAAGAGCAGCCTGTCGCTCAACAGAGCAAGGCATCATACGCAAACTTACGTATGACTCACGAAAGACTCAGAGAACCCCAAAGAAACGTCGGAATAAGGAAGGCACGATGCGAATCCATCGTGCGTGAGACATTCCTTTCACTTAAGAAAGGATAAAAAAGGGCAGGGACGTAGACGACAGAAAGCACAAACACTGAAGAGAAAGGACATTACCGCGCAATGCCTGCCTACGCAGCCACTCTCATGCCCATACGCAGCACATGTAAGATCCTACCTGGATGGATCTCGCTCTGCTGACGGCGCAAAGCCACCAACGGTCCCGTCTTTCGTTCTCCTCGATGGATGAATCAGGCCCCTGAAACGGTCAGCACGGGAAGGATTCTTTCCTCCTCCTCCACAGCATGATCCAAGTGCGCCTTACCTTGGCTTGGGTTGGTGTGTTTTATTCTCCTCGTGCGCGCACCTTGGTCGCACGGCGCGCATGCTCGCTCACGTCGCTCCCGCGCGGGTCGATCACATATGTCCCGATGGTGGTGGTTGTACGTGCGCCAGCCAGTGCCTCGAAGGATCGGAACAAGGCGCGCACGGGGGCGCATGTAGACGGAAGGATTCCCCCCTAGGGTGTTTCTTTCTTATGTGGGTTGTTCGGATGAGTGGAGCAGCGTCTCTAGGGAGGGGAAGGGGGGAGACTCAGCGGGGCGCTGTAAGCGTGTGTATGTGTGTATATGTGAGATGGCCTTGGATAGTGCGATGGAATCTCTCGAGTGACTACTTCCGGATAGGGCAAGGCAGCGCGGTCCGATAGAGGGGTGTGTCGGTTTATTGAATCAATATATTCCGTCTGGCCGGCGGGTTGGCTGCTGGCTGCTGGCTGCTGGCTGCATGCGGCGCGTTGTATGTGGGCTGCATATATTGGGCAGATATGAAGAAGCGCGTCATTTGCGCTGCCTTCCCTATATTGCCCACTGTAGGGCTGCCGTTAGCCATGGGCAAACCATGACCCGATGACATGCATGTGGCCTGCCAGCTGGTACCGTGGCCGGCTGTTCCTCCGATCCCACGGAATGTGCTTCGATAGACTACGACTTACTAGTGCTCCTCCTCCTCCTCCTTCTCTGCCCAGCCCCGTTTTTCATCGGATGGATGGATGGATGGAAAAAAAAAGACATGCTCATGATTCTATTCTTCGATATAGCTAAAGATACTTGTGCTCGCCTTCCCACCATATCCTGCATCGGCGGTACGGCCAACCCAGCCGGCACCCGAGATGGGAGAGAGAAGCGAATCCTCAAGATTCCGCCAGCATCTAGAGGGTGGTGCCATACTTTTGACCTAGGGAGCGAGAGCATGACGTCCACGCGCCCAACGATAATGCCCTTCGGCTGACCTGCCGTTTTCGACTTGGAGAAGCAGAAGAGTATGAGCAAGTAGTATCCGATTGGGTGCGTGCGTTCTCTCTCCTCCGAGTCGACGACCAACCACTGTATTCATGTGTGGCGAGAGGGGCAACGACAAGGCATGATGGAAGGGTTACACATCACATTTCTCAAGCTTACACTGAAGGAACCAAGATTTCGTTTCGCGCACGAGGCATGCGAATTGTCAATTGCAAGATGGGAAGGAGTGATTCCCCGTCTACATGCGTGCATTATCGAATGAACGCGCAGAAGCCTCCATCGGTCTTCCCCCCGAACCACATCCCTTGTGGCTCCAACGTCCCAGCAGCAATAGACACGAAGAAAAAGTCAATCTATCTAAAGAGTGTATAATTGTAGAAGCCGTGACAAAGCGTAACGTAGTCGTTAAGAGAGGAAAGAAGAAAAAAGTATCATATAATATGGACAGAAAGAAGAGAAAGTCGGGTTGGAAGAACAATGACGAGCTGCATGTGGCTAACCTAGGAGCGGATTACAACTCCCTGGCGCCGGGTCTTCTTCTCTTCGTAGATGTACTCGTCCTCGGAGGAGCATTCAGACGAGTCGTCGCTGTATCCGCAGCGCGCTCCGCCGCAGTCGAGCTTGACTCGGTCGCCGGACCGCGTGATGCCGTACCGTTCGCAGGTGCAGCAGCTGCTTCCCGAGCTCACACTCGAAGGCGACGACGAGTTGGTGGACCGCGATGTCAACGAAGGCACATCGGAGTCGGCATCGGAATCGAATTCCGAGTCGTCGTCTTCGGAGATGGAAGTCGTGGACGAAGCAGGCGAGATGGTGTGGCGTGCAAACTTGGAGGACAGTGCATCGAGCGTGCTCTTGTCGTACTGGGTTTGGATGACTTGGCGCGTCTCATGGGGTCGCTGGGGCTTGGGCGCAGCGATCTTGGAGGGTGAGAGCGAGCGGCCCTTGGGGATTGAAGCTGCCGATGAGCTGCTGATGCGGCGCTGCGCGCGGTCCGATGTTGAACGCGAGGACGTCTGGTGGGATGTGGATGTCTTTGCCTTTCCAGGAATGTCGATGATGTTCAGTTTGCGGCCAGTGGTGGGCTCAGTGGTATGGTCTTTGGCAGGGTCATGTGAGACGTGATAGCCGTCAATGATGTAGTAGTACCAGTACCGCTGGCCTTGCTTGAGAGAGCCGCCTTGGAACTTGAAGCATCCCAGCCAGCCGCCGCTCTTCTTGGGGTCCTTGGAGAGCGGAAGTTGACCGGCATAGTTGTCCCACGAACCGAGCAGGTGCACGGTCTTGCAGTTGCTGGATGTGCGAAGAGTGAAGTTGAGTTGGATAGCTGCCATTGTGAAGGGGCGGAACCGACTCTTTCTGATTTGTGAAGTTGTAACAGGATATGATACTCTTTCCCTCTGTCCCGGCCAAGCTAATGGATAGACGTCGGATTGCTGATTGAAGCGTAAAGAGAGTGTGGAGAAAGCGAGGTTGCGCAATTGCCAGGTACAGTGTCGAAACTGAGGCAGATGCTGAAGTCGTTCTGAGCAAGAAAGCTGGTATTACGTTGTGGGTGTGGACCGGCCACGATATCGAATTGAATTACAGTAAAAGGACTACGTCTTCTCTTTCGAGCAAGAAGTGGTCGTAGTGGTTGCAAAAAAAGCGAGGTTGGCGGCAGAGGATGGAATTAATGGCACCAGGCCTGAGGTCGAGTGGTAAGTGGAAGGAGGGGGAAAAGAAGTGAAGGGGAAAAAAAGGATACAACAAAACAACGATACACAGCTGAAAGTTCACACGCTTGCTGAAGAAGAGAAGCAGGCGCGGGGCCAGGCGGCCTTTATCTACCAGGCGGGCGCGCAGCAGCAGGCATGGCTGGTGTTGGCATTAGGCGGGGGTTCGGGAGCACAGTCGGTGGTGCCGGGAGAGATTGATTGCGCTGCAGTCTATCGAAAGTCGGCCAGCGCTTGACGGCGAGGGCAGAGTGGTCGATGGGCTGGGTGGCTGCAGGCGCGGGCGGCCGCGTGATTGGCCGGGCGCGGGCGAGGACTGCGTGAGTGGGCCGACGTGTGGGCTGCGGCTGCCGGATTGGCTGCGTGTTTGCTGCAGCGACTCCCGGCGCATCACACTGCAGCGACGCCTCCGGCTGCGATGGGAAGGAACGCTCAGCACCGGGAGGGAAGTATTAGCCCTGGTCCCTGCCGCATTCGCACCAATTTGCAGCCATTTCGCCCGCTGTGCCCCGCCGGCCGCGCCGTGCCGCCAATGGGAGCCCGATGCTGCTGTCATCTGGCCACAAAATACACCGGAAGTGGGACTCGGCGCCTAGTAGCGTGGTAGCCCGTCAGTAGCTCGCGGTAGCCCGCCAGTAGCCCAGGCCGCAGGTGCAACCACAACACTTGACCACCACCCTGCTGCTCAACTGCTGCTGCTCATCGTGATGCCGCCACGAACCATAGCTTGCCTGCTGTGGTGATGTGCCTTGGCCTCGCTCTTCGCCCGTCTGCTGTGCGCTGCACAGCGGCTCGAGCAGCCCGTCCATTCGAGCTGTATCGTGCTGCTTGTGACGGGCGCACATGCTTAGTTCGGGAGCAGCAGCTACAGAGGCCTAAAAGGATGCACATGCGAATGGCTGGATACAGAGGCCCAAAGGATCACTGCGCAATATCGCGGCATCGTGTCCGGAACCCAAAAGCACTGATGCTTCCCTCCCTCTCCCTGCCCCTCCCCCGCCGACCTGGCCCGGGTACTGTGTATGCATGGAACTCGTACCTTACCAAACCCTTTCTTCCTTGCATACTGGCCTTGATTCGTCCCAAAGCCCAACCGTTCCCAGCCCCCAGCGACACGGCAAATGAGAATGCTACGCGCCACTACCCCGGTTGTCCATCATGCGTCGTCGCTCATCATGCCCACCTGCCACCCTCGCACCTCACCAACCACCGTCCAGAATCACCATCTTACACACCCGCCAAGTAGAAAAGCACATTACTCGTATTATCGGGCTAACCAAGCTCCAAAGGCACAAACGTAACCATGCATCGTATCCTACATACATCGTCCTCAGCTCACTGAGTGACTGACTCTCGCTTACACCCCTAAGAGCTTGTCTAGTTCCTCAGCCGTCAGCGTGCTCTTTCTTCTCTTCGGTCGCCCGCCTATGCGCGTCTTCATTGGCGAGCTGCGTCTCTGCCGCCGCTCGCGCTCCACGCCTCCTTCTGCCTCGTGCTTCCCCCTGCTAGCCCTGACCTGGACACCCTCACCGACAACGGCCGCTTCTGCCTCCGCCTGTGCTACCAAGAGCTTGTCCTGCACCGTTAGCTTGGGAGATGGCTCCTCTGCGTGCTTGTGTGGGCTTGGGAGCCGCTTGGTTGTCTGCCAGTCTTCGTCAGAATCGAACGGTGCTGCTGGGTCAGAGAGAGAGGGTGAAGAAGGAGAAAAGGTGACCTTGCTCGCCAGCTTGAAAAGCTGGTCTGCAATCCTATCACAACGTACATGGCGTGGTGTGCGCTTGTCCTGGCTTGTGGACCGGGGTGCACGCTCCTCGGCACTTGGTCGTCTACGCCTAGCCTTCTCTGCATCCGCTAGCTCGGGCCCCGTTACCTCTGCATTCTCATCTGACATCTGAGAGGGCGTGTTAGGGATCGACGCCGAAAACGCAACCTTGCGCGGCGATCTGGATGGTGACTTTGGGTTGCCATTGCTCTCCCTAAGCGCCGGCGCGGTGGGCTGCAGCTTCAGCTTGAATATGTCTGATCCTGACGTGTTCTCCTCTCCAGGAGAAGGTAGCTCTACCTCATCTGCCTCTAGCTCGTCGAACACAGAGCTGGCCCCTCCCTCTTCGTCTTCATCCTCCTCGTCTTCCTCGGCAATCATCGACATGTCTTCCTTGTGCACCGTTTCCAGGCCAAGTCCCAAGCCGAGCCCCATCTTGAGCTCTTCGAGATGGATTGTGTCACCTCCGCTGGCCATGCGCTTCCTCCATGCCTCCATCAACGCAAATGCCTCGCGGAGCCGCGTCTCCATCTTCTCCCAGCCTGCTCGAAGCTTCACAATCTCTTCCTCTCTCGACTCCACCTCTTCGATAGACACAAAGTTGGGGTTCGTGAGAAGGTGCTTGAGATTCTCCAAGACCGTATCTATGTCGCTTGCGAGGGTCTCGTAGCTAGTCGGCAGAGCATGGAGCATCCCTTGCTGTGTGCTGTTCTCTTCCTCCCCAATGACTGACAAGCCCTCACCAATTTGTCCTCTCTGGCTTTCCGGCATGCCTTGCAAGTCCTTTAGCGTCGTGATGGTCGTGCGCAGCAACCCAATCAAGTTGTCATTCTCGTCACTCAGACTCTGACTGAGCTGCGTAAGAAATTCCGTAGTTTCCTGCTTGAGGCTGTAATCGGGGTCGCCGACATCAGGGCTATCGTCCTGCATGCTACTCGCCATCCCGCCTATGCCTGTGACGCCCGGGTTGATGGTGATACTTGCGCCTACGAGCCCTGTCTTGTTACCGCGCTGCTGGCTGGTCAAATGACTCTTTAGCCGCTGTATCTGCACATCGCGCTTTCGGATGTCGTTGGCGCAACTTGTGCGTACCTGCTGAACCGTCGTTTTGAGACGCACCATCTCCTCGCGCAGGCTTCGCGCCGACGATTCTGCCGTTCGTAGGGCTGCGCGAGCGGAGCGCTCCTGTGACTGTGCGAGAGAAAGCTGGCGCTCCAGGTCTTCATTTCGAGTCTGCAACTTTTCCAGTGCAAGCGTCTGTCGGGTCGCTTCGCTACGGAGGTTTCGAAGGGTACCGGCGACGGCTTCGCGCTGCTCTTGGTCGCGCTGGAAGGTAATGTGTCAGCAGAGCAAGTAACAGCACATAATCAGGATCCATACATCTCGCTTTAGTATCAGGTCGTGGACCAGGTTGATGATCTGGGCCATGGTGGCCTCTTTCCCGCCCTCGCCTCGCGACGGATGTGCGAACTGGATCTTTTTGCCATCGCGGAGCAGTCCTCGCGCAAGCAGCAAGTTGTTGATGTACTCCGACGCCGTCTTAAGGTTGAAAGACCCGTCCATTGCGGTGCTGTCGTTTTTGGGTGCGAATCGGCGTTGCGGTGTCGAGGCGGCCACAGCGAGTAAACAAAAAGCCCGAGAAGGACTAGCGCGCTTGTGTTTCGCATGGAACCGAAGACGATAACCTTCACCTTGGCCTCACCCCACCAGACATGGGATGACAGTATAAAACGGCTTTGTTACATACCATAAAGGGAGACCACAGCATTAACAGACTTATGCATTTACACAAACATGAACCTTCATTGTCAGAATGCTATTCACACGAATACCTAGCTAGCCCAGCACTACGATCTGCACCTCCTCATGCGAAGCCTCGATTTTTCCGGTACATGCATCGAAAAGCGATAGGCGCGTCCATGACCTGGAGAAACAGGTCAATCTGCGCGACATCTCTCATGCAGAGCCCCGCGTCGTTCCTGGAATTCGGGCTAAATGTCTCCGGAACCGTCTTGGCTGGGTAAACCCATGCAGCGTTATAAAGTGATGTCGAAATCAAAGCCCAAGATGTACCCTGAGCTACAGCATTGAAGTGATGAGGTTTTCAACGGTATCGTGTCACCTGTTGGTGGCCGTTGGTCTTGCTTCCGCCGCGTGGATTGTTCCTGGTGCGCGATGGCGCGATACAGATGGAAACCTCGTCAATGCTCATGCCGGATGCGTCACTGTGGACGAGAAGTCGGGAAAATTCTTCTTGTTCGGGGAATACAAGGTGCAGGGCCAGGTGGAGGGTGGAGGCATAGCCGTGTACAGTTCGGATGACTTGGCAACCTGGAAATCGCATGGCATGGCACTGAGTATGGCGTACTCGCCCATCAGGATCAACACGCTTACGTGTCTACAGAGCCAATCGGCGGCCACCCGTACCTCGACCCCAAGATGATCATCCAAAGACCGAAAGTCGTCTACAGCGAAGGGACGAGCAAGTATCACGTACAGGGCCTACATTCCATCCAATTGGCTATGGATAGCTGCTCACGATAGGCAGATGTTCTGGCATGCCGACAACTCCACTTACGGTTTGCTTCTTCAGGGATTTGCAGAATCCGATAACATCACGGGACCATACAGCTTTGTGGATGCTGCTGCCCCCCTTGGAAACTGGTCGCAAGATTATGGTCTCTTTACGGATTACAAAGATGGCCGATCATACGCTTTATACTCGAATGGAGACCGAAAAGAAGGCCGTGATGTCTATCTCGCTAGCTACAGTAATAATAAGACAGGGCTTGACGAGGTTGTCCACCGCTTCGACAAGTATGATTTGGAGGCACCTACCATCATCCAAACGGAGAAGAGCTACTTTGCGCTCATGAGCCACAAGACGGGTTACCGACCCAACAGTAAGATTTCAAGCCTTTCAAAGCTTTCAATCAATGGAACTCATATTTCTTAGACGTCGTTGCCTTTCGTGCCGACAAGTTGAGCGGGCCGTGGTCGCAGCCTTTTATCGTTGCGCCACTGAATACGCGTACATACAACTCCCAGTCCGGATTTTCACTGCGTATCAAGGGCCGCAAGCAGACAACCTACCTCTATCTTGGTGACCAAGTATGAAAGGAGAACATCTGGACTGCACTTCGAACATCAACTAATTTACTGCAGTGGGACTCCAACTCACTCTGGGAGAGCCGATATATTTGGTTGCCAATGGCCATAGACGAGGGCAAAAAATCACTCCAGGTAGTTTGGAATGATATTTACGACCTCGACATGTAAGCCCAGTTGCAATGGCATCCCATCTGTAGTAATCTGACGCACCTCCCCCACAGCAAAACCGGCGAATGGAAGCCAATACAAGGCACACCCTACCTCGCTACCTCGGCCACGACCTCAGGCTCTGCTTTCAAACAAGAAGCCTCCTTCACCTCCACAGGCATCATCCTCACAGGCATCTACGGCAACGACTCGACCGTCACTTTCTCCAACGTCGAAGGCTCCGGTAAGGAACAGTGGGT
>Ga0247757_10000560_pt1 | contig 30269 bp, 24 predicted proteins | sample UWRJL126311R4_FD_180929 | JGI IMG/M metagenome (GOLD analysis project Ga0247757, IMG submission 180929) | Plant litter microbial communities from Arlington Agricultural Research Station in Wisconsin, United States - UWRJ-L126-311R-4 | ecosystem: Environmental > Terrestrial > Plant litter >... | reverse complement strand
TATAGTTATTCTAGCTCCTGGACCGATGATTACTATTCTAGATACCAACTCCACTGCCTCCAGGCCAAGATCCTCTTCCTGTCTGTCTTTCAGGACTACGCCACATGACGTTTCCTATCGTATGAGAAGCCTGACGCGGCTCTCCATTTTCGGAGCCGAATGCGACATCAAAACCGCTGAGTGCAGCACCGGTGGCCGTTTGGTGCCTTTTCGTTGCAAGCCCAGTTCACTAGAATGTTATCAAGTTTCACATCTGCCCATAGTGTATGGTTAGTCGGAATATTTGGAAGGAGATGGTTTGAAGGAGCACAGAGAGTGTTATCGATGTGGATCCAGTCTTTGCGATGAAACTCTTGTATTGGGGAAGTCTAGGTCTTCTTGCATCAAAGCAGGAAAGATGTTTCTGAAATAGAGATAGATTAGGATCCTTTGCTCTTAGTTCTCATCACTATGCATTCGAGGCCTCCATGAGCTTGGAAATTCAGCTGCGAGACGTTGCCACAGATCGTAGAATGGTCAGGGTACACGCTTGAAAATAAATGGCCCGTTCTCAGATCTGAGTGAGACAGGTCAAGCATATGGCGAATATGGTATGGCGTGTAGCTTGACGTACTCAGCTTTGAAGATTCTAAAATTACGGTCCTTAGGATGACGCCGAAGAACCAGCCTGAATATATATGCGATCGGATTTGCCCACTGCTGTTGGAATCATCAGATTCATATGACGTCAACACTATATCTCGTGATCTTCTTCTTCTTCTTTCCCTCCCCCTTTCCCTTCTCCTTCGCTATGACTCATTACGCCCACGCGCCATGGCCTATAGCGCTCCGTGCGTTGCAAGAAGGTAACGCCCTCTACTATATAAACTCCTCCATAGTTCTCTCTCTATAGAATCAATCGTCTACTCTCAAACTTATTGCAGCTGCAGTTGATTCAACCCCTATTGTGCACCTATTGCCGTGCCAACACTGCAATAGATACCTGTCTGATGCTTTATGACAGATGAAGCAGTGGAAAGGCACATGATAGGCATATCGCACAGAAAGTGCCATCTAAGAAAAATTTGGGATATATCAGTAACCGAGGTCAAAGAGATTGCTATAAAATTGAGATTATAGGATATGGCTCGATTTCAGTACCCTGTTTGGGTACATTGGAGACGCCTAAATTAGCCACCTTATCGATGAGAAAAACGGGGACAAGTCACCTCTGGGGACAGGCAGTCTTTCTATACCAATTATTTGCCATCAGTACCAAGTGCAAAGGTAGATTACAAAATGCGGAGCTCCATCCGGATACATTGAATTTCACTCAGCTGTTCTTCCCCTTGATTCTAAGGGTTATGGGGCTTCGAATCGTATGGTGCTAAAAAGCTACGAAGACGTTGAAAATAACGAAGAAACGGTTATTGCAATGCGATGTTTCGGATTTTATCAGCCAAGATGCTGCTTTTAAGCTGTAGCTCTCGAACCTTCAAAGTTTCTAAGGGACTGCTTGCTTTTCTAATATTTGTTTGGAGCAGCAACCTTTTGTGCGTTATACATTAATCTTCCAATTTCAGTATCTCTACAACAAGTCTTGCTCAGGATATCCAGCCCCCAGCAATCCATTGCACTCTCCCCCAACCAGAAACCCTGCTGTATCGTGGGCCTCAACCACAGCCTCGATTTCCTCCTCTACACATCCCAAATCCTCGCCCGTCCAAATATTCGCAACCCGATACCGCACCCCGTCTTCCAATTGCGGCACTTCTGCAAACACCACTTTTTTCGTCACCGGTCCTTCATATGGGTTCAGTAGCAGCACTAATGTGCCCTCGCTCGACGCCCCGCTCCAGTACTCTGCCGGAAAAGTAGCATTGAACGTCCAATCAGGATTCGTTCCCCACTTGTACGGCATCGCGGGTTTCCCCACGTACTCATCCTGGGAGAACGCCAGCAAATACTTGTTTTTCAGGACTTTGACACTCTCAGCATCAAGAGTCGCGAGATTTGTTCCGATGAGCAGCGGTGCTTTCATCGCGGCCCAAAACGCGAAGTGTGAGCGTGTCTCAGCAGGTGAAAGCCCGTTTCCCACCTCAAGCATGTCTGGGTCGGCGCGCCCCCAGAAGTCGACATTGTGTAACAAAAAAGAATTCTGATTGAGTAAGTCGAGAACAGAGGCCCAAGATGCCAGTATGTCTCCGGAGATGCGCCACGAGGAGCCTGTTGCGTTGCCCCAGACGTGCACGTTGCCGGCGCCACCTTCGCATAGGGCGTACTGTATTGTACGGTTTTGCGCGAGGAGTGCGTCGCGCATTGTTTGGTAGCGCTTCGCGGTTAAGGATTGTGTGTAGTCGTAGCCTGGAGGACAGAGGCCTGTGGTGTTCGTACCTGGGGATGTCAGTACTAAAGGAAAGTAGGAGCCGATATGACAGACAGGTTCCGTTGATGAGATCATCGCGTCTATCTGGTACGCAGAAATCGCACTCGTCGGTCCAGTTGCTAGGCACATTGCACCCGTCGTATTTCAGGTAGTCGATTCCCCATTCTGCCCATGTCTCCGCATCGATGGCTTCGTAGCCGAGCGAGCCGGGATACCCACCACATGTCTTGCTAGGTGGTCAGCGTCACATATTTGATCATGCATACTGCTTTGTTTTTAAGTATATACCTTTGTCCCAGCATCGCTGTAGATGCCTATCTTCAACCCCATGGCATGTATCTTGTCGGCAGTCCCCTTGATCCCATCCGGAAAGCGAGTTAAATTCGGTAACAGTCTTCCCGTAGTTTCGTCGCGTTTGTTCTTATCAGACCAGCAGTCATCGATATTGACATATTCGTATCCCGCATCCTGAATGCGGACTTAGATATCTTCCTCTATGTACAGTATTCTTAATGGCGGTCTTACCTTGAGGCCTAATTCGATGAATTTTTCCGCAGCTTGAAGGAATTGCGATTCTGTGATGTCGCACCGATATGCATTCCATGAATTCCACTGGCGCCATGAGCTTGGTTCGGGAAATGCAATACCTACTTGATGTAGCACTTACACCCAAAGCGGGGAGCTTCCCCACGTCGTCTTTCAGAACGAGACAGGTCGCGCACGCTATCAGGCTACACACGATTATGATAGCCCCACTGCGTAACATCGCGACGTATATGCAATACTATAGAAATGATGAACCAGCGCCTTAGAGGCGAAGCTCTATATGTAGGCTTAGGCCAAGGGGTGTCGTTGGTTTAGAGTACGGAAATCTTCCGGCAGCCTAGACTCGCTTGAGACAAGAAGCTACCGCGCGTGAACAAAAAAGAATATCCGCAATATATATCTCGAGTCACATTGTTACGCCCGCACCAATGAATAGACCACGCGCCGTGTGTTTCATAACGAGATGGATGCAAAGAAGTATCACGTTGCGAACACCCCGCACACGCGGTGTGGATCGAGCATGCAGGTTGCAGATCGTCGTCCGGGTTGGGGAACTAAATATAGTAACTACACCTTAACAGTAGGTAATCCTCGTTACAATCCCGAAATTCATAACAATACTCTTATATTTTCTTCGATTTTATCAAATTTCGGACACTTACCTTGCTCCTAGTCTCTGTTCACGCCCACGTCCGGCATCGCACTCATGAACGACAAGAAGCGGAGGCTTGCAATTGGTTGGTGACGCTTTTGGAGATAAACTTAAGTATTTGTAAACAAAAAGAAGAGCAATAAACATGTCAATGCTTATCTCTCAGACTTGGAATCGTGCATGCCAGCTTTTAGGCCAGACTAGTGTACCTAAACCGAGTTACACTTCTCGTTTTATCAATATACTAGAAGTACAATACCATATCTAGCAAATAGTGCGTAACTAGGTATAAGGAAGCTGGGCCTTTAGAAAATAATAGATAGGATGATGGGTTGTAAAATGTACGATAAAAAGGTGAATAGTGTTGAATTTCCTTGCAGGGCAAGGCTATAGCAGGGAAATATTTAAAAATCGACTCCTTATTGATGGGGTGATGCTAGCTGAGGGAACCATTGTTCCAATCCACGTATAAGTTTAGACCTACCTCTTTATTTCTCAAACCGTGCACCTATTAGCAGAAACATACTCATACACTTTTCAATTATCGCGAACTTCACCTTTATTAGTCGTAGAACTACCGGGAGGCCTACGCTGATCTCCTTAATCCACGCCGATCCTTCCCATGCCCCCTAGGCTAGACTAGCAGCAAAATTGCACAGTCGGTCCAAACGACCGGAGCCTTTATAGTATATACCAAGCTAATTGAGAGCATGAACAAGCAAATAGCCGGCGAGAAATATTTTAATAAGGGCTAGGGTTAGGGCGTTAGCGTAGAAAAAATGAAAGAAGTAGTCATTCAATGTTTATAGTATAAAAAACGCCGAGGGTATCATCCTGAATATGGAATTCCAATGGTCTATTTAAACCAATATCCATTTATTTTGGTGGATGTATGGTAAGAGTAAGCTAGCTTAAGGAGGCGTTCCTCCCCATCATCCAGTTCTAGAATAAGAAAAATAAGGTCTAAACGACTAATAATAAATTAATAGTATAGAGCTATAAGTTAGTAATTAAGCTTTCAAAGGCATTGATATAGTAAGAAACCGACGAAGACTAAAAAAGGCACTAGGGCCAGGAAGGGCAAGAAGCTAAATAAAAAGGCTACGCAAACACCACCCCGTAAAATCCCTATACCAAAGAATACGATAACTATTTCGAAAATAGAAAAGAAGATCATCTTTGGTTACGAAAGCTGTTCAATGAGATAGACACGTCCGCAGTCGCCGACCATAGGCTGCCAACACTAAAGCGCAATTTCACCTAGGCATATACACGAATAGTCTTATTCGACCCTAAGAGGTAGCGACTACGGATAAATTCCACCGTGGGAAAGAAGCTGCAGCCTATCTGAACTTATTGACGCATACATTGCTAAGAATACAAGCCGCATATATATGTGTCTGTAATATCGTGGAAAGGTAGTCGAAAAAAATACTAATCTTCACATCCAATCCGTTCGAGCAAGCTCTCATAGCCATCACCCTACGGACTTTCGGCATTCGAGCCGAAGCAATTCTATCCCGACAATCAATAGAGTCGAAAGTTGTGCTCCTCAAGTCTTTCAACAGACCGCTGTCCCACTAGTCGACAAGCGCCGCCTCCTTCAAGCGGAAAAACAACGTCAAAGTATTAATCATCAACTTTGTCATGGGAAATGGCCTCAATCTTCAAGTTTATTGCTATTGTATGTTGGCATTCTCAGTACCCCTATCAGAATTTGATTGGCTACAAGTAAGTATCGGTCCCATCCCAGTATAACTTGAAGGTCGTAAATACTAACTTTTAAATTTAGGGAAGCAAGATATTCGCTAATATATCAGTTCTTCTGCTCCGATCCAGTCTCGTCTAATTATATTAGATCTCACTCACCAACAACCCCTTGAACCCGTGGCGCGATGGAGTTAGTAATGCAGGGAATGAAGGAGACTGGCAGTGCCGTTGGTGTTATAATCTGACGAGCAGGAGCCATAGAAGACGCGAACTTCCCCGACGTCACGTTGTTCGTCTTCCCAACATGATCAATGCCTGCAATTCGACGAAGAGAAGAGCGGTAGTGTTCCGTCCCATGTTTATCGATTACCACAGGCACGTGCCCGCGCGAATCCCCCAACGCTAACCGAGTCCCAATCCCCAATTTCACGCGCGTCCTAGTCCCTAAATCCCACGCGCGTCCCAGCCCCTGCCCAGCGAAAACCAAGCAACAAAATCTCACATCCACCATGGCAACTTTTTTCGAGCGCATCCAGTCCTTACTCTCTGCACCCCCGACAGCAGCAGCATCGGCAGTATCAGCAGCAGAAGCAGCCGCCAACGCCACCATGGAAAAAGTGCTAGCTACGCCCAAGCACCCGTACTACCCCGTGGAAGCGGAGATCGTAGGGTACCTGACCAATGAGTACGACAGGCTGCAGCTGTGCTCTTTGTTCGCAGCAGGGTGCGCGGTGATATTCGGCGTGACGTATGCGGTGGTGAAGCGCATGCGGCCGAGCATACGCATAGGAGACGTGTCTACGATGCTGTGGTTTACTCTCTGTACGTCCAACCCTTTTCACTAGAAAAGAAAAAAAAAGAAAAAACCAGGGGGGGAAGCGGAGATATGAATGAACGGTTGACTGATCTGTTTTGTTTCGTGTAGGCGGCTGCATTCACCTCTTCTTCGAAGGGTACTACATATACAATTTCCGCAGCATGGGGCCCAAGCAGGATCTCTTCGGGCAGCTGTGGAAGGAGTATTCCAAGTCGGATTCGCGGTACTTGACGGCGGACAGCGCGTTCGTGCTGACGATGGAGAGCATCACGGCGGTACGTCTTTCCCCTCTTTCTCGCTCACACAACATGTACTAATTGGCTTGGGCGGTAGGTCTGCTGGGGCCCTCTGTCTTTCTTCACCGCGTTCCTCATCGCGTCCGATCACCCGCTCCGCCACCCGTTCCAGATCATTGTTTCCCTCGGCCAGCTCTACGGCGACGTGCTGTACTACGCGACCAGCCTGTTCGACGAGGCGATGCTGGGTCTCACGTACTCGCGGCCCGAGGCGGCGTATTACTGGGGATACTTTGTGTTCATGAATGCGTTTTGGATTGTGATACCTCTACTGCTGATCAGCTACAGCGTAGGGAGCTGCAGGACGGCGTTTGAAGTGCTGGGCAGGGCAGGCGGGTTGCAGAATGGCAGCGCAAAGAAGAGGCAGTAGATGTAAGACGGCACGCACGGACGCACGGGACGACATGGCGTGGTGTGGCATGGCATGGCAAGGGCCAGAGAGGTGGGCTAGGAAGGGAAAACCGGGGCGTCTTTTCGGTCGGTACCGCGTTATCGAGGCGTCACATTTATCGAGGAGGCTGGGACGCGGACAGGGATGGCTGATATCGGGTGCAGGTGTTGGTATGCAGGAGGCGGGGTGGGCGAGAACTGGTGGACGTGGGAGCAAAGAGGCTTGTTTGGATAGGAGTGTAACAACAATGGAATGAGTTCTGGATGCTGGGCTACTTTGAATCCTTTGGATCTTGTTGTTGTCGTGCAGATTGATCGTCGCCATGGGCGCCGGCCGGCAGTCGATGGGCGGACACCCGAGGCAGGGATGATGGACGCTGCTGATTGGCCGGGGCGCGGGCCCGCGAGCGCGGCATCGCGGGTGCCACAAGCATCAACAAGAGGCTGGAAGCACGGCCAGCACATGCGAAGCGTCGACAAGCTGTGTACGCTGCAGGAGCAAACTCCAGAGACGACCGCGGAGACGGACGATGGGCCTGGCCGAGGGACAGCGGCCGCGTCGGGTCGCTGCGAGGGCGGGCAGCCGGTTTGTTTTTATATCCAGGCCTGGGATGCGCGGGTGGATGCAAGCCAGCCCAGCGCATGCAGCGAGCGAACCTCACCGACGCTTCCGCTGCAGGCCACCCGAGCCATGGCCTGACGTCCCTCTCCGTATCCTGCCCTGCCCTGCCCTGCTTGCCCACGCCCGCCCTCCCTCGTCGCAAACTGCCGGCCGTCGTGGGCGTAGGCGCTCGCTGTAGAGAGCTCAAGTCAGCTCTGCCCGCCGCCCGCCTTACCCTGCCTTGTTGACGTCCAGCCCGCCCGCCTGCCACCAAAACAACAACACATTGAACACAACACAGCAGTACGCAACACTGCGCAGCACTACACGTCAACCTGCACGCCGCACGCCGCACGCCGCACGTCCACATACACATACACATACACATACACACACGCACACACCACAGACCACACGCACCCACGCCCTGCCGACGCCCGCTCGTCCATGCGCTGCAGGCTGCACACGTATGCCCGCATCGCCTGCGCCGCTGAAGACACCAGACACGCCTCGCCAGAAACATGTCCAGCCCCAACTAGCAGCTAGCAAAAGCAGCACCATGAAGGGCGCCGAGTTTGGCAAGGCCATTGGCATCGACAGGCCCGCCAACGTCAAGGACAAGATCAGGAAGTGGCAGCTGGAGTTGGACGCAGGCGGGAATGCAAGCGCAGATGGGGCTGCAGCCGACGGTGGCAAAGAACCAGCCGACGAGAAGGCGCCTGAGACACCCAGAGGGAAAAGTGCAGACGAGGAGAAACAAACACCCAAGACACCAGCCCCCGATCCGAAACCTACGCCAAAAGCGAGGCCTCTAGATGATAAGGACAAAGAGACACAGACACCCAAGACACCAGCTCCCGAATCGAAGCCCACCGATAAGGACAAAGAGACACAGATACCCAAGACACCAGGCCCCGACCCGAAACCCACACCGAAGGCGAGGCCTCCAGACGACAAGGACAAGGAGAGACAGGCACCCAAAACACCAGTCACGCCAAAAGCCGTCCTTGCTTCTGCGCCCACGCCGTCCAAATCAGTAGAGGCAACCTCCAAGTCCGCAAAGAAACCACCTCCCGTCCACAACAAACTCGACGATGAGCTGCAGATTGCTACCGCGCCTAAGAAGCGCGTCGTCAGCGACTCTCACTGGCGCAATAAATCGCCCCCAAAAGACGCATCGACTGCGACCAAGCGGCCCTCGCCGAAGCTGTATGCCAATGCCTGGGTTAGGCCTGCTGCGCGAAAGGTAGCTGAGAACAAGGAGGAGGGGAACAAGCTGGTGACGACCCCGAGCAAGCCGATTGTTATTGTCACATCCAAGAGTACGGGGCAGAAGAACAGGCCAAAGGGCCAGAAGACGGGCGAGGAGAGACCGGGCAGCAGTGGGGAGGGGAAGGAGAATGGGAAGAGTGCGGATGAAGGTGCAAGTGTACCGACTTCTCCCAAAAAGGACGCAAAGAGCGCGGACGAAGGTGCAGCCCCATCCACGGCTCCACAGGCCGAAAAAGAAAAGACCGAATTGGTGCGGGTGCGTCGCAGACCACGCGCGCGGACGTCGCCTAGAGGCTCGCTATCTGCAGAAGATGTCTCGCCGGGTAAAGCGCGGTCGGTACGTCTGTCGGAGACGTCGCTGAGCGAGGACCCCGCCAACCTCATCACCGTCGAGTACGAGCAGAGCGAAACGACACCGCGCAGTCGCGATGAAATAAGAGAGCGGCGGCGGAAAGGCAGGAGGAAAGTTCAGAGCGATGTCTCGGGCGACACATCACCAGCAGAGCCTGTGTCCACGGCACGGCGGAAGGCTAATCGGCAGTCGCAGCATAGAGAAGAGGAGGATGTATCCGGCCACTCGCTAGAACCGGTGGTACCTGCGACCCCTCCACAGGCGTTTGGAAGCCGTTTAGAGGCCTGGCTCCAGACAACCCCAGATCCATTCCAAGATGCGGACTCGAGACGGCGGCGGAAGTCAAAAGACTCCATCTCCACTCTGGAGCTGCATCTCAGGGACGACAAGACGGATGTGACTGCGTCCACAGACTCCAGAGATGCATCGAAAGAGAATGAGCCTGTGCGCATTTCAGACAGCCATAGGCGGCGGAGAGAGAGGAGGTCGGTAGCAAAATTCGAAACACCAGAGAAGGACGAGGCGCCTGCCGCTGCTGCGTCGACAGAGCCAAAGGATTCCTCAGCTGCCGACAAGAACGCTGAGCTTACCCCAACTCCCACCCTGAAACGTCGTGGAGCGAAGCGCACTCAACAGTCTCCTACCAAAGATCGCGCAATGTCGTTCCCAAGCCGTGGGATCCCAGACGATGACGAGGCTGCATCCTCTGCGCCATCCTCCGCTGTTGAACAAACAGCCGAACCTGTCAAAGTGTCCCTTGCCGCGCCATTCGAAAGTCCCGCGATGCGTCGAATTTTCCCATCCACTGGAAAGCGCCTCTCTACGATCGCATCGGTCGAGACGTTTGCGACGAGATTGCAGCAGGCTGCGCCTTCGGAAGCCGTGGGATCGGAAGGGCCGGAATCGGCGGTCCCACAGAAAACGATCGCAGATGCAGCTGCAGCCAGCTCAGATGTCGGATCGCAACTTCGCGTAGAAACCTCGACCATTGTTAGCCGTAGAAGCACGAAACGTAGCAGGCTGGCCAGCCATGCCGACTTGATTTCGGTCTTGTCCATGCCGGAGGCAGGCACCAGAAGTGTTGTGTCAGCACGAAGCATCAGGACGAACAGGAGCCGTCTGGCAGTTGCCACGGTCCCCGATATCATGCGTGAGCTTGCGTCAGACGAGGCCAAGTATATGCGGGAGCTCCGCACCCTTGTAGATGGTGTCATACCTGTGCTCCTGAGTTGTGTTCTGTCAAAATCCGACTCTGCCGTTGCTGCTGGCCTGTTCAGTCGCTCAGCCCAGACTGACCCAAGCAATGTAACCAAACCCATCGTCGACATGGGGGTGTCTCTCGAACGTCTGAAGACGCTGCACAAACGATGCCCAAAAGAGGATCCTGACGCGTTTTTGTCGTGGGCTCAGAGCGCGCAACGAGTATATGCTGACTATATAGCTGCCTGGCGGCTTGGATTTCAAGATGTTGTCATCAGCCTGGCTCCTGCGGATGAGGATCCATTTACTCCCGCCAAAGTCGTGAACGGTCCTGAAGATGGTGCCCCATGGGACGAAGGCATGCCTCGCAATGCAGAGGGGTACGTCGTGAACGGTGATGGCGAGCGCGTGGACGTAGCATATATGCTCAAGCGGCCTCTTGTACGGTTGAAATATCTCGCCAAGAGCATCAAGGTCGGTATACGTGGGTCCCTGGTGGAGCTCAATGATACGTGTGCTAACGCTTTGGTATTGCAGGGCATCAACCATATCAGGCCTACGGAACGGGGTGAGAAAATGACCAAGAACTTCCAGGACCTGGTCACCACGGCGAGGAGACGCTCCAACGACGAGCATGCCCGTATCGAGGATGAGGCGGCTGCTAACATTGATCCTACGCGCGCCCGGGACCCTCGCAGCCTGGCTCCGCTCGCTGGCGTGCGTGTCGACCTCACTCGCTGCGTTCGAGCGAGAGACCATTTCGATCTGCATCTGTATCACTCGAGTGGCCAGGAAATTAATTGCCGCGTCGAGGTGCTGCTACGTGATGATGCGCCCGGCCAGGGCAACGGCGGTGATATTTTGATCTGTGAGGTTGGCAACGCAGAGCGCTGGCTTCTTCTCCCTCCTATCCAGTTGAATCGCGTGTCCGCACGCAATGGCGACCTTAAGGGCGAGATAGTGGTAATGATTCGGGGCCATCAAGCTGATGGGAAGGAGTGGAGCGAAGTAATGTCCTTGACGATAGATGACGAGCAGGTTGGGTTTGAATGGGTGCAGATGTTGGGACTAACGCCAGTACCGCCTCAACTGTCTGAGCTGAAGCGGGACCAAGCTGTTGAAAAGCCAGCTCGCCCAACGAGCAGCCACGCGTCTTCCTCTTCAGTATCCGCGGCCACTGGATCTACGCCACCGCAAAACAGCCGCACACCGAGCCCTCACGAGATCGAGATTCCCATCGGAGAGCAGGCTCACGCTGCCTCCAAGAGATGGAGCTACGGCACTCCAGAGCGGCATCATAAATCGCGAACTGTGTCGCCGATCACCCCACCGAGCGGCGAACTTGTCCTAGCAAGACGATACATGGATTCGAGCCCCGTTTCACCGCCCTCTCCTGTAGACTCTGGCGCACGCGTCGAGGATGGCGTATCACCCGCCCCTCCGCAATCCGCCAGCCGCGACGACGAGGACCTGCAACGCACACCGCGAAGCCTGCGGGAGGCGATGCAGCTCGTTGGCACTGGATCACCCTCGAGTCTGAAACGCACAAAAGCGAAGAGGCGCTCCAAGACCCTTTTGTCACCTAGCACCTCACGAGCTTCCAGGCAGATTGTATTAGATGATCCAATACAGGAAGAACCCGAACCAAAACCTTCGAGGAAAGAGTCTAAGCGCCGGCGATCCGAGCAGCCAAACTCCACAACGTCCTCATTAGTGTCTCAGTCAAGCAAGGGCTACAGCGTGTGGATGCCCACTTCGGAAGTGGAATACTCGGACGAGTCGGAAGAAGATGATCAATCTGTAGATGAAGACTACGATCCCCCTGCACGCCCTCTTGTGCATCGACGAGCATCCTCAGTGCCGACCATGGACCTACCTACCATACCGAAACTCCGCAGATCGAGTCAGACGTCGGTTCCGGATGATTCCGATGAGAGAAGCAAGAGTGTAGATGCGCTTGTGTTGCTTCCACCAAAGGCGGAAGACGAAGAGGAGCCCGTTAAAGAGGATGCTTCGCCCCCTGAGGATGATGATAAGCCTCCTCCAGTACCGCTGCACCGATCACCTAGTCCCGCGACACCAGTCACCCTCAAAGCATCCAACACGCCGGTTTTCACACCCACGCTCCCAGGATTCAAGACCAAACGACGCTCTTCGTCTCCGCTGAAGCACGAGTATGAGCCCTCGACGTGCACGGAATCGTCGAGCGTGAGCGAAGAGGAAGTGTCTGAAGATGATGAGAGATCCGCCACATCCGAATCATCCGAAGATAGTTTGGAAGATGATGTACCCGCGCCTTTGATGCCAGTGGTCCCGCCACAACCATTTCCCAAAGTTTTACCTCCCGCCTCGATATACGCATTACCTAATGAGACACAACCATTTCCCAAGGTTTCACCTCCCGCCTCAATATACACATTGCCTAATGGAACCATCACACCTTCTCAGTCTGCGTCTAACACGCCCTACAGAACTGTTCCTAATGGTTCTACTCAAGCATCTAAAGCGATCGCATCCATCTTCACCTGGGTCGATCCTGGACGTTGGCAAGACTTACATCCAGACGAATGCAGCATCGTGGTTACTCCTGGCAAGATCGAAGTGTACGAGCTCTCGGCCGCACATTCTAAGCCACTGATGACCGATGGCGACGACATAATCCAACCAGAAACTAAAGCCCCTCTGATTGCGGTCGAGCTTACGCCTCTAGTGCCTCTCCGCAAATCCACAGCTATCGATATTTCGATTCGCTCTCCACCCACGGCCGCATCCCGCATCAAGAGTGGCAACAACATCATGCTGCGGTCCCGTAATCCCCAAGAATGCGCGCAGCTCTACGCAATGATCAACCACTCGCGCATCAACAACCCTACCTACATCGCCCTCCAGAACGCCCGCGGCCCCTACGGCCAATCCTCGTGGGCAGAAGCCATGGACCGCGCAAACGCCGCCCGTCCCAACCCTTCTTCGTCCACCTCCTGGTTCTCGGGCACCCTCGGCCGCCGCTCTTCCTATAGGAAAACAAGCACCCGCGCAGCGTCCATTTCCGCAGCTACGGAGTCCTCCGTGGGAACTATGAATTCCGCGCTGAAATCTGCGCTCGGCCGCTTCTCGTTTGGACGGAGTAGTCTCTTCAACATTCGCAATTCGACGCTCGAGTCTCGGTCTACGCAAAGCCTTGACACAATGGGGGAGTCGGACGGATCGAATCCTCTTTCGCGGGCGGGCACGCCATCCGGTAGAGCGCCGGGCGCGCCGCTGGGGATCACGAATACCAAAGTCAGGCTGTACGAACGAGAGAGCACGACAAAGTGGAGAGACATGGGCCAGGCGCGGCTGAGCATCATGCTGCCGGAGCTTCCGACGCAGCCCTCTTCCTCGTCAAGCTCGAGCGAGAAATCCGGCTCCGTGTCGCCGCCGCTGCCGGGGTCGGGCACCGCCACGCCAGCCACGCCGCCCGGCACGAGCAGCAGTCCCACGCTGAAGCCCACGCCGCGCGCGCCCGGCGCGCGCAACTCTTCCTCGAACGAAAAACGCATCCTCGTCACGGGCAAGACGCACGGCGAGACGCTGCTCGACGTCACGCTCAACGAGAGCTGCTTCGAGCGCGTGGCTCGCTCGGGCATCGCCGTCAGCGTGTGGGAGGACATCGTGGGGAAGGACGGGGTCGTGGGCGCCGCGCAGACGGGCGGGGTCGCGGGGGCGAGGGCGAGGGTGTACATGGTGCAGATGAGGAGCGAGAGGGAGTGTGCGTGGTGCTTTGGGATGCTGGCGGGGGGGAGGTGGGCTAGTTAGAAGAAAAAAATTATGGGGGGATGGATGGATGGATGGGAATAGGAAAGAGAGAGGTATAATGGCTTCTTTTTTTTATGTATGTATGTGTATACCGATGGATGATGGAAGTAATGTTTTTCTTCTTGTTTTGAAGATTAGCGAAGGTGCTACTTGGGGGGATTTTTTTCTTTTCTTATATATATCCTACGCTGTTCTCTCCCTTTCTCCCTTTCTTATTTTCTTTACATGTTTAAAACGATCGTAGGATACCGGTTCGTGGGCTATAGATTTCGGGGGGATATCTTTGGCTTTTCTTTTGTGTTTCGTTTGTGTGGTTATGGGAAAGATGAAGGATGGCGGGGAGGAAGTACATAAAAGAGAGTGGTGGTAGTAGAAGTACCACTAGTAGTAGTAGTAGTGGTGGTGGTGGTGGTGCTCTGAAGATGATAGGGAGGAGTATTACCGCTAGCTATAGCCTATCAGAGTAACATCCGCCTATAATGGTTATAGAGCGATATAGTGGTCTCTTAATATAAGAAGCTCGAGTATTTGCAAGCTACCTCTATACATAAAAGAATAATATACTTTGCCATATCGTCCGCTCGATATATTAACGCCGGGCACCCGCGTCGAGTAGCATTTTCACTAACTGCTTATTGCTTCCTTGTGAAGCCGCCTGCAGGGCGTTACTGTATTTTCCACCCTGTGCGTTGACGCTGGCGCCCGCGTCAAGTAGCGCCTTTACTACCTGCTCGTTGCTACCATATGAAGCTGCTTGGAGTGCGTTGCCATAATCTCCACCTTGCGCGTTAACGTCGGCGCCCGCATTAAGTAGTATTTTCACCACCTGCTCTTTGCCTTTGTGTGAAGCCGCCTGTAGGGCGTTGCCGTGGTATCCACCCTGTGCGTTAACGTTGGCACCCGCGTCGAGCAGTATTTTTACCACCTGCTCTTTGCCCCTATATGAAGCCGCCTGTAGGGCGTTACCGTAGTATCCACCCTGTGTGTTAACGTTGGCACCCGCGTCGAGCAGTATCTTTACCACGTGCTCTTTGCCTTTACGTGAAGCCGCCTGTAGGGCGTTGCCGTAGTATCCACCCTGTACGTTAACGTTGGCACCCGCGTCGAGTAGTATCTTTACCACCTGCTCATTGCCCCTATATGAAGCCGCCTGCAGGGCGTTACCGTAGTATCCACCCTGTGCGTTAACGTTGGCACCCGTGTCGCGCAGTATCTTTACCACCTGCTTATTGCCCCTATATGAAGCCGCCTGTAGGGCGTTGCCGTAGAATCCGCCCTGCGCGTTAACGCTGGCGCTGGCGCCCGCGTCAAGTAGCGCCTTTACTACCTGCTCGTTGCTACTATATGAAGCCGCTTGGAGTGCGTTACCATAATCTCCACCTTGCGCATTAACGTCGGCGCCCGCGTCGAGCAGTATTTTCACTACCTGCTTATTGGGTCTATGTAAAGCCGCCGCGAGTGCGTTGCCGTAGGTTCCACCCTGTGCGTTAATGTTGGCGCCTGCATCAAGTAATACTTTCACCACCGCCTCGCGGCCTGCTAATGAAGCCGCGTAGAGTGCATTACTGCAGCGTCCACCTTGCGCATTAACTTCGGCGCCCGCGTCGAGTAGTATTTTTACTACCTGCTTATTGCCTTTATGTGAAGCCGCCTGTAGGGCGTTACCGTAGTATCTACCCTTTGCGTTAACGTTGGCACCCGCGTCGAGCAGTATCTTTACCACCTGCTCATTATCTTCATGTGAAGCCGCCTGTAGGGCGTTGCCGTAGGTTCCGCCTTGTGCGTTGACGTTGGCGCCTGCATCAAGCAGTATCTTTACTACCTGCTCATTGCCTCCAGAGTTATATGAAGCTGAAGCCGCCTGCAGGGCGTTGCCAAAGTATCCACCTTGTGCGTTAATGTCGGCGCCCGCGTCGAGTAGTATTTTTACCACATGCTCATTGCCTTCATGTGAAGCCACCCCTAGGGCGTTGCCGTAGAATCCGCCCTGTGTATTGACGTTGACGCCTGCATCAAGCAGCATTTTTATCACCTGTTCGTTGCGTCTATCTGAAGCCGCGTAGAGTACGCTGTCATATCTACCCTGCGCGTTAACGTCGGCGCCCGCGTCGAGTAGTATTTTTACCACCTGCTCATTGCCTTCACGTGAAGCCGCCTGTAGGGCGTTGCCGTAGGTTCCGCCCTGCGCGTTGACGTTGGCGCCTGCATCAAGCAGTATCCTTACTACCTGCTCACTACCTCTATCTGAAGCCGCCTGTAGGGCGTTGCCGTAGGTTCCGCCCTGTATATTAGCTTCGGCGCCCGCGTCGAGTAGCGCTTTTACTACTTGCTCATTGCCTCTATTTGAAGCCGCTTGTAGGGCGTTGCCGTAGTATCCACCCTGCGCGTTAACTTCGGCGCCTCTACTAAGCAGTGTCTGAATGACTAGGGCGTGGCCTTTGAGAGAAGCAACATATAAAGGCGTACGGCATTTCCCGTCCTTCTCCTCGATATCACAGCCTGCGTCTAAAAGCCGATCAACTGCTGTGGCAAGCCCTCCATGACACGCTTGGTGAAGAGCGAAAATCGGTGGCACATCGTCTACCCAACGTTCCCTTACGTCAGAGATATTATAGAGACCACTACTGTAAACAATTGTACTGGCAGATACAGGGAACAGCGTAGGGTCGAAATGTTCCCCTATTATGGCGACGTTGTTGAGCCCATCCGGTAAGGCCCTGATTTGTACGATAGCTGCAAGACATTGGCTCTCCAGCCGGAGGAACCTTCCTAAAAGCTCTTCAGTTTCTTGAGAAATCTCATCGCATTTTGCGATGTGATAATCGAAGTTTTTAGCCGCATAACCTACAAATGAATTGTCTTGAAGGCGCCGATAAAGCTTAAGGGGATCGTGGGCCGGTCGGCTTAATGCAATTAGATGAATATACTGAAGACATGCTAGGCCTAATCGTGTGTGCATATCGTTCGGTATCGATAGCTGGCGGCGGAAGCAGTCCTCGGGTAACTTTGCATCAGGCTTGCTCAAAAATTCTTGCACCGTGTAGTGGATCGGCCGGATCACGCCATGAGCTTCTTCCAATAAATTACCACAGGCTTCTAGAATAACTGCAGGTTCATCCAGCTCCGACTCCTGCGTACTACTAGGGCTAATCCGCGTTGCAAGTGCTGTCTGTAGTTCTTTGGTGCTCAATGGTCTCCGGGCGTAGATCATCCAAGCGAGACAGGTCAGCGCGAGTTCTTTCATATATCCTTGTTGCCCTTCGATGCGCTCTAGTATGCGAACATAGGTGTCCGGTAAACCTTGGGGCAATGATTCCAACGCGTCTTCCACCAATCGGTCCCTTCGAGCCTTACTAATCTCGCACATACTGTCCAGTTGGAGATTGACCCAGAGAAACCTATTTCATGATCAGTTTATGAAGATCAGAAAGTAGTACAGTATACAGGGCTGAAACCTACATTCCATCTGCCTTGAGAGCAAGCGTTCGGATGATTTTCTGGGTGAGATCAGCGCTAGTGATATAAAGAGTTCTACCGTGTTCCCCTTTTCGGAGTATTTCGACTCGGCTGCGTGCAAAGGTCTCGATGTCGGCGGCGACATTTTCGGCTTGAATCTGGATGGTAGGTATCTTTTTATCTTCGAATACTTTTGCGATATCCATTTCTCTTCGACTAGTAACAAAAACCTTGATGCAGCACGGTGTTTGCGTGGTTACTACAGTAGTAACGAATTCAAGAATGCCGCATCGCTGGCGCTCGGGGCACTCGTCCAACGCATCGATAATGATATATACCTCTGAGAGATCTTCAGTAAGCGACACGAATCTCTCTTTCGTGCCAATCAAAGCGGGAGGTAATGCATCATGCTGGACCTGAAGTAGGCTTTGCGGTATCTTTTCCCTTCGTCGGCATAATTGCTTGATTAGAGCGGCTATAATTCCGGCAACGTCTTCTAATCGTGTATTCTGGTAATCGTAGTAGGCGAAGCAGATAGCGGTGTCCTTTTGGAGATCTTTCCGAGCTGTGGCGTGCTCGAGGACGTTGGAGCTAGTCTTTGAATAAGTATGAGAGCTCGAAGCGCTTTAGATACTTGTTCTACTCACGCGAGGACAGATTTACCGATCCCAGCTATTGGAAGTTAGTATGTGCAGGATATAGAGATGATGAAACGCTAACGTTTTCCATGACACCATAAGAGGGATGAGGCGGAGCTGTCGAACCATTCTCGATACTTTGACTCCTCGATCAACCAATCACATGTCTTTTCGTGCTTCTTCGCGTATATGTCTTGGTGGACTCTCTCAAAGTCAATGGCCGAGACCCAAGAAAGGAACCTCGACTTCTCTTTTTGCTGGCGTGCTAGTTCCGCTGACCTTTCGATTCGCTGTCGCTCCAGTTCAGTATTCCTCGAATCATTGAAATGACGTGCCTGAACTGAGCGCATGAGAACATCGAGGTTGTGCTGCATATTCATTTCAATGGAGACGAACTCAGTTTCGAATGTCTCCCAGTGTTGACGCATAAAAGCTCTCACAGATGTCCATTTCCGATAGCTTCCGCTCGCATCGATAAATACACGTCGTGCTTTCCAGCTAAAATCCAGCACATTCGTATAAGTTTTGACTACAGACTGCTTTACGAGCTTGATGTCTGCAGCCTTCGCATACTCTGCTAGCGGCTCTAGGAAATCTTCGAATATATAGATCATCTCAGTTAGCCTACTAAAAAAGGTCGTGAACTTTAAGGCAAGATCAATAACAATCCGAACGGCGCCAACCACAAGGGCCGATACTTCTGGATTTGCTTGAACACCTATAGCAACGCCTCCCATAAACCTATTAAGCAAGCCTAAAAACTTCGTAAGACGCTCAGCATGTGGTCTAAAGCATGAATTGTCTTTATGTGCCGCATCGTAGGCTTGTACGTCGGATAACAGAGCCCGCTCATCGATAGTCTTCGATGCTTGCTTGAACGCCGCCTTTTCAGCGTCGGGGATCGTCTTTGAAAACGTTGCAAGTGCTTCCTCGAGCACTTCACTTCTCGATGTTGCCGTGGTCGATGAGCTTCCGTTCGATGGGGCTGGTATCGGCGGAGAAGGGGAGGAAACAGTTGTTGCTTGTTGCGCATGCGGTGAAGGAAGCCTAGAGGTCGAGGCTGAACCGGTGGGGTCTGAGGTAAAGGCCGCGCGTAGGCGATCTCGCAAGTAGAGTCGCTTTGGCATCGCATAATAGAGTCGCAAGGGCGGCGAAAGGCTTGCAATTGTTTGTCGATGTGTGAAGTATGAAGCACCGTGGCATCCTGCGCTTGCAGGAGCCTACAAGAGGTGCACAATATCGGCGGGGTAGCTGAGCGAGCAACCTGGTGTGGCAGTGCAAGGCTGGGCCTCTCTAAGCTTTTATCTAGTCTGTCTGGCGCTTGTACTTGAGATGTCCATGAGGGGCACAGTTACTTAGCGCATTTGATATGAATATCTACCATCCGCTAGTCTTTCAAGTCTCCAGCAAAGCACTAGCTTCGTTGCTGTTTGTAACTCAGTCTTAAGTAAACGGCTTTAGTGCTGTTGCAGAATAATTGTCGTTTTTGACCGCATTGTTCAATCTACGTCTCGTCTTCTCCAGCACCTCTTTTCTTCACGTGCAATGTTGCTGTGAAGATGATAGAAAGTAGAAGTGGAAAAGGAAAAAAAAAAACGTTATCCTGTCTACACATTCGCGATGTCATGTTTTATTGATTCTGTGCTTGTTCTCCATTAGACCTGAATCCTTTGGGAAAAAAAAAAGGTGTTGGCGTATAGTGTGTGGCTGTGGCGTGGGGTTTATAAGAAAGTGGGTGAGGGTCTCAGGTATTATTCTATGTAGGAAAAGTTTGTTCGTACAAGATGCCCAAGGTCCCCATATAGTTTCGGGTAGTCCCTACTTGAGTAAACGTGAGTAGAGTCAGTTATTATAGGATTATATGGAGTGAACAAGAGTCAACTAAACTTTATTGAACTCCATTCAGCCATTCAAAGGGCTATCTAGAGTAATCAATACTCCACGTTAAATCAAAAGCTAAACTAGACACAATTTTCACAGTTCCTACTCAAGCCGTTTCCTCTTATGTCCACCTCCAGACTCCAGACTCCTCTCATATCCATTCGTATCACGGCGGTCATCTGGCGCCCGACTTTTTTGTATGGCCCCTTCAAAATCCCTCTCAAAGTCCTCCATCGTCTTCAAGCTCGTATTAATGTCCTGTGGCTCTAATTCTCTCCCGGTTGCAGCAGCCCAGGTCATTGCTATACGCACAACGTTCCTAATTTGACGCCCGTTGAGACCTCTAGACCCTAAATCATCCAGCATAGTCGGGGTTAGCCAATGGGGTTCGGGATGCTGGGAGTCATTGGTGATGAACATTCTCCACAACTGGCGCTGAGAAGCCGGGGACAAAGATGGGTACTTGATAGCTAAATGAATGCGAGACTTGAATGCTGTATCAAAATTTGTGATTCGATTGGTGGTGAGAAACATGATTCCCTCGAAATACTCAAGTAGACGAAGAAACACTGAACATGAAGTAAGTGATTTGCATGGCTAAGAGAGACCAAGCAGTGGGAAAACATTACCTGTCACACACCCATTTCTCACCAAATCGTGCGTGCTACGCTGTTCCATGAAGATATCTGCTTCGTCGATGAGGAGTATTGCCTTCCAGTGTGTCGCTAGGTCAAGGATTTCGACAAGAGCTTTTTCACATTCTGCTGCTGTGGTCCCAATGTCTCCAGAGCTTACGGAATAAAGCGGTCGCTTCGTGTAATCACTTAGACTCTCTATTGGGTAGCTGAGTTTTGCTGTGACCCTGTGTAGATGCTCTACATACCTGCTGTCAAAGTTTTACCAACACCCGGCTCACCATGAAGAAGGATAACAAGTCCCTTTCCTTTGCCCTCCACAAGGTCATCGAAATGAAGATCTTCTGAATGCGCTTTGGCAAGCGACGACAACATCGCTTTTTGTTCGTCAGGCAGTGCAAGTGACCGGAATGCCTTTAGGTTGTATTTGAATTCAGTCACTCGATCCAATTCGAAAAAGCACCACCTCTTCGCCGAGAGCGAAAAACCAAGTACTCGAGAATCAAAAAGGCACCATTCTTCGTCAGTGATGATGGGTTCTCCATTTATACTAACCTTCAGTTTCTTTGATTCCGACACACAGATCGTGTGCGATGGCCTGGCATGGGAAAACTTTTTGAAGTCAACAATAATACGTCTTCGAATCTGAGTCGTATAAGTAGGTCGTGTACTAATTTCTTGAATGACTCACTATGATAGTTTGTGCGGTGTAATATTCTAAGCCATCCTCGTCGCTAGTGTGAATTGTCGAGAGAGAATCCACGGCCCCTGAATAAAATCGGTGACTCATGTCTCTTAGAGAAACATACTTGCGGCCCCGTGCGGCCAGTGATTGCAAAATCTCGTCGCGGCGGGGATGGATTTGAAGTGGATACACTTTCAATTCTTGGAGGGGCTTGTACCCTTCGTACCATCGAATATAGATGCGCTTGATAACTTTTCCAAAATTCTCTCCATCGTACACAAAACTTTCTGCTTCGATACACCAATCACTCCATCGGAGTTTTGTTGTTTTAAGTAAGCGCAGAATTGTTTGGATACCCTTTTTCGTGTGGAACAGCAGACAGCCAGGCTTGAATACCATCCATAGAAATTCGTGTTCGATGCCCGGTGTAGCTGTTGGTGATTCCATGAATGTGTAATAGCTTGATATTGCCTGACCGAGATTGTTGTACATGTAATTTAAGAAAAATATGAGGTGTTGCTTTGCATTTTGATCGTCAAGACGTAGTCCGTAGTCACGAAGCTCTTCACGGTAATGAAAAATGCATCGCGGTTCGTCTCGGAGAATGATTTCCCTGTGTCAAAAGCCAAACCAGGATATTCTTTGATGACAACACGGAGAGCTTCTCTGATATAAGGCGATCGGATTTCCATCTCGGTATATTCGAGTTCTCGATCACTGTCGTAATATCTTGTGACAAGGAACGCGGACTCTGGATGCGACTCTGCGCCCGCTGTGATCTTTTCTCTAGATTTTGTTCCAGCGCTCAAGGTAACGCGCGTACCGTTCGAGTTGTAGCGAGCTTCATATGTTTTGATTTCTAGCTTCGTGCCCCTAATCGGGTCATAGTCCGGCTCATCTCTGGCACTGGAGAAGACCTGAGGCGTTGCAAAATCCATTACTTTTCTTAATCTAATTCATCAGATGTATGCTTAGGTCGGCTGCGAGGAAATACTGACTTGGTGGGCCTTGGGTGGCGATGCGCTGGTTTTCAGCTGTAAGATAACAAAACCCTTACTGAGCGCTAGAGCTGGTTGAAAAAACGGCCTCAGGCGGGCTAGTCATTTTTATAGGTAGGAACAGCATGGTAAGTGGGTAATCCAAACGCCGTACGCGACACGAGGCTCAGCGCCGGCACTAGTGCCGCCAGGCGTGCTGGTTGCCTTCTACCAAAATGCCGGGACACACGATTACATGCATTCAAAATTTGGATTCATTTATTCTTATGCAGCACATAACCACGATACGCGACACAACTATGTCTTAGAGTCCGACTGTAGAATTAGGACGGAAATCAAGTTACAAGGATTGTGGCTATGGCTGCAGAGGAGGTCGGGCTTAACGCCGGATTTGGATCCTCCAGAGTGATTGGCGTTGCTATTCGCTGCAAAATCAACGGTTGGGTAACGATGTGAGCCTTCTCCGATACAATGCAGTGCCTTCATACTATATCATGCAGCCCCAGTGTTTTCAAAATGAAGCTTGCGAAGGACAAGGTCAGAAGGCTGCCAGTATCGACAACCTAACGATTGGGACTCGATACGAGGCGATGCAAAAGATCATCGTTCTAATTAATCTGGTGATTAAAATGTTGGCTTGTGAAGCACCAAATCCTTTGTAATGCAACGAAGTGGGGGTACCAAGCGCTAATACCGAACGACAAAACTGGCTGCATGCTACCAAGTTCCTAGCAAACAAAGATATAAGATGCATATTCTACCCTTGGTTCAGGCCGCCACGCGGAACAGCACCTATGTTGTGATAGGGTTGTTCTCGCATGCACTCATTTTGCCAACGTTGAATGGGTAAATATTCCGTCTTTTTACCTCCTGAGTTTTCAAGTACAATCTGGAAAGAAGTTTTTCTATTTTCTCGGGCCTCATTCCACTCACGCTTTACTTCAATATGGGAGCGATAGGTTGAAGATTGCGCTTCAATAGCATTAGCACCCTAAGAGCTCCTTTGTCAGCGCATCCTTCTTGAAGGCGAGTGAAGGTTGCTCACTGGATATTGGTCCGCTTTCTGAACCTTACTGGAGTGGAGCCGGATAGTATTTGGATGTTTATCTTTATCCTTAACGGATTGCGAACATCGCTGATGCGAATCCATTTAAGGTAGAAAATAACTAGCAAAAAAGTAGGCCTTGACAAATAGTCCAGTATACAAAAAAATGTCCGAAAAACCCGACTGTTCTCGCGTGGGATCTGTGTTATGGGAAGGGACATACATACTGCTAGCTATATATACATATTGAAGAAGGCAAACGATAACTGCCCAACACCACTTGACACGGCTCTCTCAGCGATGTATAACTGCTTCCGCAAGAAGCACTTTCACATCGAAAAAGCGGTGGCTTGATTTGTATCCCGAATGGGCGTAATCAAGAAAGATTGCAGGTCAGCATAAGGTGTAAGTGTGCTGTGCACTTTGTGAAGCACTTTGTTCAACTTTGACAACTGAAGGACGCGAGCCATTCACCAATGATAGGCGGACACGGTAGGGCAACGATTGATTTGTTTTGATACAGTGGGGATAAAAAGCTTCACGCAAGGTCTAAGAAGTATGGCGCCCTCCTCGGACGCGGCTACTTATAACGTCGAATCAGCATGGATGCGACAAGTTAGAGGGGTGCCAAGTCCACGGGAAGGTGTTACAGCCAACGATAGTTTAGCACTTTAAGAACACTTTGGGTAGAAGAAAAAGTGCCGTCGCCCACGCAGCTGAGCACGCTGGCGGTGGCTTTCGCTTCGCATGAGACAGGGCGTTAAATAGTGCCTACATCCCTGCCGCACTTTTGGGTGTCCCACTAGCACTTTGGAGGCGCGGTTTGGGCGACCAATCAGATAAGATGAATGGATGATGGGCGGATAGTGACTGCTGCCTAGCCCCGCAACCGATATGGTAACTCGATGGCCAGATCACACACGCTTTACAAAGGCCCTTCCGCTCCTGTGCTTGACTCGCAAGGTATGGGGAGGGGGAAAATAAATTTAGAGACGGGCCGATATGCATTTTCTTGTTAAAGCTAATGCATGCAGCTCGGCCGCCTGTCAGCCGATCTGACCTCTTCATCCCGTGCTACGCCTCTAGGCACCGGCGCGGTATCACAGTTATCACTCATCCTCCACCAGACTTCCCCATGCTGCAGCCCATAATGGATATCCCTTACTATAGCCATTTCATGAGCGGTATCCAGCATGTAGCTTCCCAACGAACGATGCCACCGCCTCTCGCTCCAGCCTCTTCACTACATCGGGCCCTCGATGCCAATCAGAATCACACCGCAGATTATGAATCTTCCAGAATCAATCTAGAGCCTGCAAATAGTCTATTGACATCTACTGGACAGATATTGCCTCTCAATTCTTCAACGCTATGGCTAGATTTTGGAAATCCGAGAGGGGGCTCTAATTTGCCTAGCCGCTCATCTTTGCAATCACAGAAGGCCTCAGGACGTACAAAAACCATTACTCAGGAAACCTGGACTAGACATAAGTCGACTCTGCACAGAATTTGGATAGAAAAAAATAAATCACTCCAGGAAACGATGGCAATAATGTCTTCAGATCATCATTTCAATGCATCGTAAGTCTCTTCTACTCGTGATAACCCTAGCAATCATAGTATCCACAAGACTGATACATAACTTATAGTCAAGATCAATATAAAAAGCAGTTTTCAAAGTGGAAATGGTCGAAATATATTCCAGCCAAGGCTGGTCAGTGGATGCTAGAGAAGGCCAAGCAAAGGAGGCAACAGGAAATGGACACGGTTTTTGAGTATCGTGGCCAGTGGTTTACCGAACCTGAAATACGAGCTCGTATCGAACGAAAAAAGGCTGAAGAAGGGTCAATGGTGCCTCTAGGTATTTTAGCTTCATTATGCCGGAGTTATTTTATACTGACTATACCGTAGATGCAAAAACACCTGAGGGTATCACGTACATGAAACCACATAACCACCTAAACTCGCCATGTAGAAGCCATCCAGCGTTACCAGAAGATACTGAGAACACGGCCACTGCCGATGAATGGATAAAAGCTCCAAATTTTGCTGTACCATCTGACAGGCCCATCCAGCTTAGCCTTTTACAAGCACAAATTCGACACATTAAGAGCAGTCACCCAATAGACGGAGATATTGAAAAGATTTGTCTCTGTCTTATAAACCACTGCGAGCAGTTTCAGGGGAAACTCACGGCACATTCACTTCCCTGTTATACTGCCCTCGTACAACTTTACGAGGATGAAGATGATATGGCTAAGAAATTAGACATTCTTGAACGAGCAGAGAAGGCCGTTCTGTATGTCCTAGATTCGGAAAACAGAAACACCAAAGATGATCTCACCGCATGTTTCGGAGTGGCAAAACATCTAGTCATGGCTTCACGTTACGAAAGCGCACATGATATCTTCTCCCAGATAGAACACAACGTTCAAGAGATATTCGGATCGGATCACCTTATTACGATATGGTTTCTCGAAGAGATTGGGTACTTTTACCAGGAGGAAGGACGGTGGGAAGATGCTGTGCCGCGGTTTGAACATGCATTGGCGGCACAACTCTCACGATACGGTGCATACCATGAGAATGTAAGGCGCCTGGAAGCTGCCCTTGAAAACGGTCACTTTGATAAGGATACGTCCTTCAAGGATGACAACGTCTCTTCATTTTATGAGTATTCGTGGAAGATATAGTCCATTAGTCCTCTCTACCTCTCTCTAGCTTGTTTCACTACTCCTGTGTATCAATCATTGCTCAGCGATGGTAAAGTAGGCACAAGTGCTCTTACGCTGGAGAGACGCCTATGTAAGCTCCCAATTAATAAGCTTGCTACACTTAAAGTAGTGCTCCCCTCGAAACACTAAGGACTTCGATGATCGAAACTAACTACGCATTGACATACCATTTGCCTCTATTATCGAGAGAAAGAAGGGCCTGATGTAATTGGCCATTTCTCTTCCGCCGTGTTTCCTCGCGTCCTTTTGATAATCATCCTGCCGAGATTAGTGGTTACTTCGCTTTTTGAAATATCTTGGGCCAGTATCAGTACGTCTAGGTGACTGGTCAAGGGGTATGGTTTCGCGCTTCTTGCTATTGTAACATATTAGAGAATAATTTGCTATATAGGGACCTTTTCGCCTCTCAAAACAACTATCCTTAAAAAATAGGACGCAAAGTCTTGAATACATCCCCATAATTCTTGAAGAATCCGCACCTGGCTCTCCGTTTCCATACTCCGTTATCATTATGCCAGTCCTCTAGAATCTTACACTCATTTATCCAGAGGTAGCTTTGTCCCATATCGCCATTCGGGCCAACGTACCACGGCGCATCGCGCTTTTCCGAAGGATTAATACGGTCTGCGATTGTGAATCGAATCTTCGCCTGTTCTTTTATATCCGCATCATCGACGTTGATGTGTATCTCCATAGTCGTGGAACCGATATCACGGTACGTTGCAGGGCCTTCCACTTTGACATTAACACCCCAAGGATCCGCGAAAAGCTCCCATGTAAGCTGCCAATTGCCGGGCCCAACGATTTCATGATCTAGTACTATTGCATACTGGTACCAACTGTCTGGTAGCTGAGGCTCAGATGAGGGCGGTGGCGGCGGAGGTGGTGGTGGCACAAATTCTACCTCATACGAAGCTACACCACATTCTGTAAGTACTGAACCTTTCTTCGCCGCGCCACCCCACCATCTACCTATAAATTTTCAGCTTTTTTAGTGCAGGAGGACCACTGGAAAATAAACCTACATTTATCATAGTACAGCATCTGCCTGAAGACATCCTCGCACTTGAGCATGCATTCGCCACCGTTGTCGTCCCAAGTGAGATGCCATCGTAGGTTATCTTTGTCTGTATTATAATATCCAAACGAATCCCGCCTCGAGAAGGCGGCTCCGTGACGTTTCGATCGCCTTAGCTCATTATGATTGTGACAGGCGCCATCGATAGCCTCGTCGAAGCGGGCAGTGTCAAAGTTTATCGAATCATCTGTCGAGCAGGTTGGATGCGATACTGAGTCATCGATATCCTGCATAAACTTTTGTAGGTTTTCGAAGTAGCTGTCTGAAATTTGACGCACAATTGGCTCAGGGAGCACCTCGCAAGAACAGCCTTTATTAGCTTTCTGGGTTGTGGTCAGCTTGCTTTCTTTGCAGAGGTGCTGTTGAATATCGTACCACAGTGCAAGACCCTGTCTGCTCTAGATCCGTGTCTCCGTCCAATCCCAGGAAAGAGTTTTTCTCTTCGTAGCCTTTGCAGTCATCGCTGAAGCATACAAGGTCATTTTGACACTCTGCATCTTTTTGTGTGACTCGCTGGATATTCTCTACGCTCCATTTAATTATTTTCACCACCTCTTGTACCTCGTTCACGACCAAAGATACTTCTTGAACATATCTCAGCACCAAACTAGCAACGATTAGCGAGCGGTAGAACGGGTTTGCGCCTGGCCGGTTATTAGCCCTCCCCTTTTGGAATTGCCGTGCTATCATCACAGCAGCATTGACGTCGTCAATATTGAACTCGGGAACTGCAGCACCATCCGGGTGTGTTTCGAGATTTGCAGGATTATTGGGGTTCGCAGGAATCATTTGCATGTTAGTTTCGTCATCTAATGCAAACACGCTACTTCTAGAGAGATCTCTGATTCCGGTCCTGCATCTTTCCGTGACTGGTGGGGGCCTATCTGCACGCGAACCGATTCCCGAGCGCCTGGAAATGGCGTGTGCTTTCCTGTCTTCTTCACACATGGCTCTAACTTGTTCGAGGCCGAGAACACCGAGGTAGTCTTTCAGGCGGCGGTCAAGGTCTTCTGGTATGTGAATCAAAACGTCTCCTTTCTTGTTCTCGCCACTGTCAGCAGTAATCTCCTCGAGGCCAATCCTTTTACTACATTCCAAGAGGTTAGTCCCAGTGATGTTAACTATAAGCCATGTACTCACTCTGGGTTGGGTATAGGTGTAGGTGTCTGAGTAATTGTCACCGTGGCTACAACGTCGGTATCATCTCCGGTACCAGTAGCAAAAGCGATTCCGGAGACATCATCCTTCAAAGTCTCAATCTGAGCTAGTGGGCCATTCTCCTCGTGTGGCAAGTGAACCTTAGATTCCTTTTTATCATTCAACAACAGTCCCCCACCAACAGAACCTATGACTATGATAGCTGGAATGACCCATTCGATGAGGAACGCAACTGCTCCTGCGGTCAAAAGGATAAATCGCTTCGTATGAGTACTAAGTTGGGTCGTTTCGAGGGCTCGACGCACTTCTTCAATGCAAATGTGCATATTCTTATTGTCTTTGCACTTTTCTTCCACTATCTTACCGATTTCTTCAGCGATTTCTTCGCCAAGGCCAATGGTTATTCCTTCCTCAGGAATAGTTTCATGGAAGCCATCTGGGGCAATTGTAACGTCTCTTTTACCCAGATTTGGTGCGTCTGGGTGCGGTGCCTGTATAGAGTTTAGCTTCACTAGCTTCAGCAGCATACTGAGCTTACCCCTTGGTCGAAGACATATTTTCGGATGTCCCCGAGGTTGATGGTCGGGACTGAATCATCTCGTTTGGTGATATCGGAGCGAGTGATTTCGATTGTGGGCGTTGGCGTTGGAAGACCAGACAAGATGTTACCAGCGACCTTATTGAATAGAATAGGTACCACTAAAAGACAGAACATTATGATTTTTGTCCACAAAGAAGCGAAAATAAGTCAAAAGTGAGAATGGGTCTGAACTCATGCGAAAACGGCCTTCAAATATAAAAATTTGTGGTTGCACAATATTTAAAAGATACATGGGCATGAAACAGGACTGACTGTTTCGCATGGCTGTGTTACGACTTTAGTTCAAATTTTTCCTCTGTAAACACCCTGCTAGTGCACGACTGCAATTATTTTACTCTGTGAATGGTGTTGAACCTTACGGCGTAAATGTGGCTCATTTACGGCGCAAGGGAAGTTAGAAGGCTGCATGATTGTTGATCCACGGTTGACTGTGCCGTAGATGGCTCCGTAGGAGGACGCCTGAGCAACACAACTCAATTTTGTGCCTCTTATGGCACATTTTACATTGCAGGGGCCTAACTAAGGCATCGTCGAATCATACGCGTTGAATGTACACCCTGCCGCACTGTAAGCGCGCTGGCTTGAGCGAAGAGGTTCCTATTAGTATTTCTTACCAGAATTGAAAGAATATCTGCGTAAAACTCCAAAAGGTTAACATTCTAAAATTCCTATTCAGCTATTTCTGAATTAATCCACATGGCGTGGAAGAGATTCTACAGATGTATCTCGCTGAGACACTATTCCTTAGATCAATTCATGTGACAAAGATAGCTGGTTGTGGTGTAAGGTAATCCTATAACATCGCTATTATTGTCTCCAGAGCCACTACGGGGATAAGCTCTGTTTAGAAGTGACTACGCCGCATGTCGACATGCTTGCCTGATCTCCTTTGCCACAAAACTCATGCTACTACGCAAATTCAACTGAAACCATATGTCGGAAGCAAGCATCCATGATAAATCGCCGGCTTGAGGCGTAGGTATTCTCAATCAAAAGGGCGTCAGTCAAGATGAGCGTCTGCTCGAATTGGTGTTCAAAAGGCTTGCAAAGATAAAATTAGAATTCAGTGGACGCTTTTGTTGCCACTTTTATTGGGGATCCTGAAACTTTGCCAAGCCTCAATAATAACTGTGCCGCATCTGTAGAGCATTACTATGAGCATTTTTGAACGCGGGTATGAGCGCAAAGAATGGATATAAGGCTATCAAGGACACAAAATTGAGTGATACAATTGTGTCTAAAACCAATTCTGTGAATATGGCTCCTCATGCTTCTTTCTTAGCACTTCTGTTTGCATTTCTCATGAGTCTCGCGTTCGTTGAAGCATGGAAAATTGACCAGTCCTGCCAGAAAGCCGGAATTA
>Ga0247757_10000559_pt1 | contig 30283 bp, 22 predicted proteins | sample UWRJL126311R4_FD_180929 | JGI IMG/M metagenome (GOLD analysis project Ga0247757, IMG submission 180929) | Plant litter microbial communities from Arlington Agricultural Research Station in Wisconsin, United States - UWRJ-L126-311R-4 | ecosystem: Environmental > Terrestrial > Plant litter >... | reverse complement strand
TAGGAGGGCAGCTCTGTTCGCATGTATTTCTTGTTGGTTAGAAAGTTATTGCCAACATTTTCATTTTTGTAAACCCAACCCATGTAAACCCAATTGTTATAATAATCCTCATCCCCCGACGGTGTGATTGTGGCATCTGACTCACCGCCTTGGCTTTTAGAATACAGAAATTCAAATAAGGCATTTTTTAAATGTACTTTACTTCTTACCTGACCGCCATTTGGCGCGAATGACAATCCCCAAAGACCATCTTTTAGATTGTTTAAATGCGCTAGACCACCTACATCATAGAAAAATTGATGATAAAAGAACAATTTTCCGTTATTAAACCGAATACCCAGCGCCTGATCGATGCTTCCTAAATGATTTCCGATTTTTGAACTTGAGACGTTCTTATTTCCGTATGTTTTCCCTGTTAGGGCATATACTGCTGTCATAACAGTGCTCAAATCGAAGCCTGCACCAAAAATTCTCTTTTCATCTCCAAACATCACTTGGTGATTGAAGCCACCAAAAAGCTGAATACGCGAATCAGGCTTACCTAGTCGCCCGTATAAAGACTTTTCATGGTAGAGAGCACGCGCTTCTGTCGCAAAGAAAAAATTGGTATCTCGTAATTCAACGTTTCCAACATAGCCCATTGAGAAAGATCCCTTTAAAGCTATAAATCTTTTTGTCCCTGGAATATCCCAGTACTCAGGGATGGCAACAGAAACTTTGGGAATACCTAAAGCATTTCCAGAAACAGAAAAGGCACCGGAACTCAACCTTTTATCCACCAGGCCCATTTGATCCTTTACACGCCCGAGCGCAAGTTCGAAAACACCACGTTTTGCAGTTACAAAAGTTTCGATGATTTGCGCCTCAACAGATTTAGCCGCATTCATGCGGATCTGCACACCTGCAGACCAATCCCATTTTTTCTGGTTTCGCTCATTACTATCGGTTGGGGTTCGGTATGCCTTGTAAAAAGTTCCAACCAGTGCACCGGAAACACCACTTTGGGGAAGGCTACCATTTTGATTTGTCCGCATCCAAAAAGGAACAGTTTTATCGCTGGTCGCTATTCCCATAGTTGTTACAGAAAATCCTACAGTGCCTGGCGTGTTTTTATCTTGAGCAGAAACCTGTGAAAGTCCGCTGAAAGAAGCAACCAAGATAATACCCTGAATTAATCTGACTAACATATCAATACAAACTCAATTTCTGCATTTATATCCGCTTCTTTTGCCAAAACTCTTTAACAACATTCCAATAAATCTGCTATTGGTTACCAAGTAACGTTTCCACATTCTCCTGGGTTCCTGTAGCACCCGGTACAACCACTCCAGTCCGCTTTTCTGCATCCAGGCAGGCGCCCGTTTGGTTCTGCCTGAAACTACGTCAAAAGCTCCACCCACTCCCATAATGAATGGAACATTGATCAATTCCCTATACGTATTCAGAAAAATTTCTTTTTGGGGAGAGGTAATCGCTACAAAAAGTATGTCGGCTCTACTATCGGTTATTTGCCGGGCGATTGTCTCTTCCTCACTTTTATCATAGTATCCGTTCCGATAACCGGCAATGATCTCCGGACCGTACTCTTCCGAATATTTGTTCACAACAGATTCTACGATGTTTTGATGCGCACCGAAAAAAAATATCCTGTACTTCTTTGCCGCCGCCAACAAAACCAGCCTCGTCATTAAGTCGATACCGGCCACCCGTTCCGGCAAAGATTTACCTAATAACCTTGAAGCCCAAATAACACTTTGCCCATCTGCATTAATGATATCGCTTTCTATCACTGATTGACACAATGCTGCATCTTTTTTCATATTAACCAGCTTAGCGGCATTGACAACAACATGATGTATTTGTTTTTTGCTCACTATCGCGGAATCTATCAATTCCAACGTCTGATCCATCGTGAGGTGATGAATGGGAACTCCAAACAAATAAATATGGGGAATATCCTTATTAAACATTGCCAGACCGTTTCCGAACACCGCAAAAATCGAGTTCTAATTTTGAGGGATCTAGTTCTATAGAAAAAAATTCTTTGTGTTTTACCAGCCAAACAACAATATCCGATTCACGGTAAGCTGCTTGATAGTTGGACAAATGAAAGCTTTTATGCTCTTTCACATTCGGCTCTACCACCAGAACGTCTACATCGCCTTCACTGATGATTCGCGATGCGATATATTTTGCTGGCGATTCCCTTAAATCATCAATATTTGGTTTGAATGCAAGGCCCATGCATGCTACAACCGGCTTTCTGTCGTTGTTCTTTACAAACTCCTTGCAACTGTCAAGTACTTTATTGGCACACCAGTCCGATTTATAATCATTTGTTTCCCTCACCCGTTTGATTACCTGGGCCTGTTCCGGAAAATCGGATACAATAAACCACGGATCAACGGCAATGCAGTGACCGCCTACACCACAACCAGGTTGCAGGATATTAACCCGAGGGTGCTTATTGGCCAGGTCAATCAACTCCCAAACATCGATTCCTGCTTTATCGCAGATCATCGAGAGTTCATTAGCAAACGCTATCTGTGTATCCCTCGACGAATTTTCTGTCAGCTTACACATTTCCGCCGTACGCGCATTTGTAGGATGCAGGTTTCCTTTTACGAAAAGTTTGTAAAAATCGCTGGCCTTTTGAGTGCTTTCTGCATTAATCCCTCCGATCACACGGTCATTTTCCACAAGTTCCCGCAAAACATCTCCGGGTAATACCCTTTCCGGACAGTACGCGATATAAATCTTATCCTTCAACTCAGGCCTTTGCCTGAAAATCAAAGCAGCCATTTTTTCGGTGGTTGTTACCGGAGAGGTGCTCTCAATTATAAACAGGTTCCCTTCCTTTAAATAGGGAATTACGGCCCTTGTTGCTGATTCTACATATGAAATATCAGCACGACGATTATTTTTGAAAGGTGTGGGCACTACGATAAAAAAAGCATCCGATGCTTCAGGAACAAGGGATGCCCTCAACAATCCTTTGTCAACTACTTCCTTAACCAGTCTTTCCAGTCCGGGCTCAACAATATGTATTTGCCCCTTATTAATAGTATCTACCACAGTTGCATTCACATCAACGCCTACCACTTCAACACCATGACCAGCTGCGACCGCCGCTGTAGGAAGACCAATATAGCCCATGCCCATAAATAATGCTTTCATTCGATTGTTTTACTATTCTTAACGGAAATAAGATGAAAGAAATCAACTAAACCGCGTCAGATACCCCTCATTAAAAATGCAACGATCCTGTCCGTGGCTTTTCCATCACCATACGGATTGTGCAGCAGGGACATGCGATGGTATCTTTCTTCGTTGCTAAGCAGGTCTATCGCCTCACTTACTATTTTCTCTTTATTAGTGCCTGTAAGGATCACCGTGCCAGCTGCCACCGCTTCGGGCCTTTCGGTAGTTTCCCGAAGTACCAGAACAGGTTTGCCTAATGAAGGCGCTTCTTCCTGTACGCCACCACTGTCTGTAATAATCAACCGGGATCGGCTCATCAGCCATATAAATGCTTCATAAGGCTGGGGCTCCAGCAGATGTATATTTCTAACAGCGGAAAGAATATCGTATACCGGTTTTTGAACATTTGGATTTAAATGCACCGGGTATATAATATCAATACTTGTCCTCTCCGCTATTTCCTTTAAGGCCTGGCATATATTCAGGAAACCATCACCAAAGTTTTCCCGTCTATGTCCTGTAACAAGTATGAATTCTCTGTCGAATGACAATTGCTGTTTTAACTTCTGTACCGCCAGAGGTTCCTGCTCTTCTACCAATCGGATACCGTATTGCAGTGCATCGATTACCGTGTTTCCGGTAACCACAATATTATCTTCCCGTACCCCTTCTTTTAATAGGTTTGCTTTCGATTGGTTTGTAGGCGCAAAATGAAGATCCGCCAACCTGCCGGTTAAGGTCCTGTTGATCTCTTCGGGAAACGGAGACCATTTGTTATAGGTGCGTAATCCTGCTTCCACATGCGCTACTTTGACACCCGAGTAAAAAGCAGCCAAAGCTGCCGCCATGGAGGTCGTTGTGTCACCATGCACAAATACATAATCAGGCCTAAAATCGTCTAATACGGGCTTTATTCTTTCTATGATGGCTGCTGTCAAGCTATGAAGGCTTTGATCTGGTTTCATCAGGTCCAGGTCATAGTCTGCCTTCAGCCGAAAAAATTCAATTACCTGGTCCAGCATTTTTCGATGCTGGGCGGTTAAACAAACTCTGGTTTCGAAAATCGCGCTTTGGTCCTGTAATGCCAGAACCAGAGGCGCCATTTTAATAGCTTCCGGCCTGGTTCCGAACGTTATGAGAACTCTTTTCTTTTCCATTACTATTGCATCTTCAGCGTTACATCGATCCGGCAATTCCTATTTATATACTCAGCCAGGTTTATCGTATTCGTTTATTTTTCGGGGCTCAGATTAAATGCTAAAAAATATTCCGTCATACCATAAAACATCCAGGCCTGCGCCCAGCGTATGTAAGGAATCCTTGAAGATATCCCTTTCTTCAGCTGGTAGTAAAAAAAACCCTTCTGGTGCTGCATATTATTGATTGTCCAATCTAAAACCTTATCTATTAATTCCTTGTTTTTATATGCCTGGTCAAGACGGGATAATGTAATAATCAGTTGGGAAGTATTGTGCACATCAATAGGGTAAAGTTTGTTGTGATAATACTTACACTCACCTTTTTCCGTAAAGAAAGTATCGAGATAGTATGTCAGGCCCCTGGTAATATTGTCGTTGTAACTTTTATCCCGTGAATACTTTTGATATTCGGTTATACATTCCAGGTTATATCCCGTATGAAAATTATCGATCCACTGGTGAAATGGCAAAGTGCCATAGGTCCAGGAACCATTTTCATTTTGATGCTTCGTACAAAAGTTGACGGACTTTTTTGCTTCTGCCAGTAAAAGACTGTCTCCGGTATAACTATAAATTCTGGCAAGCAACCTGCTGCCTAAGAGAGAAGCATTGAACACTTGGGTAGTATCCTGTGGAGAATAGGAAAACGCAAAGTTTCCATCGCTATCATAGGTACGGTTAAGATCATTCAATATAAAGAATTGGCTATCTATCGCCGCTTCCAGGTACTTATTATCCCTGGTAATGTCATAGGCTTCCATTAAAGCATACGCTATAAATGTAGTAGCAACGACCGTCGGCGTGTATTTAGGTTGAAAAAACGCCCTTGCCTGCCAGTCAAAATTGTAGCCCCAACAACTTCCTGAATAACCTTTAGACCTGGATTCAAGAAGCAAGTCGGCTAGGAACCTAATCTTATCAAGATAATCGGGCCTGTTAGCTAGTTTCCAAAGGTTGCAATAACCGTGAAGGAACAAGCCCAGCCCCTTAGCATTGTAATCTTTTTTTATCCCAGTGATTCCTCTGAGATTGACTGGGTTTTTTTTAAATAATTGAATCCATGCCAATCGCGCAATGCGACTTTTTGAAAGAAGTGGCAATGACCGAAAAACGGTGCTATTCAACCCATCATAAGGATCCCAGCCTCTAAAATTTTCTTTTTCGCAGAAGCCTTTCAATCTTCCGAACGATTGCGCAATGTCCATTTGATTAACCAAGGTTGATTTCACAAGGCAGTCCGGTGCTGAGGCTATCCAGTATCTTAAATGCAGTAAGCGTTGTAAGGTAGATCGATTCAGCGGCGATGGGGTCTTCCTTTCCATCTCGGATCGCATCAAGAAAGCATTTTACTTCCTCTTTATGTCCTTTCCCTGTAATAGAAAATTTTGTTGTCTTCCCATTTGCATGAAGACTCCCGTCTCTGAAATCCCTTATTATACCGACTTTCCCGGCACCAAACACCTCGATATATTCTTTCGGGATGGATTTGTCTCCATTAGCCACATAGGTGAGGTTGCCAACAGAGCCATCTGAAAAACTGATGATGACTCCAATATTATCTGCCTCTGTAACTTTTGAATTAGACGTATGAATGCAATCAGCATACACCTTCACGGGTGCAGCGTTTGTGAAAACTTGCATCAAATCAACAAAATGGCACATCTCACCAATTATTCTGCCAGCCCCAATTTCGGCTATTTGAGTCCAATGATCCTTAGGAATAAAGCCGGCATTAACCCTTATATTAACAACCACGGGTTCATCCGAACCCCGAAATAGGTCTCTCACCTTTACAACTGCAGGTGAAAAACGTCGGTTAAACCCGACAAGGAGTTTCCCTTTTGTATTTTCTTTTGTCTTAATAATTTCATCCAGTTCCTCTCGATTAACTGCCAGGGGCTTCTCAACAAATACGTGCTTCCCTTTTTTAAGACTGTCAATTACTTCTCGTGCATGATTGCTGTGCGGGGTAGCAATAAAAACTGTATTTATCTCATCATTTTCGAAAATGTCTTTGATATCTGCAGAGCAATTGTTGAAGCCGAATTTATTTCCCACGTTCTTTGCCGTAATTCCTCTTGAGGTAACCACGGTATCCAATGAAGCTCCCCAGAATTTTACATTGGGTATCAGATAACTCTGCGCAAAACTGCCAGCTCCGATAAATCCTACATTAATACTCTTAATGGGTTCATGCCTAATAGCCACCTTCGTAGAAAACTTCAGCGGATCAGCACCATACTGTAATAGGATACCGATATGTGGTTCTTTTACCTTACCCTGAACGATATCGTAGGCTTTTTCTGCTTCATCGATATTAAAAATATGCGTGATCAAAGGTTTCAAGTTGATGCGTTTCTGAGATACCAAATCTAAAAACGCTTCCATGTTTCTTTGCTCCGTCCATCTCACATATGCAAAGGGATAGTCCCTCCCCAATTCCTCATAGCCCACATCATATCTTCCCGGGCCATAAGAACAAGACATTCTCAAATCAAGCTCCTTTCGATAGAAATGCGGATCACGCGGAATATCCATTTTAACGGCTCCCACTACCACTATTCTTCCCTTTTTTCGGGATATCTCCGCTGAAAGCTCGATAGGATCATTCGATGGTGCAGCAGCTGTAATAATAACAGCATCAAAACCATATCCATGTGTAAATTGATCGCATGCGGCGATCAGGTTCGAATCACTTCTTATATATGCTTTGTCCGAACTAATTTCATCAGCCAGCTTCACCAGGTCCGCAGCCAGGTCGATACCAAAAACCTGGCAACCATTTGCCTTTAACAACTGGCATGTGATTTGCCCTAAAAGCCCCAAGCCAATTACGCAAACTCTTTCCCCTAGTCTCGGTTCTGCTTGTCTAACACCTTGCAACGCAATAGCTCCTAATGTTGTAAAAGACGCTTCTTGATCGCTAACGTTATCTGGAATTCTAACAACCAGATTCTGGGGTATTGCTACAATTTCCGCATGAGAGGCATAATCCTGGCCAGCACAAGCGACCCGATCCCCCTTTTTGAATTTTCCTTCAGTATCAAGTGAGGCCAATACGGAGCCTGCAGCACTATAGCCAAGCGCCTTTAAAGAATCCAACTTGGTTTTTACTTTATTGATAGTCGAGATCAGACCTTCCTTTTTGATATTCTGAAGTACCTGCGCTACCAGATCCGGCCTCTGCCTGGCTTTGCCTAAAAGGCTTGCCTTTGCAGTCTTAACAGTTCCTCGTTCAGTTCCGGCACTTATTAAAGAAAACGTATTCTCCACGAGCACCATACCCTCGGACATAGATGGAACTGGCAATTCATCCACATAGAGATCACCTGTTTTAAAATCCTGAATTACTTGTCGCATCTAAAGCATATATTTTTTTATAAAAATCTTTATAGGTTTTCATCGCGTCCAAAACCGGATCAGCAATTACTTCATGCAGTGTGTTATCGTCTGCGTTATGACAAGCGATTAGGCACTCCATAAAAGCATTTACATCTCTGTTCCTGAAGAGAATAGTTCCGGGAGGGCGCTGCACCACATCCGAAGCGACTACCTGCTTCTTCAGAAAGAGCCCCTCTCTAATTGTTAATGCATCTCCATCTGTATTAGTCGGCCTGATAACAGTATCACACTTGCTTGCTAACGCCACGAAAGATAAGGGAGACTCGTACAGCAAAAAAGAGGAATGAAGGTCGTTGTCCTCAATGGTGTTTTTATACTTTTGAATACTAATCTTCCCTCCAGGAGTACACACAATGAAAACAAAAGCAATATTTATATTCCTTCTACGAAACTCGATCGCTGCATTAATGCACAAATCTAAGCCGTATAAATCCTCGTTATTGAATTCATCGAGTTTCCATGCGTTTCCACAACAAACTGTATACTTTTGCCCTTTTCTTGCATTAATCCATTTAACCAAAAAATCCGGAAGATTATCCTGACTCTCAATTAAAGGGGGAATAAATGCTTCCTTAACAAGGGCTGAATAGCCTATTTTTTCTGAAATTTCTTCACTCACTGCAATAAGCAAATCAGAATTGTAAAATGAAAAATTATCGAGGCCTTTTCTCAAAAACTTCGGTATGCTTTTATAAGAGTGAACGGTTATAATCGTCTTTCTTCGAAGAATTTTCGCGCATATCAAATGAAAAAAACGAAGCCGATAATCACTGCTATGAACATGGATAATATCGCAATTCCTTAAAATAGCGAAATATTTAAAAATATTAAAACTAAGGATATTAAAAATACCTTCTTTTTTCACTTTGGATTCGTCTATAAAATCAAAAGTAAACTCGTCGCACATAAGTGCAGAAACTCTGCAAATATGAACTCCTATACCCCCATATGGCGGCGGGTAGGGCCCGATTAATATAACTTTATTTTTGTTTCTTTTATCCAGCACCTGTCTCCTGTTATATGTTCTCTATTATTGAATATCAATGCCGCTCCAGAATCTTCAATCCCACACCTGTCTTCCAATCAATCATTTTTTCATTTACCGGTGGCAAACCGTTCAAAAACTTATCGCCTCCCATTACTAAAATTAGTATTGAGCATAAAACCAAATTAAAAATCTTCTTATCCCTTCGGGCATGTCGATCGACGGATTATAATTTATTTCCCGTTTTGATTTGCTAACATCAGCACATGTAACTTGCACGTCACCCTCTTGAAAAGGCAGTCTATCAACAATAACTTTTTTATTCATTTCGTTCGATAATATCTCTAACAATTCATTCAAAGAGGTAATTTTCGATTCACCAATATTATAGACATTATAGCCCTTAAGAAATTTGGCAGCGTTTATAATTCCAGCAACTACGTCGTCAATATATGTATAATCTCTAGCGGTGTCGCCGTCTCCAAAAAATGGAATTGCCTTCCCCTCGTAAATTAGTTTTGTGAATTTGTGAATCGCAAGATCTGGCCTCTGTCTTGGTCCGTAAACCGTGAAAAATCGAAGACAGGAAATATCAAATTTATGGAGCATACAATACACATGACACATTAACTCAGCGCTCCTTTTCGTTGCCGCGTATGGAGAAATCGGGGCATCAACAATTGCGTCTTCTGAAAATGGTATTGGAGTATGATTCCCATACACAGAAGATGACGAGGCAAAAATCATCTTCGACACAGAATGCTTCTTCATCGCCTCAAGTATTGCAAGCGTCCCTATCGTATTTACATCATAATAATCGTGCGGATGACTTATTGAAGGCCGTACGCCGGCTTTGGCCGCAAGGTGTATAACAAGATCAATTTTATTTCCCCCAAATATCCTCCCTAACAACTCACGATCCCTAATATCACCCTCTAGGACCTCCACACTATCCGATTTGGAAAACTCGAAGATATTTGCCTCTTTTATTGATCTTTCATAGAAAGTATCGAAATTATCTAAGCAAATAACTTTATGTCCTTCAAGAGTCAACTGATCTATTAAGTTAGAGCCAATAAACCCAGCTCCTCCGGTAACTAGTATTGTCATGTTAATAGTATTAACTATCGATAGCCCTATATAAATCAATATACTTTGCGGAATTCTCTCTAACGCTAAACTTGCTAAGGATATCTTTCTTCCCCTTCTCACCCATTGTTCTTCTTGTATCTGGATGTTCGGAAAGAAATAAGATCTTTGCTACGAGGCCGTCGACATCGTATGACCGAATTAAATATCCGTTCTCACCATCCTTAACTACTTCATTTGTTCCTCCGCCCTCGGTAGCTATTACGGGCTTTTCTAACGCCATATACTCAAGAATAGAATTTGAGACCCCTTCCAAGTGCTTTAACGTGTTTGTCAATAAAATACCAATATCAAAAATCTGAATCAACGACTCAACATTATCACGTTTACCCAGGAAAATCACGTTTCTGAGTTTAAGCACTTCTAGTGCAACCTCCTTATGATTTTCAAAGAGAGTACCTCCTCCAATGAAAACAAACGTGATCGGTAATTTCAGTTCCTGCACCTTACTGGCGGCTTTTATCGCTGATTCGTAATCCTTCCTTTCTTCAAACGCAGCGACCATCCCTACAATAAAGTTTCCAGATAAGCTGCCGAGATATAATTGTTTCAACGATGTGATATTTTCAAGATTCTTAAATCTTTCCAAATCAATTCCATTGTAAATGCAAACTTGCTTCTTCTCCGGAACACGATAACCTTTCAAACCAGCTATAGAATTAGCAATAACATATTTTGAAAATGGAAAAGTAAGTCTCGCTCTCCACAAATGCTTATTAAAAAAACTTCCAAGTACCGGCGGCGCGTCCCCTATAAATCCATTTAAAAAACGCAATTTTAAAAGAAATATCGAAGGAAGAACATATACACTTGCCATAGAGCCCCATGAATGAACAATTTCAATTTTCCTGTTCTTTAGTACACTGAAAAGCCTAAAAAAAGCAAAAGGATCAAATCTAAATCGCCTTTTTAAAGAAATAAAATTAATCGGCAATTCGTGTACATAGTTATACTCCACAACATCAGTAAACGAAATTAATGTAACTTCAAAATTGGCATCAGTGCATAAGACTTTCAAAAGCTCCAACATCCTTCTCTCCTTTCCACCTTTTCCTATTGCGTCTGTTAAAAAAGTAATTTTCTTCATCACGAAAGAGATATTTTGTTTTCAATCAACCAGGCTTTCAACATGAGAATATTCCAGATTTTATATCCGTGATTGGCTTGATAATTTTGATGCTGATTCCATATCTTAAGAATCAACTCCTCATCAAACGGAAAATCTTTACTCAAAGTATCGTCATAAATTAAACTTTCGGCCCATGTCTTTAACCCGAATCGAAGCCATTTATCTATAGGTATTCCAAAACCTCTTTTCGGTCGATTGGTAAAAGATAACGGCAAATACTTATAAAGCACTTGTTTTAAAGGCCATTTAGCAATCCCATTTTTATTATTAATATCCTTCGGTATAGATAATGCGAATTCAACTAAATCCTTGTTTAAAAAAGGAGCTCGACTTTCAAGTGAATTGCGCATCGCTGCACGATCCAACTTACAAAGTACATCATCTGGCAAGTAAGTGAACATGTCAATAACTGACAGTAGCTTCGAGTTACCACCCAAATTATTCAGCAACTGGTCATGGCGTAGAATTGGAGAGGAAGCATTTGGATAGCGAAATGACATCAAATTAGCGGGCCAGGTGGAAACAAGACGATTGTATAACGACAAGAAATCCTTTGACTCAAAATATTCCAGATTATTCCTTATTTTTTGAGAAAGACGGTTTTTACCACTGTGCTCTGAAGATGCAGAAATTACTTCAGATAATCGAAAACCATCGGGAAAAATCCATTTAAAAGGCGCCGCACAAGTGCGCCTGAAAGAATACGGCACTAATCCGTATATACTCCACAATCTCTCAGCCTGCGTATATCTGGTATATCCGCCAAAAAGCTCGTCCCCTCCGTCTCCAGACATCGAAACTGTAACCTTTGTTCTTGCCAGTTTCGAAACAAAGAAAGTCGGGATTTGGGATACGTCTGCAAAAGGCTCGCAATAAATATGAGGCAACTCGATCAACATGGAACTTATTTCTCTCTCTGAAAGAAATAACTCGGTATGAACTGTCCCTAAATAATGTGCAATCTCCTTAGCGAAGCCTGCCTCATTGTACTCTTCCTCGGCAAATCCGATCGAAAAAGTAGATATCGGTCGATCAGACAACGACTGAAAAATTGAAACAACCGCCGAGGAGTCGATTCCTCCTGAAAGAAAAGCACCAATTGGAACATCAGATATCCTCTGCTCCTGAACTGACTTTCTTAATAAATCCTCCAATTTGTCTACAGTTTCTTCAGAAGTCAAATTGAATTTCTTTCCCTTATTTTCTAACGCTATTTCTGTTAAATTCCAATAAAATTTAATTTCAGGCTTAGCGAGGTCCTGAGAAAATACCACTACGCTTCCTGGAGGTACCTTATTATAGAATTCATAAATTGACTGCGGGCTAGGAATATAAGAATATTGCAGATAATGACTAAGACCAAGAAAACTAAGCTTGTTCGAAAACATTTCATGCTGCTTAAGGGCTTTCAATTCGGAGCCAAAAAGTAATACATCATCATGCACCCCGTAGTACAGCGGTTTCTCACCAATTCGATCCCGTCCCAAGTACAATTTCTTCTGTTCAATATCCCAAAGAGCAAATGCAAACATACCGCTGGACTTAGCCAAAGCCAATTCTAATCCCCAATTTGAAATGGACTCCAGCAGGGTTTCCGTATCAGATCGACTGTTCCAATTAATTTGCCCAAATTCGCTTTGTAATTCCTTTCTAAGAACAAGATGATTGTAAATTTCACCATTAAAGACAATCACGTACCGTTCATTATGGGAAAGCATCGGTTGATTCCCGCCTGCGGATGTATCGATAATTGAAAGCCTGGCATGCCCTACACTAAGTGGTATCGAATTGTCATGCCAAACACCGACGTAATCCGGCCCTCGATGAGACAAAGACCTTATCATCGGATAAATTGCCTCTCTATCCAACTTATGCTTATACGACAAGAACCCAGTTATACCGCACATAACTCCTAATCAATTTAAAAAAGTAATAACTCTTCTTGATATACTTCTATAATCAAAATTCAACAAACCCGTTTGATATCCTGCGTCTGCAATCATTTCAGTCCGTTCAGGATTACGAAATACCTCATTCATTTTCGCACCAAATTCGTCCTCATTGTAATCAGCGCACACAAAAGCATTTTGGCCGTCTTTGAAGTAATGACAAATTTCTCCAAAACCAGTTGTCACTATCGGGCGACCCGAAGCAAGATACTCCGCAATTTTCTGAGGAAACCTGGCTATATCAGCACGTGTATCCCGTAGTGGAATTAGCAATGCTGCACTATTTGCATATAGTTCAATTAGCTCTGGGTATTTCAAATGCCCGAACAAGTGAATGTGATTACTCTTCCTTGACCTACTTATATAATGGCCAATATTAGCCTTGTCGGCCTCACCTGCATCGCCGCATACAAGTAATAGACTGTATTCTGAACCCGAAACTGCATTAAATGAGTCAATAACAAATTGAATAACTGGAAGATAATTCCGAGAGGCAACAAACAGAAAATATTGTCTTTCCATCGAACGTTTACCTTTATATGCTTCAAACTTCTGAAAGTCGGAAATGCAAGGTATTTTCAATATGTCTTTGGGATTTTTCTTTTTTTGGATAGCCTCTTCTAAAAAAGTGCTTATGCAAATAACTTTGTTAACTAAAAAAAAGCTGTATTGATTGTAAAGCCAATCAGAGATCGATCGAAATGAAAAAGAATGATACTCCCAGAACTCTGTCGTATCTAGCACTGTCTCAACTCGATGCAGTCGCGCAAAAATACTATAGACGAAAAGTCTAAAAAAGCCATTAGTCGAAATAAAAACCTTGACGTTAGAATTTTTTTTTATCAGAAAATGTATGGATATAAGCTCTACTATACAACCTTTTACTTTGAGATAATTTCGAATAAAAAAATTAGGATTTCTATATCTATATCCAGAACAGTAAAAGTAATTTATACCTTCAAACTCCCCTCGTGGGCTCGGATTATCGTCCCCACTTGGATAAGTTCCAGAACGACACAAAACAAAAACTCCAAATCCTGCCATAGTCAATGTTTTGGAGAGCCCTACCTGCCTTTGCGTTTGTGCCATTCCTATCGGAAAAGCGTCGTTACCTACATACAACACTAAATTTGTTTGGTTCGATACTAATTTCCTATCTAATGAAAATATCATCGTGAAAGATACTTAACTATTGTTGCGGGATTACCTGCCGCAACCACGTTCTTAGGAATCGACTTTGTTACAACACTTCCAGCCCCGATGACTGAATTTTCTCCTATACTAACGCCTTTCAAAACTATAACATTTGTTCCAAGCCAAACATTGCTGCCAATTACTATAGGACGCGGTATACCCGATCTTTTATCCTCCGGGTGCCAATCGGAATCTGTCAAAAGAGTATTAGCTCCGCACTTAACATCTTCGCCAATAACAACATCAACCGCTGCACTGACAACAGTTCCGGAAAATCCGCATCTTTCTCCGATAGTTATTTTGGCCTGCGGAGTATGAGTTATCAAGATACACGGGCGATTAATTCCTATTAAATTCCCCCTATCGGGCCTTGAAATAAATCGACACGAATTGCCTATTCGTATATAGCTACCTCTCGTCTTATAAAATATCATTTTGCCAGAAAAGAACGTGTTCTTTCCGAGATCAATATCCCAAAAAAAACTAGCACGAACCCGATTCACAACTGTATCGACCCAGCACAAAATCGAAATCTTAAGGGCCAGGGCTTTTCTAATGCCTATCATTTTCTAAAATATGATTGTATACTTTCTTTGTGTCAGCAATAACTAATAAAGGATCATGTCTTAATCCAGCAATTTCCCTGGCACGAGCTCCCATCTCGACACCAAGCTCATAGTTGTTCCTCAAGTGAATAATCGCCTTTGTGAGCAACATGGAATCGCCAGAATTAAATAAAATGCCGCTAATGTTTTGTTCAATGATGCTTGAGGTTCCACCAGTATCCGACGCTATACAAGGCATTCCCAATAACATAGCCTCACAAAGGCTATTAGCACTGTTTTCAATATGAGATACCTGCACGTAGACATCCGAGTCCAATAGAACAGATATTAGATCATCAACATTTTTCTGCCCGTGAAACACAATACTAGGAGAAGGCTCAAAATCCAAATGACGAAGTGCAGCCTTTACCACAGTAGAAGATTCATTAACTCCAACAATATTCCAAATGAAATCGATCCCTCTTTTTTTAAGGAGAATAGTCGCTTTCAAAATAAGCTCAATCCCTTTATACGGCGCATCCGAAAGCGTAGTAGTCAAAACAATACTTTTCAACCTTGACTTTTCCCACCGAGCTTTATAAAACGGATGCCTTAAAATCTCGCTCACATGAAAGTATTCCGCTTTTTGAGCTAACACAGAAGCAATACAATTGTCCCATGCGGTTCTTCCGATTATATACTTCGCATTCTCCAATATTTCCAACTCATTAGGAGATTTTTTTCTAAAATTTCTATAGGAAAAAATAGGATTATAAAATGAATATAAATCCTTTAATCGAAGAAGTTTAAGATACTCGAATGCAGGTATCGAACCAAAATACTTTTCAATGCACGCGGATATATTCCCCTGAATAGATATTACAATAGGGATTCTAACGTATTTATATATTAAGCCAAAGTGAAACTCGGTCCCATGTATGTGAATGATATCAGGTTTAAACTGCCTAATAATTTCTAACATACTTTCGACATCTTCCCCTATTGGATAACTGCCAACCGCCCTAAAATACCATTGCTTTACCCTTGACGCTGCATTACAAATAGGGAAATATGAAACATTCTCTTCAGAGAATGCCGAAACAGGGCTGTTGGAGAAAAAACCAATTCCAAGTTCAATAGCCGTGTCTTTCTTCAACATACTCTCCAAAGACTCAATCCATCCTCCACCATAAGATCGTGCCGAAAATTTAGCACTGGCAAGAGAAGGCGTATTTGTAAACCAAAGCACCCGCATCCGTTCAAAATTCAATTTTAAATATATTACTTACATACGTGTTATCTTTTTCTCTTAGCGTCGGATCGTAACATATACCAACACATATCCAAATGAGAATATATTGAATATTTAGTTGTGGAAGCCCAAAAATGAACATATCGATCAGCCATAAAATCAAGGATATCCCGCAGGATTTAACGAGATAATTATTTGACTTGGTCAATGCCCTGACAATCGCCGGCACCAAAACAAGTAAATAAAGAATTAAATAAAGCACTCCCCCGTTCAATATAAGCTGAAGATATCCTGTTTCAATGACATCGCGATAATCAACCTGTTCAAAATAAACCCCTTCAACCTCTGAGCCACCCGTAGGCGCATAGTATTTACCGCCCATTCCCTTCCCAAAAAAAATATCATCCATCATTCCTAAATAAAAGAGATCGTAAAGATCAGTCCGTGAATCCTCATATATTCTCTCTGACAACCTCCCTGTTAGTCGCTCACTGAAACTTTGAACACTAATCGTAAAAAAAAGTAACAGAGCGATGATCAAAGGGAAAAATCGAAACAATTTTACATTGGCTTTATTATAACGATGAAAAACGTACGCACCAATAACAAATCCAGACAGAGTCACAACCGCATTTCGCCTGGCCAAATAAATAAATGCTAATGTTCCAATCAGAATCGCGACAAAAACAATATTGACTTTTCTCCCCAATAAATAGCTAGAATTCAACAATAGTAATCCAGAACCAAATACCAAAGTCGGGATAATTATTTGGGCTGGCCCCCGTGAAATAATCAATTCAGTAAAAAACAAACATGAAATCAAAAAAAGAATCGCAAGATTGTATAGCCGCCGAAATAAGCAAGCCAATAGCGTAATACTTGGCTTAAAATAGCAAAACAATGGAATAACAAATGGCCAGAAAACATAGGGGCTTTGAAGGTACGATTTCAAATCCTGATAACTAAATGTAAACCCTCTTGCAACTGTTACAAAAGAATATAAAATAAAAATCGGGAAAATCTGGCCAAAATATCGATCCTTAGGAGACTTAAGAGATAGTAAATTTACGGCCGCATACACAAAAAAAACGATCACTACTGAATAAATAGTTGTCAGCGTCTTGCCCGAAACAACTGAAAGAAAATAAAGTAAGTCAGCAAATGAAAATATACAAATACAGGCAATTAGAATTAAAATTAGCCCCTTGTCCTTCTTAACTTGCTCTAAATAATAATTTTTCATCAATATAAACCAGTCTATTTTGCTATTCGAGCCTTGATACTTTTGTATTCGCTTCGAAACCAAACGAACATCAAATACTCAAAGCATTCTACGAGAAATATGGAAGCAGTATTAAAGCCCGAAAACAAAATTTCAAATTTTCAATTCTTAAAGTCAGTCGTACTGTTCACTCTATCAAAATCCAAGTATTTCCTTAAACGCAGGATGTCAATACAATATCATTTGCAAAAAAAACGAAATACATTTAATCTAAGGATCAACTTGTATAATAGAAGATAATTAGAGTTATTCAAATTCGTCATATCGAAAACACTTTTAATCCAAAATAAATACCTGCTATTCATTCGCTGCGGCCAAGACATATACTGAAACGTATTTCTCTTTTGAAAATCGAAATGCGATCTGTAAAATCGATTAAATATCTTTTCTTTTTCATGTCCAGATATTGACTTCTCATGGATCCGATACCCCACTGTAACCTTACTTAACAATTGAATCGCAACCCCACGCTTTAGAATTTTAATCCAAAATGGATAGTCTTCCATATAAGAAACCTCTTCGTCGAACCCGTCATAAGTATCATAAAGAAGTCTGGAAAAAAAAACCGATGGCGCTAAGATCGGGTTTTCTGCAATCATGATTCGAAACTGCTTTTTAATGTCAAGCGGCTCCTGAAAAAATAAATTGGCACCCATGTTGGAACACTTCTTGGCCGAAGCTTCACTAAGCTTCTCAAAATAAAATACATTACTAGCAAATATTTGCGTACCCCCATTTTCAGAGATATAGTGTCGTCCATCTGCTATACAAGTTGGCAGTAATACATCATCGCCTGCGAGAAGCTTAACCCAGCTACCGCTACTTTCTCTTATACCAATGTTACAATTCCCTGTAATTCCCCTATTAATGCCGGACACAATCAACTTAGAATTAAAAAATCTATTAGAATGTTCCTTCAACCAATGTTCGCATAAAGAAACAGTGGTATCACCTGAACAATCATCGGTTATTACAAGTTCAATATTAGAATATGTTTGGTTATAAACGCTGTCTAATGCCTCGATAATATAATCTGCAGAATTATAGGTTATTACAACAACAGAAAATAACATACAATTTAAGGGTTACGCGATTTTTGAAGATTATCCATACAGTTAGCCATCATGAAATATTTTCTATATAATGCTTCTATTTGAATAACAGCTTCTTGAAATAACCAACCATAAATATGAGATACAACAAATAATTTACAGCATATGCTATTGTTGCACCCACATTGCCATATTCCCTTATGAAAAGTATCGATAATACAACCAATAAGAAATTAAATCCAATCTCAGTAACGACAAACAATTTAGTCATTGACTTGGCAACCATTTGATAGGCCAATACCCAACTAACAATTTTTAAAAAATCACCTGTAAGCTGAAAAGCGAACAAGTGTTCCATAGAAGAAAAGTCTTTACTAAAAAGTACATGTACGATAAGACGCCTGCTTACGTAAATGACAAATGATCCCAATAACAAAATTGGAATGATCAACTTATAAACCGAACGGATTTCCTTGCTGATTGCTTCTGGACCGTGAAGCTCGGATAGACGAGGTAAATAATAAACAGCAAGTGACGTTGTAATTACCATCAAATAAATACCTGAGATACGATTCATTCCTTCCCAAATACCAGCATCAACCAGAGCGACGTGTTCTGCTATATATCCGCGTATAACCAATTGACCAACTGGAACCGTCGCTGCACTTATTAGCGCCATAAGAGAGTACTGGGCCAATTGCTTTCCAGCCCCTCCATCAAACTTGCCCAAAAAATATTTTATCTTAAACCAGTGACAATGAGCACATAGAAATACCGTAGCCAGGAAAACAACAGACTGGTACGTAACAGCAGCTAATAGTGCTCCATAAACGCCCGCAAAATAGGCTAGAGCAATCGAAACCAGCAACCCTAAAATGTTCCCGACAATATTTACTCTTACATAAATCCTAAATTGTTTATACCCATTCAAAACAGAAATCAACAATGAATTGAGCGCATACAACAAAATCAGAAGGCCAAAAACAACTATTATCGACTGATAACCAGGATTGCCTAGAATAAGATTGGAAAAATACCTGCTTCCAAATGTCAGAATCGCTCCGCAAAAAAGCGATAATATTAGTGTAATAGTGAATGCTGTCCGAAGATATACATTGACCTTTTGTTGTGATCCGCTATACTCAGCAACATATCTAGTAACACCACCGTTAATACCACCGGTTGAACATGTAAGAAAAGTGGACGTGAAATTATTCAACTGACCCAACAGAGCCACACCAGATGGTCCTATAATTACAGCAACGATTTTTACGCTAATAAATCCCGTAAGCATACGAACAAGTGTAGCTCCCGCATTAAGTGAAAAAACCTTAAATAAATCCCTTTTAAAAGCGTTCCTTATTTTACTAATCAACATACTCGTTTATACGCAAGACTATCTCGTTAACTTCCTCATCACTTAGTACGGGACTAATAGGTAAACTAAGCACCTCCTCGTGAATTTGCTCAGATATAGGCAGAGATAAATTATTCCATGCGCTATAGGCCTTTTGCTTATGGGGAGGAATTGGATAATGTATTAGAGTCTGAATGCCGTTTTCACCCAGCCAGGTTTGCAACCGATTACGGTTTTTTGTTCTCACCACAAACAAATGCCATACGTGCTCATTGACATTTCCGGGAAGCTCAGGAAGTGTAATAGCGTTGTTTGTAATTTCACGACAATACCTGCTGGCAATTTCACGCCTGCGATCGTTATCGGCATCTATATATTTCAATTTCACATCTAAAACTGCAGCTTGTAGTTCATCAAGTCTAGAATTCAATCCTTGATAAGTATTTACATATTTTTGATCAGAACCGTAGTTCGCCAATGCTCTTATTAGAGAGGCAAGTTCAGCATCGTTGGTAGTCACCGCCCCCGCATCACCCAGTGCTCCTAAGTTTTTACCTGGATAGAAACTATGACCTGTTGCATCTCCCAAACTTCCCGTTCTTCGATTATTATACGAAGCCCCTATCGCCTGCGCATTATCTTCAATAACCTTGAGCTTATATTTTGCTGCCAATTCTTCCAGTTTAGACGACCATGCAACTCGACCGTAAAGATGTACCACTAAAATTGCCTTCGTCTTTTGCGTTATCGCAGCTTCAATTTTGTTGAGGTCAATATTATATGTTACCAAATCCGGCTCAACCAACACAGGCTTGAGCCCATTGTCGGTAATCGCTAGCATTGAAGCGATATAGGTATTTGCAGGAACAATTATCTCGTCCCCTTTCTCTAATACTCCAATGGTGATATAAGCTTTAAAGATTAGTCGCAATGCGTCTAATCCGTTGGCGACACCGATAGCATGATCTACTCCCGTATAGGTTTTAAGATTTCCCTCGAAATTCTTAACCTCCCGCCCTAAGAGATACCAGCCACTTCGGAATGTTGCCAGAAGCCTCTCCTCAATTTCGTTTTGAAATTTAAGATTGATTTTCTCTAAATCTAAAAACTTGATCAATTTTAAACACGTTTTTATAACAAACTTCGACCACGATGTTACTTATGCAATAAAGAAAGAACTATTACCAGACCTATGAATTGTTCGATTTGAATGAAATTTTATTATTTCCGTTATATACTGTAGTGTCAGCTGGTACATTTCTTGTTATTATACAGCCAGATGAAACTATCGATTTTTTGCCAATGCTTACATTGGGTTCAATAAAAATTCCAGTGCCGAATTTAGTTTCGCCCCCTATAGTAACATTCCCTGATGTCATAACTCCGGGACCAAAAGTACAATGACTTTCGATTTTGTTATGATGCTCAATATTGCATTGTGCGGAAATGAAATTATCATCTCCAATTTGCACATATGCACCTAAAGACGCTTTAGCCAAGATAATATTTCCTCGTCCTATCGCACAATTCATCCCCACATACGCAGACGGATGAATTAGATTTGCAAATGGAACCGATCGTTCGGTCAGTTGATCAAAAATTTTTTTCCGAAACGATATCGAAGTAGACACCGTATTGATGATAGCATCAAAAAGCCCCTCTTGAAAATCGCTCAAAATAGTTTCTGGGTCGACGCTATCTCTCACCGAAATTCCCAAAATAGTTGTACCTCTCTTGCTTGGCGTATCATCATAAATAAACACTGGCATTAAGTTACTGTTAGCCAAAACAATATCCAGTGCCTGTATCAATCCTTGTCCAGCTCCTATAAAGGCTATACGACGAACCAACCCAAAATTGGAACGAATATCAGGAACTACCTCACGATGCGAAGTTAATAAAGACATCTCCCTTTTAACCACATCTTCCGTTATGACTTCGTCGGCAATACGTGTTATATCTATATTATGTTCCCGAATGAGAGCTTCTGCCTTTTTTGTAACTACTTTATTATGGGTTGTAACAACAGGCTCAAGCTTGTATTCATGCTGTTTGGAAAATATCTCCTGAAGATCTTGATTGGTCAATAGCCCATCTGATAAGATATATAAGACCTGACCTACAGATACAGGCTTGCCTACTTCATTTAGGGTGTAAAAAAAACCATCAGCTTCGCTTTCGATATCAATTAGCGCTTTACTCGAGTCTAAAGCCATAAGTGAATCCCCTTTCTTAACACCTGCACCGTTTGGTATGCTTAGTTCAACGACAGTATAGTCCTTATCATTCACATTGAATTGATCGCATACTATCGTTTTATACGTACTCATACTTCAAGCATATTTAAAATAAAAGAAACAATGCTTTCTTTACTTGGAAGAATATCAATTTCACAGGAAAATGAACTTGGAATTATTCTTTCATTGCCCATTTGAGCCACTTTTAAAAGCGATAATCCAGTTACATTAAGCTGGGCTATTATTTCAGACCCCAAAGCTGCATAAGAACTCCCTTCCTCAATCGTCAATAATCTTTTAGTCATCTTTACTGATTCCCTAATTGGAATACAATTAACGGGTGAAATAAGCGACGGACAAATTATTTCAATAGCTATTTCATGATCGAGAAATAATATTTCTGCTGCTTGCTCTACATCTGCGAGAACACCGCCATAAGTAAAAACCGTTAAAACGGGAGGTATTTTCCGTGGAGTTATTTTTAATATAGGCAGACTATCCTCTGTCGCAAAATACAAGTGCGTAGAAATTCTCGGTGTATTAAAACGTCGTGTATAATCGATTTTGTTCTCGATCACTATTGTTGGTGCAATGAGATTATCCAACAATTTCTTATAAATGTTATAAGGAGAGATCCGATAGTTTAGCGCTATTATGTTAAGATGAGGAATCCCTAATAGCATCTTTTCGATCGACTGCGAATGTGTAGGACCATACCCGCGTTTGCCTCCCATAGGAGTGCGCAAAATTACCGGAATTGCTAGTGGCCGCCCAAACATCGCGCAGAATTTGGAAGCATGTTGCAGAAGTTGATCAATTGTCAATGTGACAAAATCTCCAAACATTATTTCAACTATTGCTTTCCGACCATGCAACGCCATACCAATGCAAAAGCCTGTCATAGCTGCTTCGCTTATCGGCGCATTTAGTACCCGGCTGGGATAAAGTGTACTTAAATTTTTGGTTACCTTAAATGCGCCACCGTATTCCTTTGGAGTAAATTTGTTATTCGATTGAATATCCTCACCTAACATTACGATAGTTTCATCGTTTGCAAAGCAATCCAAAAAGGATTTATTAATGAGGTCATTGATCCTTTGATCAGATTCCTCTTGTTCTAAATCTATGAATTGAGAAACGGCACTTGAAATCTTAGAAATAATTGGAAGAGTTGTTAACGTTTCACTTTTTTCTACCTCTTTCAGTGTTTCCTGCAGAAAAAAACAAACTTCTCCCTTTATTTTCTCGGCAACAGCAGAATTTTCACTTTCATAAACATTTAATAAATCCTTTTGGGCATAAAATTCAATTTCTCGAGGATCCCTATTGTCGTCACCCTTAGAATGTGAATTAAGTCTGTAACACTCTATTTCTATAAACGTTGGCGAATTTCCACGCACGAGTGATATTGCTTCTCGAAAAGCAGTATCCATTGAATCTATATCCCATATAGAGGCCGACCTATAATTAATACCAAAACCCTCAACCCTTGTCTTTAAATTTCCAGAAAAAGTCTGTTTATATGAAGTCGACTGAGCATATTTATTGTGTTCTAGAACAAATAAGATGGGGCAGTTGTAGATACCCGCCATATTCAATGTTTCATATAGTATCCCCTCACCAAGTGTGCCATCTCCAATGAATACAACAGATATCCCGTCTGGGGTGGATAATCTCTTGGAAAAGGCATGCCCAATCGCTACAGGTGTCATACCTCCCTGTATACCATTTGAATAAAATTCATTAGGAAAATACAAATGCTGACTGCCTCCAAATCCGCCAGAACAACCAGTCATCTTTCCCATAATTTCAGCGAGCAATCCCTTAACATCCTTCGTTTTTGCTATGTAGTGTCCATGACCTCTATGGTTAGAAAAGACAGTGTCATCTTTAGTAAGATGTTTGGACAACAGGACAGGTGTTAATTCCTGGCCTACGCAGGTATGTACCGTTCCATTAAGCTTCCCTAACGAAAACAGTTTTAAGAGTAAGTTTTCAAACTCTCGTATCAATAAAGCTTCTCTATAAATTTCAGGTGCCAACATAGCCTATCGGTAGAGATGTTTATGAGTTTTTGTACTCCACATACTTACTATAATCTCGAATGTAATCCAGGGGATCATACTGATGCGATGCCAAAACCAGGCAAATTGCGCCAGACGAAAAATTGACTTCTTGTGCCCAGATACTCGGTGGAATATGGAGACCCAGATGCGGGCGATTCAACAGCACCTGGCGCTTATATTTTCCATCATCCAGGGAAACCTCAAACGACCCACTAGCTGCAACCAGAAACTGGTGGCATTCCTTGTGCGCGTGGGCGCCACGGCTCTCGCCACCAGCAATATCGTAAAGGTAAAAAACCCGCTTAACGTGGAATGGGAACGAGTTGGTATTTTCCACAACAGTAAGATTTCCTTCTGCAAAACTAATCTTGCCTAGATCAACAAGGGAGCAATCAAATACAGAGGGGTCACTGCTCATACCTTTCTGTTTTAAATTTTTCAAAATCCCGAATATAGTCTTCACTGTCAAATAGCCTGTCGGAAATAATTAGTGCCAGGGAATTTGTTGAAAAATTTTCCATGCAGCGCCAGTACATTTTAGGAATATATAAACCATAATAAGAGCGGGCCAATGAAAATTTCTGTTCTGATTGTCCGTTGTTAAGTACAACATCAAAACTGCCGGAAAGAGCAACAATAAATTCTTGTTGTTGCCTGAAAGCGTGCCCACCCCTTTTTTCCCCACCGGGCACATCATATAACCAATAAGTTCTAGCTATTGCAAATGGAATCTGGGAACAATTTTCAAAAAATGAAAGATTTCCACGCGGGTCTACTATCTTAGGAAGTTGAATGATTTTTGGTGAAAGCTGAAGCGATCCCATGATCCAAGCTAGATTTATTAAAACGTAGTTTAAAATACGATTGCCCTATTTTTTCTTTCTGTTCCGTTTTCTTGAGTCGTCTGTATAATATCCATAACCATATCCGTAGCCATAGCCATATCCATAACCTTGTCCATAACCATACCCATAGTTGGTTCCCAGACCGCGAGGTTTTACACCATTAAATACAATACTTAAATTTTTTAATCGGTTTTGCTGCTCAATAGATGCGATAAAATTCATATATGATTTTGGAGTATAGTCGTGCCGAGTTATATATAGATTTATATCTGCATATCGGCTGAGCAAATTAGCATCTGTAACCAGCCCTATAGGAGCACTATCAAGTATTATAATATCATACTTAGTTTTCAATTCGGCAATCAACTCTGTAAATCTGGGAGATTGAATTAATTCCGATGGTTTGGGTGGTATCGGTCCTGACGATAGAAGAAACAAATTATTTACAGAAGTAGCTTGTATAACATCATCAAGCGAATTGCGGTTTATCAAATAATTACTAACCCCCTTATCCCGAGACAAATTAAATTGCTTACTTACTTTAGGCTTTCTAAGATCCGTTTCAAGAATAATAACTTTCTTGCCAATAAGCGTATAGGTTATTGCTAAGTTTACGCTTACGAATGTTTTACCTTCTCCGGAAGTCGAAGAAGTAATCATAATCACCTTATTGGGATTATTACTTAAATCAAAATAATCAAGATTGGTCCTTAGTGAGCGAAACTGCTCGGCGATGACTGTTCGTTTGCCATCTGCCACAACTAGCGACTCCTTAGTTTTATTATAGGCTATTTCACCAGATATAGGGATGTTTACAACGTCCTCGATATCCTTTCTAAACAGTATTTTACTATTATATTTCTCCCGAAGCAACACAAAAAAAACTCCCAAGGCTAAGCCAACTGCCAACGAAACAGCATAAGTTAACCGTTTAATCGGCCGTATGGGAGCAGCGGTAGACCTCCCCTGTTCAACAATTCTACTATCAGCGACTGCTGAAGCGTATGACAACGCAGTTTCTTCTCTTTTTTCAAGCAAGAAATTATAGATGCTATTCTTAATTGTTTGTTCCCGACTAATTTCTATGAGCGCTCTTTCCTTATGAGGAATAGTTTTGAGCATTCCCATACTCTCGCTCTCCTTTGTGGTTAACTCAGCTAACTGAATTTTCAGGGTTTTCCGGATATTTTTGACGTTTTCGAGGATACTAGGTTTTAGTCGCTGGATTTGCTCCTGAAGTGCAATTAGGTTTTCGTTTTTTTCTCCAGTTGATTTTCGAATTCGATTAAGTTCAGTCTCTGCCTCATACAGCTTTGTAAGTAACTGGGCTAAAATAGGGTCATTGATTCCAATAAGCGATGGAACAGTTCCAGGACTAGGCCCCTTACCAAACACATAATTTTCTATACCATCCAAAACGCTTAACAAAACAGATATTTCACTCTTTTTCTGGTCATACTCCTTCACATTAGTAAGAAACAATTGGGCCTGGCCGCTCATGTCTGCAATTCCTTCCTTCGTCTTATATGCTTCAATGTTTTTTTCTACGTTTTGAAGGTCCGTTGTTAGCAGCGAAAGACGATTTTCGATGAACTGTAAAGTTATCGACGCCACCCTATTTTTATCAAGAACTGAAGCCTCCTGATAAACTTTGATAAGGGTATCCAGTAACGCAATTCCTTTGGATGGTGTTGTTGTCTTTAGCTTTAACTCTATAACACTTGAAAGCTTTGATGTCGGAGCAACTGTTAATGCTCCATTTAAAAAAGACTCTGAAAGAGCCGAGGGAGAGTAAAACTGTAAAAGGTAAACTTTCGATTCTGTGGAAAGTCTAAATTTATCATTTGGCGTTAACAGGCATAAATTACTTCCAATTTGCCTGGTTGTGCCATATAACCAAACGCTATTTTCCAGAATGATACCATCACGTTCTTTTTTAAGGCTGAATGGAAGTGGCTTAGGGAGGCTTTCTATGGAATCTCCATTTAAGCAAAGAATATTTATTGGGCAGTCTTTACCAAATACCTCAACGTCACGAACCCGGCCTCTGGTTTTTATCTGTACAGGTAAATTCAGTCGTTTGATAGCATCCTCCATTATGGGCCACGATTTCAGGATATCTATCTCATTTTCTACTATTTTTTTTTCTCCAAAAATATTTAAAGCGTCCAATATTTTAGAGTTATCCAATCCTTTCTTTTCATCTTTCACCAACACTTTCGCTTTGACCTCATATACAGGATCGTTGTACCTGATATAAAGATAGCCAGCAGCCATACTTGCAATAATCGTAACAAGAAATATCGGCCAGAATGGAAAATATCTTTGAAGTATTGTGACAAGTATATTAGTCTCTTCTCTTATTGTCTGTTGGGTTTCCATGTTTATGTCAACAACTGCGGTTAAAAAAGGTTTACTTGGTAAAGATGATTATCATTACAATGACTAACGATAACATTGATATGGCGGTTGGGATTATTGTTAAAACGGGCTTGTACTATTTACCCGAATAGATACTTTTTATCAAATTTTCTTCTTCCGTACTATCTGCTTTTGCTCCATCAGTCAAATTCCTTGAATTCGATAAATAGTTATTTGATCAATACATTTAGCATTACCACCAACAATGATAAACTGGAAATAATCAACGGTCCAGACTGCTGCCACGCGCTACTGTTATTAACCCTTACTTTATTGGGTTCTACATAGATGTAATCATTAGGGCTGAGATAATAATACGGAGATGCGAGAAATTTGCGATCATTAAGATCAAGTCGGACACTCGTGCGAACGGAATCTGTTTCTCTGATAAGCAATACATTATCCTTTCGGCCAAACACAGTAATATCCCCGGCATTACCTAATGCTTCAATCAAGGTGATCCTCTCACTAGGAACAGAATAAGTCCCTGGCCGTCCGACCTCGCCTAAGACAGTTACCCTGAAATTCATTAATCTGACTGTTACAACTGGGTTTTTGACATAATCTACAATCCGGGCTTTAATCTCTTCCGACAGTTGTTTCTTAGTAAGACCATCTACCTTAATTCTACCCATTTTAGGAAAATCGATCATTCCATGATCATCGACCAAGTAACCTACTGCACCGTTTACTCCATTAGTAATACTTCCCTGAATTGAAGGGAGGTTCGGGAAGTTGAATTCCACCAGATTTGTTTGATCTGTTGCACTAACGCTAATATAAAGAATATCACTTTTTCGGATAGGAACCTCAGCAGGCAAATTAGCAATCGCAAGAGCAGAATCCCGAAGACCGTTATAATATTGAACCTGGCCAGCAGGAACACAAGAGATCGCAAACAGAGTTGAAATTAAGAAACTAAAGCAAATTCCACGAATAACGGAAAAGTTCATCGATAATGTATTAGAGGCATTTTTTTGAAAACATTCAAATCCGGCGCAATATAAGCACTTATTCTTGCGATAACTGCAGATAAGGCAAGCTTTTGCACAGCTTCGCCACCTCAGTCACAGCTGTCATTTTTTCATTTTAAATCCGCTTGTAAGCCGGTCCAATATACCACAAATCCCCACATAGATAGAGGATAAACAGCACAATTTGAACCCTTTAAAAGGCAATTCGTAAACGGGATTGAATGTATTCGTGCGACCACACCGGGGGGTGCTTAACAGCCTGGTTAGATTAGAATCAGGCTCCTTAAAAGAGAAAAGAAGCCTTGTTACTGGCACAAGGCTTCTTCTTTATGAATGTTTTATAGACAATTCGCTATTGGCAATATTTAGACGGAACTACATAGTCGAAAGTAATCGTAGCTGTAGTGCCACCATTGGCTTCACTATAAGCGCTGGCGCCATAGGTACTCTGAAACCCGGTTAGCGTTTGTGCCACCCTGGTAGGCGCCATTTTTGATCCATCGGACAAAGTGAAATTTGTCATGAAATCATAGGTCTTGGTTTTGTCCAGCAAACTGGTAACCAGTTTACCCTGATCAGTAACCGATCCCAGCGGCAGGTAGGTAGCACTTGCAGTTTCTTTATAGTATACAATGATACCCTGTGGCGCTTTTGAACTGAATTTCAATGTTCCGGATTGACATTTACCGGTGATATCAACTGTCAGCAATGGAGCAGTAGTGGTGGGCTGAGGGAAATTGATACTGATCGTTCCGCCCCCGCCTGTACAAAGGTTGATCGTGCTCTGCCCAACCATATTACCCAAAGGTCCTAAAACAGTTACTTTAATGTTACCGGTAGTAAGATCATTCAGCGTAATATTATTGTTGGCCTGGCTGATGGTGGTAGCCACTTCTTTGATGAGCTTGCCCATACTCTCTGAATAAAACTGCACTTTGTACACATCGGTGCTGGTAGCAGGCAGGTTCGGACCGGTAATATTCAACAGTACGGCATTCTGCGGACAGGCAAGTGATACAGTTGTTCTCACCACTGAAATCCAGGTTGATAAGTGCGTCACCGGTATATCTGTAACAAGTTTACCATTTACCAGTTGAACAGCGCCGGTACTTTCAAATTTCCAGGTATTGGTAGCCGTTGTATAGCTATAATAGTCCAGCGGATCGCCATCTTTAATGGGTGTACCTGTATTAGGGTTGATAGTAGCAGGATCGAGTGTAGTGCGCACATTGATCGGCTGGCTGAAATTGGTGATCGGTGTTCCGTTAGCAGCTTTGATCTCGATGGTGGTAACACCGGCAGTAGCAAAAGCAACTTTCTGAACCACATTGTTTACTACCGCATTCTGAACCAATGCACTGTTAGGAATAAAATCAAGCGCGGCTGGTTTTTCCACGTCTATATTGGCTACTACCACATTGATAGCGGTTGTATTCACTGCATTACCGGCAGCATCCCTTAATTGCGTATTGGTTGGTATGGTTATCTCCGCAGCCTGGGTACTGGGAGCCGCGGCTGTAGGTGGCGGAGTAGCCACCACAACGGGTGCTGTAACGGTAGCACCGGCTACAGGAACAGTTTCTACTTTCACTGCTACGCCTTCAGAAGCTTTGGCCAGGTTCAGCATCTCTACTTCCTGGAGCGCTATATTGGGTTTGTCTTTCTTAAATACAACCGTTACGCTTTCTGTTCTGAACCCGGTGGCTTCTACCAGCAGGGTTACAGGCACATCTGCAGTGGTAGGCTGGCCTTTTTCGGTCAAACCGAATGATACCACACCCTGGTTACTCACCTGCAGGTTCTTGAAACCTGAAAGATCATACACTTCGCTGGCGATAGTACCCTGCACAGTTACTTTTAAACCCGCGGGTACCGCGTTGTTATTGGAAGGATCCGTGAAACGCAATGAAGCCGTATAATTAAATACGCTCGAATTGATCACATAATCAAATCCTTCTGTTGGTTTCTTACAGGCATAAAAGATCGTAGATGAAGCGGCAGTCATCAAAACTGCTGCCATCAAAATCCGGTAAGTGCGCTTGTT
>Ga0247757_10000558_pt1 | contig 30317 bp, 23 predicted proteins | sample UWRJL126311R4_FD_180929 | JGI IMG/M metagenome (GOLD analysis project Ga0247757, IMG submission 180929) | Plant litter microbial communities from Arlington Agricultural Research Station in Wisconsin, United States - UWRJ-L126-311R-4 | ecosystem: Environmental > Terrestrial > Plant litter >... | reverse complement strand
AAAAACATGACTTTGACTATAATAAATTTCGAAAGAACAGGAAACTATCGGTAAATCTATATTATCTATCTATTCCCACCTCTATAACAAAGCCTCTATTGCCCTTGAAAACAAATATCCTCACAAACAGCTATAAACATTGATTGCGCACTCCGAATTCAGACTGAAAAATCCCTCTGTCGTCTTGAAACTTGATGACCAAATGAAATGCCAGTTGAGATATCATCGTCCTAGTGTTGCATCCAATTTCCCGACTTAGTGCTGTTAAATTAAACATAGTTGCTATTGTTCCTACACCACTGGTGATTATACCGTGTTTCGAGAGTGCTCAGAACATCGGATATCCAATTATCGAAAACCGAGCCCGCACCCACTGGTGTAATTACAGGCTGTGTAATGCAAATGTTTCCGAAGAGAGTAGAATCTGCGAACCAACCAAGATCCTGAATGGTTTTTGCCGCTCCAGTTGGGAAATTTCCGTCGTATGTCACTGTATTAGTCTGGTCGTTGAAGGTAAATACCTCATCGAATGTATTGTCCGGAGTTATACCCCAGGTTCGAATGCGGAGTGACAAGGCATCTCCTGGTCCCATTGCCGTGTACACTAGGAGCCAATTAGGATCTCGGTTTACGTTGCCGGTGTTGCTGGGGGCGTTGTTCATTTTGGCAAAAAGGTGTAGGCTTGCAGTGATCGGCGATGAACTACTGGTGTAAGTTATTTTCAAAAATAGGATCCATTTAGGACTTACTAGTAGAATCTAATAGCCGTGTATAGGAAATTGCCGGGTACAAAGAGACTGGGTAGCACGACTGAGCTTGTGGGAAACACACTTCGGATTCTTCGTCCAGATGGGAGAGCTGTGTATGAGAAGACGAAGAGCAAAGAGGAACCAGATGGGGCTTTTTAACATTGGATTGGAATTAGCTACCTAAGACTGAAGGTTGTAGTTAATATTGTCCGAGACAGTCGGCTCGCTGAAACTTGAGGGAAGACCCGCGAGTGTTGAACACTGTCTTAGGTTATGTCTCACGCGCTGCCGGCTGTCTTCCTCGTACACCAAGAATCTGTGGAAAAAAACTCTACTTCTTTTTTATATCTATAGAATAGTCTAAAGTCATAGAAACCCGAAGACGTGCTCGCTTTGCCTAGATACTGCGAGGCGAGCAGAAGCAGTGTGTGGTCAGTAGAGAAAACCAAGATCACGACTCAGATATGATACATATCCTTTGAAGAACATTCTATTTTTGGTCAGCTGCCTTTGTGCGCGACGCCGGGTTTCAGGCGTGGCGTCTCTTAGTACGTTTTCTTTTCTTTATCTTTTCCAAAAAGCAACGAAAGGAATCCAAGTCGGCTGTCTCAAACGCTTGTCGGAGCTTCACTCTATGCTCCATCTTGTCTTTACTATTACATTGTCGTGGTTTTTATCGCAATGAGTGCAGTTGCGTCTTGGAATAAATTGCATTAGGTCCACGCCCTCAAAGGTTGAGAACTCATTCCTGAGAGCATATTAAGTATTTGAACATACTCAACCATAAATTTTGTTGTCCATAACTAACTCTATCTTGCGCTCTGCTTTAATATCTGTGCGAAAGCTTGGTAGCTGACAAGATTCTCGAAGGTGACAAAGTAACTTGACTAATAGCGTGGGAAAGTAATATTCAAGGGCTCAGCTCATATTTCCACTCGTAAAGTAGCCTACATCGTAAGAAGCTTTATAAGCTCAAATATCAAACTTTGTGTATTACCAGGTAAAAATGTTGTCTTTTGGTAACGCATTACTCCTAGCAGATATAGGCAGACAATGCAATGAGAATAATGGTGGAATAGGGTTCGGATGCGATCATAATACTGTCTTGATGATCAAACATGGATGGCAGTGCGATGACTCAAGCCCACTATTATTGGCAATATCTCATAGGCACCATTTTCAAGCCAGAGGGAAAGAAAAGCTACGGCTACAATATGACGACAATGACTTGTGCAGCGCGTTGTCAGCTCTTATTTTGGCCACCCTGCGCAAGACTTTTGAGCTGACACTTCCCGTTGTTCTGGCTCCTGAGAAGCACCACTGATCCAACTGTACGACTAAATTGGTGCCTGGCCCCAACTCAACCATGTCTTAACTGGACTGGTAGAATTATATGCGCAATAATTTTGGGCACATTCGCTTAGACCACGTGATTCGTTGCCTCAACGATTGTTAGTTTGCGAATGAAGTACTATTAGTTACCTTTTTCACGACTTTTTGTTGGTCTGCAAAGGGTGCTTTGTATGGTTCTTAGATTTAATTTTATGATACCACTTAGTTGGGTCGGAAAACACCATGCGCAATAATCAACCTTAGGCCCCGGCAATGATGGAACTGAAAATTTTCATTTTCATAATTTAAAAGCCGAGTATACGGACCGTGTTCGAGATTCCTTCATCGCAATTAAAGAAGTCTCTACATTTGTAAATTTCCTAGGCCGACCATAATCAATACGTTCAACGGGCAAGCTTTTACAACTGATGAGCATAAGCGCAATTATTCGATGACGATGTGTACAAACACATCGTCTCTCGATTTACTATAAAATTTCGCGCAATCCTTTTTAGAGGCTATCTCACAAAAGATATTTCGTTATTTTCAGTTCACAGGCTCTAAGACTCTTTGAAATTACAAGTTTGTCCTAAAGTGGTAATAAAAAGACTACTGTATTGAAAAAATATCGCGTGGGATGTTTTTCTGTTGTGAAGGCTGCTGTGATGCACTGTATCTGGTATGACACCGTCTTGGTATTGTAGCAGGAACTACCCGGCGTTGCAGGGTTAGAAAGAACCAGATATATCAGCCACATTCCTATGAGCCATTCTTCTGATCCCAAAATATGAACAGTTTTAATGTTAGCTTAAAAGCTTTTAATTGAACTTTAGTCACCATACTCATAACATAAGAACTCATTATCAATAGTGAGTACAGAACTGACGGGAATATTTGGTGCAATTGGATCCATCTCAATCACATTAGTCACCTGTGCTGCAATGAAAGAATCGTGACTAGATGGACCGTCGTAAGCGATGGACCGCTCCTTGATATCTTGGCTCTGCCAGTGCCACCACAGTCTATCAAGTTGTGCATGATGTAGAAAAAAGATAGGATCTACAAGAATTAGCGTTTCTCTTCGAGCTACAAGATAAGCATACCATTTGGCGCAGTGAATCGTGAGAAGTCTCCACGCACAGTGATAGGTATGGCCGAATGCGGACCATCTTCAAGCCTCAAGAGGAAATCGAAGTAACGAGGCTCGTTCATTATATCCTCCATGACACTTTTATTCAGCCGGTCGGCCACAAAGCGGTCTCTAAGCTCTGCTGCTAAAAATCCTCGCGATAGACAGTGCGGATTCCAATCTTCACTATAATACTGCACCTGCAAATCGGCAAAAGGTCCATCTTCAATGCAATGGCCATGGCCGACAGTAACAGGCAAACTTGTATTGCCGTTACCTCCAAAGCCCTCGATAGCATCCCATACCGGGGCTTGGGTCAAATCTTCCCAATCACGTGTCCAGTCCCAGTACCTGAATTGAAGATTAGTAGGCTCTAAAGTCTGTTACAAGAACTTACGGAAGGTGTCCCTCATATTGACATCTTTGCTTCAATGTCTGCTCATAGACATGTATGAAGTACCTATGCCATGGCAGGAATGGTGCCGCTTGATGAGCTTCACCAATTAGCGAAGTCTGAACGAAGGCTTATCAATACATACAATATCCACCGGTTTCATGATGAAGATATGCGAACTCATCATGGAGTGTTCCGTTGTATATAGTTGAGGGTATTGAAGATAAGCACTTGACGGCGCGAATGTATTCTAGACGTTCGGAGCTGCTCAACGCTCGCCATTCGCGACGAATGGCTGGTTCCCGACAAGACTTCCCACTACTGCTAGTCGATGTTTTGCAAAAGACCCAGTTACCTAACAGTAGGACTATGGCGATGCCGAGTAACGCATACCACTTTCGTATAGACGGAAGAGAATGTGATGTAACTTCTTTCTCCAAGAGGGGCTCCTTGGTAATCGAATTGTCCTTGCTTCTAATTTGTCCTAAATGCATCATTTCGCATCGGGCACATGCCATGCGAATAGAGAAATTGACAGTCGTGAGAATGATAGTTGCCCGTGGCGAAGGAAAGGAAGCATCGTCATCCCGACTGACTGCATCAGTACAACGGACTTTCAAGAATCTCGAATGCGCAACTATTAATTTTTGTGCTGCATGCCCACGTCATAATAGGTTCTTTCGGCAATCAACATGTTGGCATTAATTCCAGTGCAACTCGAATGCATCGGGGTCGGAGTTTAGTTACGGGCAATTACACGCGTTTTGATTGGCAGCGTGGGCAGGCGGTAGATTCATTGGTCAGATCACCTGGTACTGCCCTGTCAATAAACACACACCACAGTTTTGTATCCACGGGTGGCGCAGTGATGCTTACTGCAGATCTGCATAGCGCATGTGTCAATACCGTGTCCAGTCAAGGGATGCCCTGGGCTGATTTGATGGTCGCATTTGATGTCCGTGCGGAGTAGGGCAACGGACGCATGAACATGTCTACTAGAAACCCCTTTGACGTTCCTAGGAAATCGCATGAAACCAAACCTTGGTACCTTAAACTGTTATTGGGCCATGTCTTCATATCAGCCGCTGTCCAAACTTTCAGAATATCTATATTCGACAGAAGAGCCTCGAAGAGACTATACACGGCTGCGAAGGCGATGGATCTTGTCCGGAATAATAATTCTTTTCCTGACCAATATCATTTCGATTAGCTGGCCATTCTGGATTCCACAGCAGCGCTTGCCGCCAGAACTAGGTATGTCGTAGTCTCCGCAAGCTAGACAACGACTGACGAACAGCCCGTACCACCAAACTCAATACAGTATACAAGCGCTTTTGGTGGAATACGGCGTACAGTCCTGCGAACCGTTCTAATGCTGATAGTCTTTGGGATGGCATCAATCCCGCCCATGGCATCGTAAGCGTAGACCGCGACTGGGCAGCAGCACAAAACTGGCCAGTCAGTGGATACTACCCAGGCGACAAATCTAAAGCAGTGTATCTTCTCGAGGCTTACCACTTACTTCACTGCATTGTAAGTTTTCTATAGGATTTCGTTCGCAAAGAAGTGCTAATCGAAGCAGCGTATCATGCGTTTGACGTTCTGGGAAGCAGTCGATGGGAGGCCGTATACTTATCACCCAGGAGCGCATGTTGACCATTGCTTCGATGCTTTAAGGCAAAATGTGCAATGTAATGCGGATAATACACCACTGTACTCTTTTGGTGATCATACCGCTGGTGATGGGCAGCTACACCAATGCAAAGATTGGGAACAACTGCGCATATGGGCAGCAGATCACACAGCCTGCTATAGAGATAGCATTGACGATATTCCGCTCAAGGATCACTTTGGACATTGTGAAGATGTTACTGAAGATGGTGTGAAACCTATTGACTTTGGGGCAATCATTTCATAGCTACATTGCGTAAATCGTGTTGCATTCCTAAAATTCACCCATTTTTATCATTGCATGTTTGCCCTGAGTGAATCTAAGTAGCAAGGGCAAATTTCACTCGGTGGCTAGTATGTGGCTGAAGTGCGGAAAGGCTAAATATCTCCGTAGGATCGTGAGGCTGCAACAGCCGACTGCCATTTTGACAGATAATGCCGAAGTAATCCCTATCATGGAGATGCTTAAGAGCAGTAAGATTGGCTAGGATGTATGCAACGTCAACGTTGATCCGTTGTCTCGGACAATTCGAGCATTAGATTGTGCTATGCTGTACCTCGGCTCCCTACTGACAGGGAATAGTATACACACGGAGTTCGCCCAGGGCGCGCTAGTACTATTAATCGCTCCTTCGCCACCATCATAAGCATCGGTTCATGCATCATAGACCGGAAAGGTGAATGCTGATCGCCGTAAGCTCGACCGAGCATGCAAACTATTCTTCCAGGATAATGATTCGTTATTTTACCTTTCAAATCAATACATCGATATATAGCTCCTACTTCTCTCCCGTACCTCATCGCACACAAGTCAAGCACTACGGTACATCCTCAATATGCGCTTTCTATGCGTTCTTTTATTCGGTTTGCTCTGCAGTGCAGCGCCGTTGAGTTCAAGCCGTATGGATCACTATGACAGTATATTTACTTAGCTAACTAAATTAGATGTGGAAAACCCGGACGCAGTTAATTTTGATTCCGTTGGTGACGAATACAGGCGGAGTATTAGAAGCCTAGCAAATATCAATGCCAACGCACTTGACGACATTCGTAAACGAGGAGTGCAAGACCCCGAGGAGGTAGACTTCGAAGCCGTGGGCGATGAGTACTGATTGTTCTTTCCGGGTTGGAAATGTTCAGAAAAGGTACTAGATTGTCTAGGTATCATCCAATGAATTGCTAATGGTGCGCAGTTGGGGGGCAAACTATCTCTTCAGGCTCGTTAATATATGGTCTATAGAATCTTTTATGCAAATTTTAAATGATTTTGAGGCGTTGAATGATTCATGCGTCGCTTGCCAAAGCTTACCCCTGAATGTGCCCGCTGCATATACATGTTGGAGTGGTTATTCCCCAAAACAGCTTACAGCCGAAGCCGAAGAATAAGTAAAATCTCTTAGTAATATTTTCTATGTCGAGGTATAGCAAAACCCCTAGTAACATCTACCATGTTGGATGAGAGGGCTATAAACAAGTAGCCTTCTTTCGTTATATCAGTCCATCTGTGAGGTTGTTTATTCGCGTAAAATCCAATGTGACATCGAACCGAAGCCAAAATTTTGCGCTGCTCCTTTCCGAAAACGGATACGATTATTCCCGTAAGCAGAGCCCCATCTGCGCGCCAGACGGAGTCCGAAAAAATAGAGCCTTATCCGCCGCCGCCGCTCCGCTCGGATGATTTCACATCCAGCTGCCTTTCTTCCATAGGTCTAGAACGACTCTGGCTTGGGTAAGTCAGCTGTTTTTGCTTGTAGCTATGTGCACCTCCAGTATTACATTATTGGAATGGAAATCGTACGAATCTGCTGAGATTAACAGTTGTTCACTCAAGGCCTGCCGGATTCACATTACAATGCTTCCTTCTATGTGGCGAGACTCGCGCTATTCTAAACTAGACCATTATGAACGGGCGGAGAGGCCAGATGCACTCAGTTCAAGAAGGAATTTCTTATTTGGAGCGACTGCGCTTTTGTTAAGTGCTTTATGTTTTGGCGCGGGGTGGATGTTAGGAATCGCGCGCCCGCAATCACCTACATTTTCAGACATAGTTCCATCTTGTACGTCATCTATCGTGCTGATTTTGAGAAACATTGGATTCTGATGAAATAAACAGTACCTATATCTAGACAGTCAAGGCAGCAAGTGTTAACCATGCCAGAAATGCAAGCTCCCCCTCCGCCCGATGGCAGTCACGAACCCGCGTGGGACAGGCTCATTCCTAGTAAGTTTTTCCACCATTTGCTGACGTAGCAAATGCTAATTTCTGGATAGATGGCCTTGGATATGTTAAGCATCCTACGTTAGCTCCAGAATTCTCTGTTGTTGGCGTGTTTCACCAACTGCATTGCCTGGTAAAGTGCAACCCACACAGGCGCCAGCTCAAGCAGTTCACTAACAAGCCCGAACCTAGTATACGGTGAGACGCGCGTATTATGCTGCATATGCGGCATCCATTGGCCAGGAATTCGATATGGCGGGTGTACGACGGCCTGATCACATTGGTCATTGCCTGGATTACCTGCAGCAGAGCCTGATTTGCAACGCAGATATCGGTATTGAGCCCTTTTATGCAGGCCACTACCCCGAAGTCATGTTTGGCCGACAGTGCCGCGACTTTGACGAGATTAAGGCATGGACGGAGAAGTGGCGGGCTGTCAATGGCTCGGGGTTTATTTTCGATTCTACATCCGCACATTGATCGGTGGATTTTTGTGGAAAGCGCAGCGTCACAGAAGGCTACATCATTTTTTTTAAACGATTCCATAGCAAATTCTGCTTCATTCCCACCTGATAACGCAACATGGCTCCACGAATCGGCCAATTAGCCGATGTAATCAGTGCTAGTGCCCATACTATCAGCGACTACCTCGAGCAGAATCACTTACCGCAGCCTTCTTTCGAGGTCAATGGACCCATCACGCTAGGTCTCTCGCCACAGGTTGAGGGTGTGCGCCGCGCTGCGATTGATGCTCTTCAGGAGCTACTGGACCTTCTGCAGGGGCCTGTTGCGTGCATGCTGCCTCGAGTATGTAGCGAATCCGCACTCGAGAACCCAGCTGAACTGTGGCAGTACAATGGCACCAGCTTGCAAGTCATCTCGCGTCACGACATAGCCCGCAAGGTCCCGATAGAGGGATCCATCTCATTCTCGGACCTAGCGGAGGCGACGGACATACAGGTGAACGACCTCAAACGCATCATGCGCTTCGCCATGTCCTTCCACAGGCTGTTTACCGAGCCAACCGAGGGCTTTGTGGCACATTCGGCCGGGTCCAAGATGCTTGCTTCCGAAGAGCTGGTGCGCTGTGGGCTGGGCCAGTCGTTTGACACCTTCTACGGCTCGTTTGCTAGAACTGCAGATGCGCTGGATCGCTTCAAGGACGGCGAGCCCAACCACACGGTAGAGTACTTGGCCGGCCTTTTGAAGAGATGACGACAGCTAAGCATCCCCGGCAGGGCTTCGCGTTGGCACATGGTACCGACAGGACCATGTTCGAATACATGCAAGCACACCCCGCGAAGGCCGACCAATTCACCAAGGCCATGCGCTTCTACTCATCTGGCGTGCCCGGATACTCCGAATCCCACCTGGTTCGTGGCTACGACTGGGGGGCGCTTGGTGAAGCCACAGTAGTTGACGTCGGCGGCGCGGACGGCCATGTCAGCCGGGCACTTGGCGAAGCGCATCCGCAATTGGACCTGGTGGTTGAGGATTTACCAGACGTCGTTGCAGCAGCAGCAGAGCAGACGCCGCCGATGCGCCGCATCCGATACGAGCCGCACGACTTCTTCTGCAGGCAGCCCGTTGTCGCAGCAGATGTCTATCTCTTCCGATGGGTGTTCCATGACTGGCCCGACCACTATGTCGTTCGGATTCTGCGAGCCCAGGTGCCAGCACTGCGCAAGGGCTCGCGCATTCTGGTCAACGAAAGCCTGAGCGCCCGCCCTGGGACGTTGCCGCTGTCGCTCGAGCGGACGGTCCGATTCATCGACCTGCTCATGCTGACCACCAACAACTCGCGCTTGCGAACGTTGGCCGAATGGCAAGATCTGTTCACCGCGGCAGATGCGCGGTTTGGAAGGGTTCGCTCACTGGCTCCCGGGGGCGCTGCCCTCGCGATTCTCGAGGTCGTCTGGGAGAGCGACTGATCCCTACAGGGACGTAGCATTGCATTACAGTATTCGCGTGCCAAGGGCTTTCGGAGAGCGAAAGCCTGTCTTGTCGCCATTGCAGCTATAGAGTATCCGAATCAAGCCCTGCGGGAGCGCAACTCAGACCCCAGCGTGTTGTCTGTCCAGGAATGCTGTGCTGTTCACGCCGGTGTGAACAAAACTCTGCTCCCGACCGTTGCACAACTCAACATTTCTCAACCACCACCCCATTGATCCTCGGAGGTGCTCTTCCAAGCCCGAAAAGATCGCGCGCTCAGCGCTGCAGCTGCAGGAGTTCCTTGTCGGCGCCAATCCAAGCATACAGGCTGTTTTGTAGTGAAGTCGCTTGATGCGCCTTGGACAGAGCCCCGCCCTCGACTCTGCATGATCCACTGCTGGCATATCGGATCGGCTTGGAATTCACCGCGACTGAGCCGGTGACTTGCTTTAAGGCACGCGATGCTTGTTATTTTTCCATTAACGACAAATGATGACCGATTAAAATACATCCATAATCACACGAATACCCGGCAGGTGTCAACGGCGCTTCCCAGAGTATTCATCCTGTGTAGCAACATCAAAGGTGTTCCACCGGGCGGTCCGCAGTAACTTGCTTGGCAATTTGTAGGATGCTGTCAATTTCTTCTGGCGGGGTTCGGCCCAGGCCGCATTCTGTCGCTACGCCAAAAGCAAATGGGACAGTTGCTTGTGCTACTTCGATGCGTTTTTTTGTACCCGCTTCGTCATTGGCATGCACGAGACCGAGATATACCTGTGGCGGTTTCCAACCTGTCTTGCCAAGCTTGAGACCACGCAGAGGCTCGAAATAATCAGCATCTATCCGCGATTTTGGCACTGGCAGGTGAATCCACTCTGTCCTAGACCCAAGTGTTTCGCAGGAAAGCAGAGCATTCGCGAACTCGACGAGTAGTGAGGTATTTTCGGGCTCGATAAAATGCTTATGTCGAAGATCACCATAGCAGAGATGGAATGCGAGTTTTACACTTTGCGGAATCCGCCCACACAGGCGTACTATACGGCTCACAAGGCCCTCCAGTACTGTTTCAGAGAAGTAGGCCTTGTGTCGTGGCTCGGCGAGGCGTCCTCGATCGAATTCGAGGGCTGTCATCTCGAAACACAGATCCCATTGGATTACCATATCCTCATGGGGGATCTTTGCGACTATCTTGTCGATTGTCTCCGTGAAGCGCTTTTCGTACAACGGCTCGATGGAGTAGGCCAGCTCTGGCTTCAGATGTCCAACCAGCACGTTATATGGCGAAGGAAGACCGATTTGGAAGCGCACATCCGTTGGAATGATACCTTGTTTCTGGAGTCTCGAAAACTCGCCGTAGGAAGACAGTGCTGCTTCGTCATAGCCCGTTGGTTCAATGTCTGCGATGGTGAAGGTCGGTATTCCTGTCTCGGGCAATGGTGTCCCTCCTAGCTCATTCCGTCGCGCTACGCGAGGAAAGCGCTGCAACTGCCATCCAATGTAATTCCATCGCTCGCCAGTTTCACCATCTGGTATCGCTTGCAATCGGCCTGGGAGAGCAGTAGTCAAGCGTGTGAAAACCTCTTCTGGGGAAGCTCCAGGAACACTACCGACCATAAGCACTCCCGCGGGCTTCATTTCGAGGACTGGATAATGATGTGTAATTTTCAGCGAGGAGAGATCATGGAATCTCACTGTGATCCAAGATCAAGAAGTTGTTAACCCCGCGGCTGAGAGGTACGGGTGTAAACCTTAAACATCGTTATCTCCGCAGAACTACAATCTTAATAACGGTCATTTTCCGCGTATTGTTTCACTCAAAAGCAAGTTACGAGCGACATGCGCATCGATAGTCAAATGATGCAATGATTCTGTGCCCCGGAAATCGCTGAATGTCGATCTTGCCGCTTCTACGTTCTGTACTCCGAATGGGCGTCAGCAAATGCAATGCGATCCGTGCTACCTGCCAATTCTAGCGCCATTGTCGGCTGCTTATGCGCATCATTTGATTCCGCGGTCGTATCTCAACAATGCCGAAGCCTGCAGACTCTCCTTGGCCCACGTGGCTTCTCCATGGTGGCACGAACAAGCCTCGAACTCCCACCATCATCAGAACACCAGCTAAGCGTTGGTGTATATGAGCGCTTTTTTTCTAGGTTTTGTTTGGCCCGTGACCATCGTCGATACCGTGAATCCATCATGTCGCTCACACCCCAGGAGATCCAGTATTACAAGGAACATGCAAACGACAGCCTTCAACCTAGCATCATATCTTCCAACGCCATAGGCTTAGGTCTGGCCTATATCTTCGTGGGACTGCGCGTATGGGCTCGCAAGAAGACGAAAACTCAATTTGGCTGCGATGACTGGCTGATTATTGCGGCGCTGGCGCCGTTAACAACATACGCAATCGTGGGGTGGCTTCAGGTCAGCTTCGGTGAAGGAAAGCATATCATCTTTGTTACCAACAGAGCTGGTTTCATCCAAGGCTACGTCACATGTATCGTCGCTTACGCGATATGCGTAGTCTTGACGAAGCTTTCCATCCTGTGCTTTTACTGTCGCATATTTGTTCCTTTCAAGAGCTTGTTGTACATTTCATGGGGATTCGGCATTTTCATTGTGGCTTATAATCTCGCTCTTATATTCGTGGCCGCATTTCAGTGCATCCCACTTTCTTCCATGTGGACGGGACGTCCTGGAACGTGCATCGACACGCTGCCACCTTATACAGCGCTGGGGTAAGTTCGCGCGAACGAGTCACCAATGGATAGACTAACCTGGAAAGGATCGTGAACGTTGTTGCCGACGTGGCCATATTAGCATTGCCAATCCGCTATATCTTCACGCTTCATCTGAACATGGCGCGACGCATTCAGATATGCGCAATCTTCCTTCTCGGTGGCTTAGTATGTGTGTTTGGGATTGTACGGGTAACAGCCCTGGCGACAGCAGGCAAAGGTGATCCAAGCTGTAAGTGCGCTTTCTTCTTGCACACTTAATACTTCGCTGATCAACATGTAGACAATCAAGTGTGGTCTGGTGTATGGTCTTTTTGCGAGATCGCCATTGGCATTGTGGCCGCCTGCCTACCGACCCTTGCTGTATTCGCTACCAAATCGCATTTCTCTAAGATTCAAGCATCCGCTATCCATTTGTTGTCTATCACGTTCCGCCGGTCGCGTGGGAGCAGTCGTAGTAATACTAGGAGCACACACACCACCAATGACAGCCGTGGTCAAGAGGGCGATTATTCTCAGTTGTCAGAGTGGTCACCCCCGCGAACAGCTGCTGGTGAAAATGGCACTGTGACACCGTTTGTCGCAAGTAATGCAGTGGAGCGAGGCGAGAAAAGCGAGGAGAATCTGAATGGAATTAAGGTCGAAAACGAAGTTACGCAAACAATCTCGTAGAACCAAATACCACCCCACCCCAATTACCTAATTAAATCATACATTCGAATCTATTTAATACGCCGGACTTCATAATATCAACGTTGACAGCTGTTATATGTAGTCAGATGCCACTCGATATTACCAATTTTTTGGTGACCTGACTTTTGAAGACAGGTAATGTCAAAGCTTGACTAGCCCACGACGTCATCAACACAGTACTGGAAGGGCGATTGAGATAGTAGTTTTAGGCAGTCTGCTCCCAGTTAATCCGCGGCCGTTAGATTCTGAAGTCTTATTGGACCAGTTTCACGATATAAAGGCCGATAACTTCATTCACCAAGATGATTAAATCATACGTTACAAATATTCTCATCAACCACAGTGTGGTCGTATTCATTAACCTTTTTAAAATAGATTCCATCATCTATCGGAGGGTTTATTTGCGTGAATGGGAATCATTCTATAGTACGGAACTTTGATTGTTGCAATATGTTTATCATGAACGACTTCTTGGTACTTTTTGAAGCTAAAAATTTCATTTCCTGTGGTCAATAGATGTTTTTTAGATACCACAGAGCGAGATGCAGGGCCTATGGGCTCATCTGCGTGACCAAACCTATCCTACAAGAGCTATTCAAGGTCAGATAAACGAGGTTTTAGTATTCAATCAATCATGACTTATATCCTTCTTGGAAAAAGTACATGGTACCCAAGAAGCTCGTGCAATTATCGGCTGTAGCTCAATTCAGAAACAGGATGTGCAAGCATTCTACCAGAAAGCTACCCTTACAGAATGTTTCCTTACCCTCGCTCATTGTACGACAGCCACTTATTCGAGTGAGTTGTTATATCTAAACGACTTTAGTATGTAGAAACCCAAATATTTTAAACATTCTCCCAACCGCTCATAATTAGTTGATTTTGCTGATATATCCGCTATGTAATGTTTCCCACGTCAAGATCGGTTTGCAATGAAGCTATGACACATTATTCCCATTACATGGCACGAACCTTAATCGGGATTACTCTCTCATCTTCCGAGCCTACTGCTATCTTTGTTAACAAACATGCGCCGTCGCATATAAGACATGCTGATGCTTGGCTGACTGATAAAGTCTGTGATTAGTGAACCTCAGTAGCATTTGTGAATTTAACAGAAGAGCATATAATAATGCTACTTTGCAAAGTTATATTTTCAACTTCAACCTCATATTTTCGCTATATTCCTACACTGTATTTTGCAAGATGGCCGCACCAACTACCCCTCAAGAACTCCTAGAGCGAAACCGGTGAGTTTGCCGCCACAGAACATAATCGCGAGCTAACGCAATACATAGAGAGTATGCCAAAACTCATGTTTCCTCCAAAAAGTTCCCCCGAGCTCCTCTTATTCCAAGGCCTAAACGAATGGTAGTTGGTAGGTTTTCCTTTAGTGAGATGGTAATTTGTCACTAAGTTTCGCCAAGTTACCTGCCTTGACCATCGAGTCCAACCCGAACAGTTCCTCGGCATGACCTCCTCCTGTAGGCCTGTTCATTGATTCATCTGACTTGCAGTCTGACATTCGGCAGCCATTCCGGTTTTACGTAATGCTGGCGGCACCGCGAGGAATGCAGTATTTGATATCGCATTTCTAGATACCTTCCTTGATGTGACCCATGTAGTTGTTATCCACCATACTAGTGAGTAATATCAAGTACTGAATGAGTTCGGCTGACATTAAGCTAGACTGTGGCCTGACCATCACTACTGACGAAGAGGCGTTTGCCGTACTACGGGAGAGGTCCTCAGATGCACTCGCGAAATATGATAGTGAGCCGTTTTGTTTCACAGAGTAAGTGTACTTGACTTTCCCTTTGCAATTTATGTGGCTCATTGATTGGTAAAGTGTTCCAAAAAGTGTGCGTGACGACGTAGCCTTCTTGCGCAGCCATCCTCTCGTACGCAAAGAGACTGAGATTGTAGGGTTTGTCTATGATATTGAAACTGGAAATCTGGAACCGGTGCAGCCTTAACTGTATTGAAGTAGTATATCTTTGTAGTCATCTGCATAGTAATCGCCTTAGAAATTTTCATTACCTACGTATATTTAGAGGTTTCAGCTATTTTACTTGGGTCAAAATGAATGCTTCATGTTCGGCAGACTATTGACCATTACCCTCCAACGTTGTTTCAATCCAATTCGCATAAGCAGGCACAGCTCACTTTATTTCTCAGAGGATGCACTTTTTCGACATCACAGAACGCCGTTCATTGTAAGGTGATCCATGATATACTGTATACTGATGCCGTGAACAAGCTAGGGATTGCTTGCGTACAAGGCTCGGCTTGTGGTGATTGTTCAGTAATACAATTCTCATCTACTTGCTCTGCCATGTCTAATCTGTTTATTAATATAAAGCCGGCTCTTAATAATCTACATGCGGCGTACGCTTTTTGATTGGCACTGAGCGGGCGGTGAGCCAATACTCCTGTGTACCAGCATTGGCTTATATTGCTGAAAGAAACCCGGGCAAAATGATCATGTCACATACTTGGGGGCTGTAAGGATCGTACAAAGTCTGAATTACCTCGTAGCGTTCCCTGCCACAGCCGCAACCACCTCAATTCACTATGACTCCGCGTAAGGTCCTTATTGCTGGAGCTTCAGGGTATATGTACAAAGCAGCTAAGTATGAATCCTTGGAGTAGACTGACAGTACGGCAGTGGAGGTGCAGTTCTTGCCGAGATTGCCGCAAAGCTTTCAAAAGAGGTTGCTGTAACATGCCTCGTTCGTTCCGCCTCCAGCAGAGATGCGGTACAGGCACTGGGAGCAGTACCAGCACACTTCGATGGATTACATGATCTGGAAACTATTCGAAAAGAGGCTGCTAATCACGATGGTACTAAATTCAAATTAAAGTTCGTACCCATTACTAATTAGCTCATTCAGTTGTCATCAATTGTGCCTCTGCTATGGACAAAGATTCGTGCCTTGAATTTATCAAGGGTCTCGGCGAACGTCGAAAATCAACTGGAAAAATGGGTTTCTACCTACATGTATGCAGTATTTTTACTGATTGCGCCATTCGTTGACATTTTTTAGACCTCGGGCACTTCCGGTTTTGGCGATCGTCCCATAACCAACACATTCACTAATACCTCAGTTCGTTCGGACAAAGATGATATCTATTCCTGGGACAAGGAGAATTCAAATGGATGGCTACTGCGCGGGTACAAGTGTAATCGATACAGGTGAACAGCTAGGAGTGGCGACAATCATATTCAACCCTCCTCTGATCTGTAAGTCCATGGTGCGGTTTCTGGATAAGCGCAACTAATAGACAATACTAAGATGGAATTGGCGCTGGGCCTGGTAACCAGACATCACTTCAAATTCCAGCTCTCATACGCCTGGCATTGGAGGAGAAACAAGCAATTGTTCTGGGTAGAGGCCAGGGTATATGGAATTTCGCTCACATTGCAGATGTTGCCGCATTTTACACATTGCTGCCCCGTAAAATACTTGAAGAAGAGACTTTTGACAGTGGGAAGAATGGTTACTATTTTATTGAAGCCGGGGAGACCAGCTGGTTGAATATTTCCCAGAGAATTGCCAACGCGGCTTTCTCTCAACATCTACTCTTGTCACCCGACCTAAAATCTATCACACCGGAGCAGATGTGCCAAGCTCTTTCTCACCCGTTCTTAACCTCTTCCATGGTGGAGGTCATTTGGGCGTCTAAGTACGTTGTGATTCCCGGGTCTAAGATAATACCTTACTCATTATGCCAGTTCTCGGGTCGCGGGCCATAAGAGTCGGGAGCTTGGATGGAAACCCAACTACACTCAGAACCACTTCAACACGTCTTTTGACGAGGAAGTTCGTGCTATCGCCAAACTTCATGCTTCGAAGAAATAAGACGAGCACATCAGGTGTGTTGTATAACACGTTCTATACTATGTATATAGTTTGAGTGGTGGCAAGATGTGAACAATAGGCGATAAAAATCTTATTTCACTCTACGGTGGAATTGCTTGTTTACATCCCATGTCGACGTTTTCTCTGGGAGCGTTGAGAAAATTGACCTCAAAAACCAGGACAATTCTAGTACTAAATAAAGTAAGACGAATGTGACTTACATCTTTAAAACTAGTGTATTTTGTGGGGAACGTCATCCCGAGCTTAAAAAGATGACTGCAAGTTTTCCAGACTCGGGAATAAATTTACTGGAAGATACGGGAGACTGTAAGCAAAGAACGCTATCGCCAAAGCTTTAGAGTTAAAATAGCCAGTAGATGTAATTCACTACACCTGATTCATTATAAAGAGTCATTGCGCAAATGTGTTATTAACGCCAAGTGTCTGAGAGAGTTAGCATTAAATCGTAGTCAGTCACGGCATGTGCATGTTTGGATTATCACTTGTGGGAGGATATTATGAACAGGAGCTAAATTAGCCTAAAGTACAAAGCCAATACCATGGCTGATTACATCTGCTCATGTCCTAAAAAACTAATCGTCAGGATAGTAATCTGGTCAAAACGGACTACGGTATATTCAAAGTTTAGCAAGATCGTGGTGTATATTTCGTCAGTATAGCTGATGGAGATCATCGCACAAAGCTAAGTGATTAGTCGAGAGGGTAATTTTGTGCCGAGGATTAATTAACCTCAGTAAATATGAATGCGTATGTTTATAGCCTTCCCACAACATCAGAGAATTTGTACATCTTGAGTCTCAACATGAACTTCCCGACTTTCTCTAAAGTCTTCATTATCGGCGGTACTGGCGCACAAGGCATTCCAGTCATTCGTAATCTCGTTTCCGACGGCAGATACAGCGTCCGCGTGCTCACGCGCGATACATCCTCCCAACGTGCAAGATCACTTCAAGCGTTTGGGAACAATGTGGAACTGATCGAAGGCTCTTTTACGGATGAGGAGAGTATGCGCAAAGGCTATAGAGGCTGCGATGCCGCGTTCGTAAACATAGATGGCTTCAATGTCGGTGAAAAGGGTGAACTATTCTGGGCAATTCGGGCTTACGAACTGGCGGTAGAAGATGGAGGTATTCGCTTCTTCGTTTATGGGAACTTGGACTACATTTACAAGCTGAGTGGCTATGATCCAAAGTTCCGATCGGGTCACTACGATGGCAAGGGAAGGATTGGCGAGTGGATCTTGTTTCAAGGTTCCCAGGCCGCGAAGGCTTCGCCATCAGCAATGGGCGTAGCGCTATTTACGACAGGTCCGTATATCGAGATGACTATTGCTAGTAATACGATTATGACCCCGACGATCGAAAAGAATGAGGCAGGAAAGGATACTGTGACCTGGAGAGTCCCACTCACAGACGAAGGGACTGTAGCGCATGTATCTTTGGATGATTGTGGCCCCTATGTTCGTTGGCTGTTCGACAATCCGCAAAGGGCTAACGGTATGGACCTTCGGGTAGCGATCGACCATATTGGATACAAAGACCTTGCTGCCGCATTTACCAAAGTTACTGGGCATCCTGCGCGATTCGTTGATGTGGAATTTGAAACATACTGGAAGGACGGACCTCTGAGCCAAAGAAGGGAGAATGCTACGGGCTACTCTTCTAATATTAGCGATCCGGCGAGCATGTCCATCAGGAAGAACTTTACAGGGTTTTGGAACTTGTGGAGATATGCTAGGAAAGGCTCTGGATTTCTTCGTCGAGACTATGCATTGCTTGATGAAATTCACCCGAATAGAATTCGTTCAGCAGAAGACTACTTCAAGCGCGAGGACCAAAAAGGGCGAGAGGCTGAAATTGGCGGTCTCTGGGAACGTGTTCAGCCTCATGCACTGAAAACTATCTTGAAAATACAGGAAGACGGCTTCAAGAGCCCGGTATAGGATCAATTCCGTGAAGCTGTCAAATTCGAATAGTCGTTCGAAAACGTTATATATGCTTCTTGGTCTTAAATCCATGGCCAGCTAATAGAAAGTTAAAACATAGATAGTATCTCAAAGTATTTCTATGCAAAGGCTTTGATTTTAAACTTTACCGATATTTCCCCAGTTTATACCGCGCTTTCTACCTATTTCTTATTGTGTCATTCATTCCAGCAAGGGTAGTCCGTGTAGCCCCTCCATCTATCTTCAAAAGGCCCGTAAAACCGATCTCTTTCATACATCCTCAACGTCTTCCCAAGCTTCAATCTCTCCACAAGATCCGGATTGCTAGTAAAGTATCGTCCAATGAGCAGAGCATCGTAATCACCAGACTCAATCGCTTCCGAGCAGTTAGTATCATTCCAGCCTCCAGCAGAAAGGAAAGGGGTGTCGCCCATGATTTTCCGCAAAAACTTGAGGTTGATGGTTGATGGGTCGAGACCCCACGAGCTGAGAAACTTGTCCTTCTCGGCACACGAGTGAATTTGTTCATATCGTGGCTCAATCAACGATATGTAACTCATGTTGGGAACATTTTCCTTCAATTGCTCGCAGAGATAGCTCCAAGTTCGTATGCGCTGCTCTCCTCTTGCTTGGTTAAAAAGTCCAAATGGACTCAACCTTATCGCACAGTTTTCCTGTCCGATCGCATTGGCAAGGCTGTTCATGAGCTCTATAACAAACCGACAGCGCTTTTCTGGGCTACCGCCATACTCGTCAGTCCGCTTATTAATATTCGACGAGAGGAATTGCTCTGGCAAGTAACCATTACCGCCATGTACTTCGACGCCGTCAAACCCAGCCTCAATCGCCATCTTCGCAGCATTGCAATAATCGCTGATAGTAGACTTTATGTGATTTTTTGTAAGCTCGATCGGAGGGAAGTCTGCGTATTTTACAGGCCCTGGGTATCCTGGGGGAGTCCGGCCAGTAATACCTTCAGGACCTTCTAGTGGTACCACAGACGGTGCGACTGAAGGTTTCCCTGAGAATGGCTCTATAGTAGTTCGGCCGGCATGCCACAGCTGTGCATATATGTATCCGCCTTTCGCATGGACAGCTTCCGTGACGTGCTTCCAACCAGTGAGATGCGCGGGGTCAAAGAGGCCAGGAACACCAGCCATGCCGTTTCCCTATTTTGTTCAGTATTTCACACCGCAAAGAACAAGTGAATGATACCTCCAAGCTCGGCGTGATTCCTTCGGAGATCAGAAGGCCCCCTTCAGTCGTTCGCTGCCTGTAATACTCTGCGACTAGTTCATCTGGAATCCATACCCTGTTGAAGTCGCCTGGTCGATCTTCGTGCAAGGGCAAACATCGATTTCTTGTTAAAGGAGCCAACACAATCCGATGCTTGAGCGTGATTTTCCCATTTGCGATTTTCAAGGCCTGAAATAGCTGGTTGTTAGATCGTGATGTCGTTGCCATGTTGTATGCCAAAACAGCCCATAACTTGCACTGGAAGGCTCATGGACTGGTCTTGTTCCGTGCACGGAGCATAAGCCGCGACAATGGGGGTTTCCACTGTGGGAAGGTCGGAAGAGGTCAGCATTTTAAATTTACTTACGCATCACCCTATATTTAAGACTTAGCCGTCAGCGGGAATCGCACGCATGGCCGATGATCGCGGTTCCATATTTTCCGGGTTCTTATCAAAGTATTAAGGATATTTCCGTATTAAACTGTAGGGCGGGCTTCTTATCAAGATTCTCACGGGACTGAGTCGTGGTTCCGAAATCTCCGAGAATTTTTCGGCAGCGTTCCAAGCTGCCGCTAGTGTATCACGGATACGGTCATCCGATCACATAGCAGGCGCCAAAATAGGCTGCCAGAGCCAGTCGCTTTAAAATTGCCCTAAGACCTCTTCTTTGTAGCTTTACTTTCTGGTAGCATAGAACTTTACGAAGTATTGGCTTTACCTTTAGCCCACATCCCGTATGCAGCTAGATAGTAAGAAATAGCAGATTGGCAAATGGAACGGATCGGCATCTGCCATGACGAATTTACTGTAGGCCGTACAGCAAATTATAGGCAGGGTCAAGGCAAGAAGACGGCACCAGCTGCGTCATCGTTGAGAGAATTGTCAGCGATAGAGTATGATGCAAACATCTGCGCCCTCCTATAATCTCACTCATGCGCACGTAATGCCAATACTTTAAATACTTTAAAATTCTGTCGAGAAGCGATGCCTTTTGAGCATTTGTAGTCAGTTTCACATCTATAGTATTTGCATATTTACAAGTTAGAATCTTGTATTGCTGTTTCTTCCTGCCAAGGATTAAACTTAAATGCCTTTGGCACCTATCCACACTCTCGACACTAATGATTCTCTATCTAGATGACAACCCCTGATGTCTTACACCTTTAACTAAGTCATCTGAGACTAGCATAATATCGGGGAGACATATTACAATGGTTGCTAAGGAACAATCATGGAAAGAGCATAGCTCAATTGTTTACGGGTACATTAACAGAAATAATGTAACGAGGTAATAATCAAAGACGGTGCGCTCAGTGCTCAGCACCATTAACCCGAATTTACTTCCCAATATACTTCCACTCTAGATACCTCGCCGGAATATAAATCACGGCAGTGACCACAAAAGTGAACTCGTTCGCAACATCGCCGCCACTAGCTCCAATGAGCTTACCAAGAGGACCAACATACCAAGTCTCAACCATACCCATAACCCACGCAACGATACCAATAGCAAAAGCGGTTGCTGCAGCAATGCCGACTGGCAATCGGCTTGGGTCATTCCATCCATCGAGGTCGTAGTTGTTGAAGTCCATCTTCCGGAAAATCACATGCTCGCTAAAGAGGATGACGAAATATTGGGTGCACCAGTAGCCAAGCAAACTGAGGAAGTTCTGAAGGTAAACATTCAATTGCTGCCGACCGCCAATCGCTAGCGCAAGGATGGCGGCAAAGCATACGAAAATCCAGATGAAGCGGGGGATCTTAGCGAATGGACGTGCAAATTGTTGGCAGGAGATGGCAGCGCTGTAGATGGAGATAACGTTACCGTTGATACCGGAGAGCACGAGCAGTGTGAGGATGAACTTGGCGAAGCCATGTGGGTGGATCATGGTTTGAATGAGAAAGCCGAGGCCATCGTTCTCGTAGGTTTCCTTCCAATCTGGGCGATTGTTTAGGCCGAAGGAGACGACGCAGCCCGCGATCATGCCGATAGAAGTTGGAATGGCGATTCCAAATGTGGTCATAAGAAAAACTTTTAAGCGCGAGATGTTTGCAGGGTAGTGAACGTAGTAGTCGGATGCCATTGTCTGCCAAGAGGCAGAACTGCCGTAGACGATGGCAATCAAGCTGAGTACATTTCCGCTGAGGTCGGCGCCCTTGAGGTCGGTGTGGGATGAATTGTCGGCATATTTACCGGTCATGCCAAAGAAGATCATAAAGATAATGAAAAACACGAACCACGCATAACGCTCGTACACCAAAATGGCTTTGAGACCGATGAAGGAGATCAACGTTGCAGCCACGGCCAGGATAACGATGCCGACGATCAGCGAGATATGACCGTCCGCAACGGCAGTGAGAGCCAATCCACCAGTGATACATGCGACAGATGCCCAGCCGACCTGAACAATGGTGTTTAGTGCAGCGATAACCTTGTTCGGCCACCATCCGAACGCGTAACGTGACATGGAAATTTGTCGTAAGCCGGTTGCTGCGCCGAAGGTCGATGCGAAGCCTGTCGCAGCGCTGCCTAGAATGGAGGCGAAGATGGTGATGACAACCGATTGCCTTAGCGTTAAGCCGAATTCCCATCCGAGAAATCCAGTCGCGAAACAACTCGTGTTCATCGTCCCAGAAGCCCACAGGAAGAACATATTCAGCTGGTGATGCCATGGAACCGGGCCTTTCTCCTCTGCTAGCTTCCGCGTGATAGCCTCAGACTCTACACCAAGTTTCGCGTCGAGCTTCGCTTCAAGGGCACGCAGCTTGGCCAAAATTCCATGCTCGGACTGAACGGTCGTGTTGCCGGCATCCCCGCTCGAGCGCGAGCTTGTCGCATATTCGCCGACTTTCTCCGCAGACATCGTGACAGGAGCGCACAGTGCCTTGTCGACAATAGGAATGACTGAGGAGTAGTACCGGGAAATGAAGGACAATGTAGAAGGAAAAAAAATCTCTGTTGGAAACTTTTAAAGAGAATGCCCACGCGAGTTGGCAGTTATCCGTTGTCCGGGTGAGTGGCTAGCTGCGTAATGGCGCACTGATAGGCCGGCGGAGCTTCTCATTCTTGCTTAGTGCCCAGCCTCGCCAAATGTTTCATCGCCACACTCCCCTTTAACAAGCTTCTTAAGAAAAGCTTGTTGCTGTTCGCTCCCTGTCGTTTTTCTGTCAGTTTTTGTGGCCTGGGTTAAGCGGATAAAAAACTTAATAGTATCTTGCACCTTTGCGCATGGGCAATGTGATTCCTATTATCAGCCTCTAAGAACACGCTTGAGAAAACGAAGATACCACCTAAACTTCGACCAGGACTTTCTGATTACTCACCCTCGCTTTGAGTTCATTCGTAGCTCTTTAAATTGAACCAACAACGCCTTGAATGGCACGATAGAGGGGCGGAATCACTACGCCACTTTCAAGCCATTGAGGGAAAGCATCATGGAGCAGCCAGGCAGCTAACCCACTATTGTGGTCTCAGATTCTTTCTCCTCTCACATGCACAACCTTGACATTGTCGGTTTTGGCTGCATCATTCCACCACATTCCGGTGTGCACGAGCCTTTTTTGCTGGTCGGTTTTGTTAAAAATTCAACAGCCGAGGTAAGTGTGTTAGCTAGTACACTAGCTAACTAGCATCTATGATGACGTCAACAACGTATGCAATAGGTTTACCAGCTTTCTCAGCAGCTTCAACGACTTTGTTGGCGGTAGTAGGCGATCGATAATCAGCTAGAACCCTGGCTCTGATTCTTCGCACTGCTACTGCATAGGCATTCATACGCGCATAATGAGCAAATTGGGTGGCAAGTTGCAACAATCGGAGCGCCGCCCCAACTTAGCAATGTGTTGTTTGGCAAGTAGATCGTGGAGTACCAAGTAACCCGAACAATATGATGATTACGGTAAACTCATGTGTAGATTATAAGTATATCGATTTTTATAGTAGCAACTGATAACTTACATTTCCCGTACCGAGTGTCGCACCTTGCTCAAGACTGGTATCGGGCGGTGGTTTCATTAATGTGTTGGCTTTGGCAAGGCTACTCTTGAAAAACGCTATCTTCGAGTTTTCTACTTACAAACCTATCTAAGCATCCGAAAACGCGATCTCTAAGCTTGGAGTATGTAACGGAAGTACCGACTTTCTCAAAATACCCACCTGTATCTGAGAAAACTTAGCATAAACAACATAATTCGTCACAATTTGAACGCACCTGCTCCAAGGAGCGTTGGGTAGTTTTCCTAGTCGATCTCACTAATTATGCTCTAGCAATACTAAGACCCTTTATAGCTCGCCACGAGCTGTATAAATTTTGCGCCAGGATTGCTTTTTAGGATCGGACATACTGATATATACGGGAAGGTCGCTCTAGGGCTTCTAAAAAATGTTACAAACAACGTACCTCACGGCAACAGCACACAGTCGATGCCGACGTGTTTGACGATAGATCATGCAAGGATAGCAACGACAGATTTTTGGGCTTGGGTTTTCTTCGTCGTGGGAGCTTTTTTTGCGCTCGAGACTCTCAGTGATACGCTTCCCTAGGCCGAACAAGAGGTAAAGTATCTGTATATTGTCACCCCAATCTAAAGACAGGCGGAATAAGTCCAATGAGGACTGCGCCATCATAGAATTTTAAATTTACTACATCCATTCATGCGGACGTGTTCACACTAATTAGTCCGGATCCCGTGCACCTCCTTAATTTAGTGCACGTAGCAACAGCCTCAATGACTAACATCTTAGTCAACTTCCCAGGGTTGCGAAAAAGCATGCCGTAAGTGGCCGGATAAGAACTTCAAAACATAACCAGACGCCTTGGTATTGAATGCTCACATAACCGCCTACGTGGGCGATTTTCCACTATAGAATACATAGATCGTGGATGAATATATGACGATTCGCGCTAGGTAATACGTACGGCACCATCTTTGAATTATGAGCTGAGGAATCTGCAGCGGGTGGAGCTGCAAGCAGCTATATATATGAACGTTTTTCCGTAAGAGCGTTTCAGTAGATCAAGCTAGAATTACGGGAAGCTGCGTAGCGGGGTTTAAAGTCATATTGCAAGTTGTACCGTACAAACGAATCCGGCTGCTACTTGCAACTATCTTCCGTCTCAGCAGCTCTTGCTTCACTTATACTCACAACCCACTCTCCTCATCCTCTTCTATTTATACTGTCTCCCAAAATGAGATACTAATCCGCTCTTTTTTCTTTATTTGTGGCTATCATTTCTGCGATCTACATTCGCTACAATCAATATTGCTATAGTGGGTGGAATTTCTACTGCGTTGACATGAGTTCGTATGAAAGCTACAATGCCCATACAAACTAGTTTGAAAAAACCATCGCTGCCGCCCTATGCCGCTGAAGTATTACAGGCGAAGTCTTCTTCAATTTAGGCTGCATCTGCAGAATCTGATTTTGGTGAAATGGGTCGAGCGGGTGTCTTGGCGGTAACGGTGCAACCATTAGACGGATTCACTACAATTTCTCGAGCATCATATTGAAGATTAGAGGTATTGTTTCTCCCACTGGTTCGAAGTTGGCCAGAAAGTGCACCAATTCACAAAAAGTCGGTTCTTTGACTCTGGGACGTGGAATCAAGTTTTTCATTCAGAATATTGGAGAGGAGGACGTTGAAAAATTGGTAAGATCCCATCTTTTGCGGCACTACCCCTATCACTAGTATTGACTATCTCTGCAGAAAACTGCAAAGGAAAAGAAAGAAAGGGGTAGATGTTCGAGAAGAATTCGAGCCAGTTCGAAAGAGTGGTGATATAGGAGAATTAAGTGACTGATATTGTCGGCGTATGTTTTATTCATAGTTGCATTATGATAGCATATAAGTATATCTACCAATTATATAGAAGAAATAGTTGGGGTCTGTATGAGCTCCTTTTTACAATCAATACGAAATCTTCGTTCCAGTACCACCCTACTAAACAGACGATCCAATCGATCCTATCATAAAACAAAAGTGTTTTGTTTTACCGCACAGCCATATTCACGCCTCCAAATTCTGTAGGGAAAACGAAAAATGAGAATGCGTACCGCGTTCCGCCAATATTGAACTAGATATGTTAAGATTTTTAGGGAAATTTCAAGATAATTAAACGATGGATCAAGAGTAACCAAGCTAAGTTCGATTCAAATGAATCACCATAGCAAGATAGAGCACTTTATCAGAACCTATTCATCATACCACTAAGCCACTAATTTGCATAGTGCTTTATGTACATTGCCAAGTACAGCAATAGTTGCTGAATCCATCAAACTCATTCCACTGCAGCGTATCAGTCGCCCTATCGAGAACACACTGCATAAACTCTCAACACTTACGTATTCTTTTTCGCATTCGACAGGATGGTTCGCACAACTCGCTTGGCACAGTTTGAGTTTTTCGCGAGGAACAATATGTTGGAAATCGCGTTCCTGCGTTCTGGCATGTGGAGCAGTAGCGTTTGCGCTCTAGCGCCTTCTATATAGTTAGCTTCTACATCATAGGAAATTCATTACTCTTACACCAACTTCATCAGGTTATAAGCCCGGCCAAAACCGGCTTTTAGTAGTTGTATCTATTTTGTATTATAACTAATAGACTTCTACCCTTATCAGCTCCACCCCTGTAGCAACACTTTAAGATAAAGGTGTAAGCTCTAGAAAGCTGACGTAGTAGAAATATCCTACCTTATACCTACAAGACCAGCTTTATATTATCCTTACTTTATTAATAAGTCGACTATTATTACCTTATAATAGTATCGATATTTATATTTAAGCTTAACCCTACCTCTTTACTAAAGCTCTCCTCTTATAGTAATAACTATATAGAATAGAAGTCAGCGTAGACTATTACCTTCTAATATACTAGGCTATAGCCTATCGTTAGTAGAAAACTTCTATAACTAGTAGAATAGGTTATTACTTTAGCTATATAAGACGAAACGATTACGCTAGGTAAAAAGTAGGATACTAATAATAATAAAGCAATAGTAATATTACTATTAAATATCTATAATAACTATACTATAATAGTTACTACCTATAATACCGCTACTATTATATAGAGTTATCTTATAAATTATTTTAATTAAGATACTAGAAACTCTTTTATTCTACTATTCTAGTCGCTTACTAACCTTTAATATAAAGATAGTAATAACTTATATATCTACTATAATAGGCCTGCCTTCTTATAATAAAGGTGGTTCCTTAGGTTGGGTACTAGTTATTAATAATAGGAGTTAATATAGATAAGAATAAATAGGTGATCGGTAATATATTAAAGGGATACTAATTCTAGAGAGGATATTAATATATATAACTCTTAATTAAAGATTAAATTAATAATAAGAGATTCCTTTATAGGCGTCTCTCTCTCTAACTATATACCTCTCTAGATTAGTAAAATCCGCGCTACTTATAGAATTTATTATATAACTAAATTAGTAAGTCCTATACTAGTTATAGACTTTATTATATAACTAAGTTAATAAGTCCTATACTAGTCGTAGACTTTATTATATAATTTTTAATTATATATCTAAATTATACTTAGCTTCTTAGCCTAGGTCTAAGTTATTAATTCTAGGCTACTAGTCGTCCCTACTATTACTATTGCTATAAGGCGTAGCTATAATACTATCTCCTCTTTTAGTTCTTCCTCTAGTATATTAATCTATTCTATTATCCTAGAGTATATATATTATAGTACCTCTACTTTCTATATTATTTCCTTTACCCCTTATACCTTCCTTAGCTATAGTTAAGTATAAGCTATTAACTAATTATATTAAGAGGTCTAGTATTAAAGTTATACCTTATTCTTATTATTCTTAACTTAAGCTAAAGTATATTACTTTAGCTTCCTATACTTCTAAGTAGCTTACCTATAAAGAGTATATATATATAAATAGTTATTATTCCTATAACGTCTCTAGTATTACTATTACTAATAGTATATCCTATATATAAATACTATAATTTCTACTTATATATATTAGTTTAATCTATAGACTATTCTTAAGAAAAGCCTAAGGCTAAAATAGTAGCTATAAAAAAGAAATAAGAGTCTCTTCTTAACGAGGTTATTTTAACTTATATAAAGTTATTATATCTTCGCTAATAAAAGGCGTTTTTTAATAGGTAGAAGGTAGATTAGTCTTACCTCCTCGAGGCTTAGTTTAAAGATTTTAAGAATAATAATTCCCCTAGTCTCTCTAAGTTCTTAATAGACGATACTCTATCTAATAGAGGTAATATCTTTCTAAATTTACTATAAAGCGATCTACTTAATCCCTTATCTCCTAGTTTTCTTTAATTAATAGGTTAGAATAAAACTCTATTAACTTCTTAGGGTAATTAAAATTATCTTTTAATTACTAGCTATCTTCCTATAGCTATCCCTTATTATCTATTCCTAGCTATTTTACTAAATAGTAATTTCTTCTATTCTAATACTAATATCCTAAAATCTTATCTACTTCCTATTCTTCTTCTTATTCTCTATAAATACTTACCTTATAAACTATAGATTATATATTTTTTAGTACTTTCTCTAAAAGTAAGATATAGAATATAAGATATATCTTTATATCCTTTAGTAATATTAATTTATATATTACTAGTCCTACTTATTTTTTAATTTTATATAGGCTTATCTTAATATAGTCTAATTTTAAATTAGGTTACTTACTTTTTATATTTTTTTATAGTAATTATACCCTATCCCCCTCTCTAAATTAGGGTCCCTCCTAGTATATCTAGTTATAGTATTTCCCTATCTAGAAGTATAGAAATTCTATATCTTCCTTTAATTATTAGTATATATTCTAAATTTATTATACGAATTCTTCTCTTTAGGGTATCTATATCTTAATTTCCCTTAGAATATTATATATTCTTAGTTTATAACTATAATTCGCGAAGAATAGTAATATTCCTATAGCTATATTAATTATATTATTATAAGCTAATTATACTATTAGTAGTAGTACTACCTAATTATTCTACTAGTAGTTTAAGTAATATCTTAGAAATTATTCTACTATTTAATTTATTTTTTCTAATTATCTATCTATTTATAGATAGTATACTATTAATATATTATATTTAATTCCTATATTAGCTATTATTATTTACTAAAATCTAGATATAAATCTAACGTCTCTATTAGTAATTACTTTATCTAGTATTCTATATTAACTAATTATAGTATTAGTAAATCTCTATACTACTTCTTCTACTCTAGTTTATTCTTTATATAGTCTAAAATATAAGTATTTTATAGCTTTATCTATCATAGTTATAATTCTATTATATTTATAGTTATTTACTAGGTCCTTTAACTTTAGTAGTCCTATTATAAAGTCTATTATAATAACTCCCTATAGTTATTCTAATACTTCTACTAGTACTAGTTTACTATATAGAGGATACCTACTATATTTATTTTATTAATAATCTATATAGTCCTTTAATACCTCTATAACTAATTTCTTTACTTTTAGTATATAGTATATTTATTAGATCCTATCTAAGGTTTTCTCTATTTCTTAATATTTATATACTAGTACTTTATAAAATTATCGTATAAATTCTCTTTAAATCTTAGTTTGTTGGAATTATATTATATAACTACTTAGCTTACTAGTAGCTTTCCTATAGCTTTCTAGTAGCTTTCTAGCGGCTTACTAGTAGCTCTCCAAGTTATATAACTAGTATTATATAACTACTTACTATTAGTTCGCCTATAGCTTTCTAGTAGCTTACTAGTAGCTTTCTACTAGTATACTAGCAGCTCTCTAAGTTATATAACTCGTTATATAATAGCTGCGTCACTAGCTATACTTACTAGCTACGTTCCTTTACTATTCCCCTTACTACGCCCCTTACTACACCCTTTATTATACCCCCTTTTTCTTTTCCTTCCTTACTATAACCTATCACGCTTATATACGCGAGCTAGGTCCTATAGTACTCTATATATTATAAATAGAACCATGCCTTTATATATATAAACTCCTCTATAGTTCTCTCTTTTATAAAAAAAAAATTATCTACTCTTAAACCTACTTTATAGCTATAGATTAATTTAACCTATATACCTATTACTATATTAATACTAATTAGTAGCTAGTTTTTTAAAAGTTATAGATTAGTAAGGAATATCTAATAGGAGGAGTTTCCCTAGCTTACTAGGACTTAGCTCTAGTATTAGAAGCGACTAACCCTTAATATCCTCTCTAATACTAGCCTAGGATAGCAATAGTTAGTATAAAGAATAGGGATACCTATTAAAGACTACTTTAATTAGATAGCGCCTCTTCTAATAGAACTAAAAGAGATTTACTACGAAGCTCCCTAGTACTAGCCTAGCCTAGGAACTAGAT
>Ga0247757_10000557_pt1 | contig 30341 bp, 26 predicted proteins | sample UWRJL126311R4_FD_180929 | JGI IMG/M metagenome (GOLD analysis project Ga0247757, IMG submission 180929) | Plant litter microbial communities from Arlington Agricultural Research Station in Wisconsin, United States - UWRJ-L126-311R-4 | ecosystem: Environmental > Terrestrial > Plant litter >... | reverse complement strand
TTACTGAAGTTGTTCCCGGTGATGGCGTACGTGACCGCGTTCAGCGTCACGCCTTGCGCCACCTGCAGGTTCAAACCGAGGGAGCCCGTTTGCTCCACGCCGGCATCGCTCGACGGCTCGCTGGAGCAAGCGTTGAGCAGCGGTGCAAAGGCGCCTAGCGCCAGCAAGCACACGAGAGAACCGGTCCCGAACCGCGAGAAGCGGCCGGATTTAGCGCGTGAATTGTTCATCGATCGATCCTTTTGCTGAAAGTCGTCAAGCCGCCGCTCGGGCCCGCCGGACGACTAAGTACAGTGGTCGTCGGAAGTGTTCGTGAGGGTCGTCATGGTCTTCAGAGAGAAGGGGGGACGGGAGGGCAGAGCCCCGCCCTCGCGCCCCGTGAAGGGCGTCGAGAGCGGCGCACACCCGCGACCGATTACGGGAAGTAGCCCGGCTTCGCGTCGGCTTTCAGCACGTCGAGTTCCGCTTCCAAGCTGGCGCGCACGGCCGTGTACGCCGGCTTCGCGTACAAGTCCGTGGTCTCCAGCGGATCTTTCGCGAGATCGTAGAGCTCGCGCTTGCCCAGGTTGGAGACGATCTTGAAGCGCGTGTCCTTGATGCCGTAGCGGCGGTTGCTGGTGCCGCTCGACGTTTCCGAGAAAGAGTGCGTGCGGCCGCTGCTCGCCGTGGCATCACTCAAGATCGGCTTGATGCTGTAGCTGTTGTTCACGTGGCTCACGTTGATGCCGGTGAGCGACAGGATCGTCGCATACAAATCGGTCGTGACCACGAGGTCGTTGGCGCGACCGCGGCGCGTCACTCCGGCACCGGTGACGATCAGCGGCACGCGAACGCCGCCTTCGTACGCGCTGCCCTTGGAATCCCGAATCCCGGTGCCCGTGTCTTTGACCGGGCCCGGCGTACCGTTATCACCCACGAAGATGACGGTCGTCTTCGTCAGGTCGACCTCTTTGAGCAACCGTCCGAGTTCGGTATCCAACGCCTGGATATCGGCCTTGTACACGGGCACATTGGTCGCGCTGTCACCCGGCTTGGGGTTACCCACCGTGCTCAGATCGACATGGTGCAGGTTGGCCGGCGGCACCTGGTACGGGCTATTGCCACCGTTGGCCGCGTGCGGCGCGTTATACGCTTGATACACGAACCAGGGCAGGTTCGGGCGCTTCTTCTCCTGCGTGTGAATGTAGTCGATCGCCGAATCAGTCAGAGCCGTCGTGGCGTACGTGGTCGTCGGCACGGCCGGACCATTGATGTCGTAGATGTTCCAGCTGAAATAGTCGGTGATCGCGCCACCCAAGATGCCGTGGAAGTTCGTGACCCCGATGTCGCGGATATGCTGCAAGATCTTGGGCGCATCCGCGTAGGCCACACCCGCGCGCGGATCGAAGCCGCTGCCGCCGCCCAGGTGGTACTTGCCGAAAAAGGCCTGCGAATAGGCGGGGCTCTCGGCCGTGATGCGGTCGAAGATCGTGACCGTATCGGTCGGCAACACCGCGCCCACGGACGTGACGCCCGTGCGATAGCCGTACAACCCGCTGACGATCGTGCCGCGCGTCATCGAGCACGCTGGGCTCGCCCAAGCGTTGTCGAAGACCAAGCCGTTCTCGGCCAAGGCTTCGATGTTCGGTACCGGCACTTGGCCACTGTCACCCGAGAGGTCAGGGTACAAGCTGGCCGCCTCCGCGCCGTAGTCGTCCGCGATGATCAAGAGCACGTTGGGCTGCGCCGGGGACTCGCCGCCTTCACCACCTGCGCCGCCTTCGCCACTCGCCGTGTCCACGAACGTGACGTCCGAGCTGGCGCTGGCCGTGAACTCGCCGTCCGACACGGTGAGCTTGACCGTAAAGGTCCCCGGGGTCGCGCTGGTCAGCGTCGCATTCGGGCCAATTGGATTGTCGATCGTGCCGCCCGTGGTCGACCAGTAATAGGTCAAAGCCGACGGACCCGCGTCCGCATCGCGAGCCACGCCCGTGAGCGCAATCTTGCTGCCCACGTTGACGTTCAAGGGCGCGACGGTCAGCTCGTCGATCACCGGGGCGATGTTGAGCGTGCCGTTCACGCTGACGCTCCCATTGCCGCTCGTGACCGTACCTTTGAGGCGAATGGTCACCGAAGTCGTCTTGCCGGCGGTCACGTCGAACGTGGCCGAACCAGTGAACGTGGTCGCGCCGTCGGCCGACGTGGCCGTCAACGTGAGCGTGTAGCCTTTTCCGGCTGGAATGCCGCCGATCGTGCCGCTGATGGTCGAGCTGCCGCTGACGTCGATGGTGCCGCTCTTGTTGAAGCCGTTGCCCGTGATCGCGTACGTGACCGCGTTGAGCGTCACGCCCTCGGCGACTTGCAGGTTCAACCCGAGATCACCGGTCTGCTCCACACCCGCGCCGTCGAGCGGTTCACTGGAGCAGGCATTGAGGAGCGGCCCGCCGACGCCGAGGGCCAGTAAGCACACGAGGGAACCCGTACCGAGCCGCGAAGCGAACCCAGACCTAACGCGCGAATTCTTCATCAATCGATCCTTTGCTGGAAGTCGCCAAGCACTGCGAGCGGGCTGGACCCATATGGGGGCCTCGACCCGTAGCGCAGCGCCGGGCGACTACGTACAGTGGGGTTCGGTCATGGGGCGCTTCTTTAGCGGTCGCAACTCTCTTTAGCAAGACAAATGACTGCTCCCGCAGCACCCGAAATGATTGGTAATAATACGCGAGCGCGTTACGCGGCCGTCACTGAGCCGGCGCTAGATCTACCTTGAGAGACGCGATTGCGGGCGTTTCAGGTGACAGAGACGAGCCGCACCGCGCTTGATGACCGCTGAACATTTTGCACTGGACGCCGGATCAGCACTTCGGTCATGGATCCTTCAAGATCACGGGTCACAAATGATGCCTGACTGAGGCGTGGTCATCGGCCATGCTCGTCGGCCCCGCGGGAGTCCTGCATGACCTTGAGCGATGATCACAAGCAGCAACTGCGTGAGGAGGCCGAGCGACTGCGCTCCGTCGCGCCAACGGTAGATTCGGAAGCGCGCCTACGCGAGATCGCACTCCTGCTCAATGAATCGCCCGGTGACGAGGAGCAGGAACTCGACGAAGCGCTGGCTCGCTCGATCACGAGCGACTGAGCGCGGAGGGCCTACGCGACGACCTCGGCCTCGAGGTCCGACACTTGCCAAAACGCTTGGCTCGCCGCCGAGGTGCCTGCGTTGGGTGTCGGGTACAGAAAGCACGCGGTGCCACCCGGGAACTCGTAGCTCACGCCGCCCGCCAGTTCTTTGCCGGGCGCGAAGCGCAGTTTCCCTTCGAAAAGCGGCGAGCGCGTGCCGCGTCTGTCGCGGGAATGTATGCGTACATCGGGCACTTTTGCCGCATGTCGAGCTCCTGACCTGATCGAGAATGGGTTGATGGTCAAACACTGCGCCGCGGGCCGTCACAGCCTTCGGCGTCGCGCACGGGGGGAGCAGGGGATCAGCGCGAGCGGCCGCGAGTCGCCGCTTTGCGATAGCAGACGACTTCGATGTTGTTGCCTTCGGGATCTTTGAGGAAGGCCGCGTAGTAGTGCGGCCCGTAGTTGGGACGCGGCCCGGGCGCACCGTGATCCTTACCGCCTGCTTTGAGGCCGGCCTCGTGAAAGGCATGGACGTCGGCGCGCGTGCCGACGCGAAAGGCGTGGTGGGCTCCACCCGTGGCCCCGCGCTGTTGCGAGATCCAAAAGATCTTCTCGTTTTCTGAGCCCATGCCGAACGCGCTGCCGACGTCCATGTTGGTGCTCATGCCGATGGCTCCGAGCGCGGCTTGATAAAACTTTCGGGCCGCCGCGAGCCGCCGCACCGGCAAGGACACATGGTCGAGAGCCACCTTTTGCCGGGTCGCCGACTTCTGGCGCGTTTTTTTCGCCGACTTCTTCGTCGCCATCAGCTCGGTTCCACTCGGATCGAGCCGACGCGATTTGGATAGAACGCCAGGTGTTCGCGGATCTCGAGCACTTCGTCATAGGGATGCTCGTAGCTCCAGACCGCGTTTTCCGCGCCGCCTTTCAGGCTGAAGTAAGAGGCGTCGCCCTTGAAGGGACAGTGCGTTTGGTGGTCCGTGCGCTGTAGACGGTCCATATGTGTATCGCTGCGTGGCACGTAGAAGACTTCCGGGTAGTCGGCCTCCTTCAGCCGCAACGCGCGTTTGGTATCCGCAATCACTTCACCATTCGCCTCGATCACGACTCGCCCGTCGAAGGGCGCAACGATGACCGTGTGTTCGGGGTGCTTCGCATAACCAGGTCCGGGGTTAGCCATGGCCGAAGCCTAAAGTCGAACTCGACCTTTGGTAAGTCCCACCATTGCGTGGCAAAAACGCGCAAAAACGTCAGAGAGCATTTCGATCGCACCCGCCTGAGCGATGTTATCGTGCGCGCCATGAGCGCCACGACTCTGGATCTGATCATCATCGGCTCGGGTCAAGCCGGGGTGCCACTCGCAACGCGCCTGGCAGCGGCCGGCAAGCGCGTCGTGATCGTGGAACGCGGCCATGCCGGCGGCACTTGCGTGAACATCGGTTGCACGCCGACCAAAACCTTGGTCGCGAGCGCGCGCGCCGCTCACGTGGCCCGCACCGCGGAGCGGCTCGGTGTGCACGTGGCCAACGTGCAGGTCGATTTCGCGGCGGTCATGGCGCGCAAAGACGGCATGGTGAAACGCTGGCGCGAGGGCGTCGAAAAGCACCTGGCGGGCGCAGGCAAACAGCTCGAGTTGGTGCGCGGCCACGCGCGCTTCGTCGCGCCTCGGCGCGTCCAGGTGGGCAACCGAGCCTTCGAAGCCGAGCAGATTGTGATCAACGTCGGGGCACGGCCCGCCTTGCCCGCGATCGAAGGCTTGGCGGATGTCCCGTACCTGACCAGCACCAGCCTGCTCGCGTTGAAACAGGTACCTGCGCGGCTCGTGATTGTCGGCGCGGGCTACATCGCCTGTGAAATGGGCCAGATGTTTCGGCGTTTTGGCAGTGAAGTGACGCTCGTCGCGCCGTCCGCACGGCTCTTGCCTCGCGAAGATGCAGCGATGTCGGAAGCCCTCGCCGGCGTGTTCCAGGCCGAAGGCATCGAGCTTCGACTCGGCCAAGCGGTGATCTCCGCGTCCAACACCGATGGCGGTATCGCAGCGCAGTTGAAAGATGGCACCCGCGTGAACGGCTCCCACCTGTTGCTCGCGACGGGTCGCCGCCCGAACACCGATGATCTCGGCTGTGAGTCGGGCGCCGTCGAGTTCGACGGCCAGGGCGCGATCGTCGTGAACGAGCGCTACGAAACGTCGCAGCGCGGCGTGTACGCGGTGGGCGACTGCACCCCGGGGCCGCAATTCACCCACGTGTCGTGGGACGACCATCGAGTGCTGTTCGAGACATTGATGGGGCGACCCGCGCGCGCCCGCGGGCAACGTCTGGTGCCGTACACGGTATTCACCGATCCGCAGGTCGCGGGCGTCGGACTGACCGCGGAGGCTGCGCGCAAACAGGGCTTCGAGGTCGAACTAGCGAGCATGCCCTTCGGCAACGTGGCGCGCGCGATCGAGACCGACGAAACCGCGGGCGTGATCCAAGTCGTGTTGGACGCGAAAACCGAGCGCGTGCTGGGCGCCTTCATCGTCGGCGTCGACGCGGGCGAGTTGATTCACGTGTTCAGCACGCTGATGGCCAGCGGGGCGACCGCGCAAACCATCGTCGATGCCGAGTTCGTTCATCCGACCTTCGCCGAAGGCTTACAAACTGCCGTCATGAAGCTGCCGCGCTATGCCCTCGCCTGAGCCCTCGAGCGACTCGAGCGTGATCCTCAAGCTCGAGTCGGTGAGCAAACGCTTCGGGACCTCGGCCGCGCTGCACGACATGAACCTCGAGCTCCCGGTGGCGCGCACGGCGGTCCTCTTGGGCCCGAGCGGCTGCGGCAAGACCACGCTGCTGCGGCTAATGCTCGGGTTGCTGCAACCGGACAGCGGCCGCGTGTTGTTCCGCGGCGAAGTCTTGGCCGAGCGAGCCCTCGAACGGGCGCGCCGGCAGATGGGCTACGTCGTGCAAGATGGCGGGCTGTTCCCGCACCTGACCGGCCTGGACAACGTGCGCCTGATGGCGCGCTACCTCGAATGGTCCGAGCCGCGCATCCGGGAACGGATCGCGGAGCTGGCGGATTTGGTGAAGCTTCCGGACGCCATCTTGGCCCGTTTTCCCAATCAAATCTCGGGCGGTCAGAAACAACGCGTGGCGCTGATGCGCGCGTTGATGCTGGATCCAGAACTGCTCTTCTTGGACGAACCCCTGGGCGCGCTCGATCCGATGGTGCGCGCGGAGCTGCAAGCCGATCTGGCGGCGATCTTTCAACGGCTGGGCAAATCAGTCGTGCTCGTCACGCATGACTTGGCGGAGGCCGCCTTCTTGGGCCACGAGTTGGTCCTGTTGCAAGGCGGCCGCATCCTGCAACAAGGCACGCTCGACGATCTGATCAACCGACCCGCAGCTCCGTTCGTGACCGACTTCGTCCGCGCGCAGCGCCACTTCGACGCCAGCGCGGTGAGTCGATGAAGCTCGCGTTCGCCGTCGCGTTCGCCTGCACGGTGCTGTTCGGTAGTCACGCGCGCGCGGCCTCCGAGAAGCTGCACGTGGCGTCGAAGGCGTTCACCGAATCGGTGATTTTGGCCGAGATGGTGACGCAACTCGAGCGCGCCTCCGGCGTGCCCGTCGAACATCGCCCAGGGTTAGGCGGCACGCGCTTGATCTGGAACGCATTGCTCGCGGGTTCGGTCGATGTCTATCCCGAATATAGCGGTACACTCCTCGACGAGATTTTGAGCAACGATCCGTCGAGCGCACCACGGCCCGACCCCGTCACGCCTGCGTGGCTCGAGCAGACGTTGAAGGCGCAAGGGGTGGGGATGGGCGAGCCGCTCGGCTTCAACAACACCTACGCCGTGGGTCTAACCGCGGAGCGGGCGCGCGCACTCGGCGTGAAGCAGATCTCCGATTTGCGTGATCATCCCGAGTTGCACTTCGGCTTCAGCAGCGAATTCATGAGCCGCAAGGACGGCTGGCCGGCGCTTCAACAGCGCTACGGCCTCCGTCAAACCAACGTCCAAGGCTTGGACCACGATCTGGCTTATCGCGCGTTGCAAAGTGGCGCGATCGACGCCACCGACCTGTACACGACGGATGCCGAGATCCGGCGCTACGCCCTGTTGCCTTTGGAGGACGATCAACGGTTCTTCAAACGTTACGACGCGATCCTCTTGTACCGGCTCGATATCGAGGCCCGCTTCGGCAAGCCCGCGCTCGCGGCGTTGCATCGCTTGCAGGGACGTATCGCTGAGTCGAGCATGCAAGCGCTCAACGCGCAGGCCAAGCTCGACCGCGTGCCCGAAGCGCGCGTTGCGGCCGAGTTCTTGACTCAGACCTTTGGCCTGAGCGCCGCGCCTAGCGAGTCGTCGGCTGGGCGCATGCTGTGGGCACGGGTCTGGGAGCATTTGATCTTGGTCGGCAGCTCGCTGTTCGCGGCGATCGTGATCGCGGTTCCGCTAGGCATTTTGGCATTCAAGAACCGGCGGGCAGGGCAGGTGGTGCTCGCCGCAGTGGGGGTGATTCAGACGTTACCGACGCTCGCGCTGTTGGTGTTCATGATCCCGCTCTTTGGCATCGGCTCGTTGCCCGCGGTGATCGCGCTGTTCCTGTATAGCTTGCTGCCGATCGTGCGAAATACGCACGCGGGGCTCAGCGGCATCCCGCACTCGCTGCGTGAATCGGCCCGCGCCCTCGGCCTGCCAGGGGCCCCGATGTTACGACTGATCGAGCTGCCCTTGGCGAGCCCCCTGATCCTCGCGGGCATCAAGAGCGCGGCCGTGATCAACGTCGGCACGGCCACGCTCGGGGCGTTGATCGGCGCGGGTGGTCTCGGTCAACCGATCTTCACCGGCATTAGATTAGACAACGTGAGTCTGATTTTGCAGGGCGCGATCCCCGCATCGCTCTTGGCGCTGCTTGTACAAGGCGCTTTCGAGCTCTTGGAACGGATCGTCGTGCCCCAGGGCTTGCGCTCGCCGCCTTCGGTATAAGGACATCACGACGCAGCTGCTGGCTCGTTGTCCAACGGTTGCTGCAAAAAAGCCACGAGTCCTGGGGCTCGTGATTGGTTAAGGTGAGTCGCGTGTCGCGTTTGACAGTCAGCCTAGCTTCACACGGACAATGGCGTTTGCTCGAACGCGCCGGGTTCACGCTGCATGTAGAGACTCAGCGTGAATCGCCCGTCGCATTCGCGCTCTCCGTTGCGCAGGGGCTCGGCAGTCGCCCGCGCCGCTTGGACGCGAGCTATTTGTATGACGCGAGCGGCTCGACGCTCTTCGAGCGCATCACCGAACAGCCAGAGTACTACCTGACACGGGCGGAAGACCGCTTGTTGCAGGCGCACGGAGCGACCATCCGTGCGCTGGCCGGTCCGGGGACGTTGGTCGAACTCGGCTCCGGCGCTTCCCTGAAAACCCAGCGCTTGCTCGACGCGTGGACGGCTGCGGCGCCGTCTACGTACATCGCGGTGGATGTCGACCCGCAGGCCATCGAACACGCCTGTATCGCGCTGCGCCAGCGCTACTCGGATCCCGCACGGCTCGAGCTGCGCGGCCTCGCCTCCACGTACGAACACGCCTTGTCCGTGCTGCGCGGCTCGACACCAATGACCATTGCCTTCCTGGGTTCGAGCCTCGGCAACCTGGGTTGGCGTGAATATCCAGAGTTCTGTCGGCAAGTGGCCGACGCGCTGATGCCCGGCGATCACTTCTTGGTCGGGGTCGATTTGGTCAAGGCGGCCTCGCAGATCGAGGCCGCCTACAACGACCGCGCGGGCGTGACCGAAGCCTTCACGCGCAACCTATTCACGCGCATGAACCGCGAGCTGCACACCGACATCCCCATCGATGCGATCCGGCACGTGGCCTACTACGATCCCGAACACGAACGCGTCGAGATCTTTGCGGAAGCGCTGGCCGAGTTTACGATCGACGTTCCCGCGCTAGGTCGAAAGTTCCGCATCGCGCGCGGCGAGCGCATCCTCACCGAAGTGAGCCACAAGTTTCGGCCCGAAGCGTTCATCGCCACGGTCGAAAGCTTCGGACTACGAGCCACCTGGCACGAAGTGGGTAACGGTGACTTCGGCCTGTTCCTATTCCGTAAGCCGAGCCCTGCGCGCTCCAGCGCGCCGCCCCCACAACGGCACGCGCCGCAGCTCGCGCTACTCGCGGAAGCCCGCGCGCGCACGCGCGCCATCGTGGCGCCGCTGTCAGAAGTCGATCTCACGCAACAGCACAGCCCGCTCATGAGCCCGATCGCCTGGGATTTGGGCCACATCGCCCAGTTCGAAGCCCAATGGCTGCTGCCGGCCGAGGCACGCGCGCGCGTGCAACCGAGTGACGCCGAACAACTGTACGACGCGCTCGCCACGCCACGTGCCGAACGCTCGCAGCTCGCGCTGCCCTCCGTGCCTGCGATCTGGCAGCAGCTCGATCGCGTGCGACAGCGAGTCGAACAGCACTTCGCATCGCCCCCCGGAGGTGACGACCCGAGCCGCCAGTTACCCGCGGGCGCGTACTCCCTCCCGCTGATCGTGCAGCACGAAGCGCAACATCAAGAAACCATCCTGCAAGCGATCGCTCTGCGGCACGATCTCGAATACGAACCCACGTTCGCCGCCGAACCGCCCGCATTGCTCGCGGGCCGCCCCGCGACCGAGCGGGTGTTGGTGCCGGCGGGGTCGTTCATCATGGGCACCGACGAGCGCGCTTGGGCCTACGACAACGAACGCCCCGCGCACGAGGTCCACGTTCCCAGTTTTTGGCTTGGCCGCTCACCGGTCACCAATCGCGAGTACCTCGCGTTCATGAGTGCGGGCGGCTATGAAGAACGCCGCTACTGGTCCGAAGCCGGCTGGGCGTGGCTACAAGAGACGCTCTGTCGCGCCCCCGGCCATTGGCGTTTGGCCGACTCGCACGCAGCCGACACGGCCACAGCGGTTCGTCACTGGCAGGCCCTTACATTTGGCCGACTCGCCCCGCTCCACCCCGACGGCATCGTGATGCACGTCAGCTGGTACGAAGCCGACGCCTACGCACGCTGGGCGGGCGGACGCCTCCCCACTGAAGCGGAGTGGGAGAAAGCTGCCGCTTGGGACCCGAGCCACGGGCACGCGCGACTCTACCCTTGGGGTGATGAACCCTGGCAAGCCTCGCGCGCCAATCTCGACCAAGCGCGACTCCAACCCACCCGCGCCAACGCCTATCCAGAAGGGCAGAGCGCCTACGGCTGCTTACACATGCTGGGTGATGTTTGGGAGTGGACCGACACCTGGTTCGCGGGCTACCCGGGTTTCGAAATGTTCCCGTACGAAGAGTACTCGCGCGTGTTCTTCGGCCGGGGCTACCGCGTGCTGCGCGGCGGCTCGTTTGCGACGCGCGCGGTGGTGGCCCGCAACACCTTTCGCAATTGGGATTTTCCGCAAAGGCGCCAGATCTTCGCCGGCTTTCGCTGCGCATGGTCAACCTGAGCCCGCCTTGCAGCCCCGCCGAACTAGCCAGGTTGCTCGGCGCGCTCGACGTGGAGGTGAGCGAGCTGCACGTCGAACGACGTGATGTCCCATTGCCGGACTACCCCGGCGGCCCGCGCCCGAGCAGCATCGTGCACGTGGCGGGTCAGGGCGTGACCGGCCGCGGTGAGTACGTCGCCTTCACCGACGCGGAGCATCGAGATCTTGCGGAAGCCATGAACACTTGCTTCCGCGTCCATTCCGGCCGCGTGCGGATCGACTCCCTCGGTGAAGAGATGAGCGGCTACGAGCGAGCCGCGCTCGAAGCCGCACTGATCGATCTCGGCCTGCGCCAAGCCGGGCTCAGCCTGCATGATTTCACCGGCGTGCGCGAACGGACACTGCGCTTCGTCGTCTCGCTCGCGGCAACCCCCGAACCGCTGGCGGCGATTGCCCGGATACGCGCCGAAGGCTTCACGGGTGACCTCAAGATCGACGTAGACCCCACCTGGAGTGACGCAACGTTCGCCACCCTGGCCGCCGACCCGGGCATCGCGATCTTCGATTTCAAAGGCAAGGGGAGCCCAGCGCATGCCATGCAGCTTGCGGCGCTCAGCGGGCGTGCGCTGTTCGAAGATCCGCCGCTCGGCTTCGAACACCCGCGCGGCTTCATCTCACGTGACGCAAGCCTGCCCAATGCAGCCGCCGTCAGTGCCGCGCACGCCCAGGGTGAAGCCGTGAACCTCAAAGCGCCGCGCATGGGTGGCCCGCTCGAGGTCTTGCGCGGGTTGGAACGCGCGCGCGCGGGGGTTGCGTACCTCGGTGGCATGTTCGAGGTGGGCGTCGGTCGCGTCCAGGCACGGCAATTGGCCGCGTTGTACTGTCCGACAGGGCCAAACGATCTGGCGCCGAACCGCGCTGAACCACTGACGCAGGGGCGCGAGAATTCGCCGGTGCTAGTTCGACTCGATCAGCCTGGGTTCGGCAACGAAGCGCATTGAACTGGCCCCCCAGCGCTCCTCAGCGTCGAGGCGGCGGCAACTTTGCGAGACGACGACGAACGTCTTCCACACTGCTGCCAACTTCGGCCATTGCGGCGCGCAGTTCCTCTTCGGTGCAGCGCAGCGCCGTTGTCCAATATCGAATCGTTTCGCGAGACTCGCGTTGGTCGATTCGCGCACGTTCCCTCTCGTGACGAGTCGACTGGTCACGCAGCAACGTGTCGATCTTGGGATCTCGTGTAAATATGCCGCTCGGGCGAGTTTCGCTGACGCACGCAAAGAGATCCCGCAGACCCACCGGCTTGGTCAAATAGCCGTCGAAGCCCGCCCACTGGCTGCGCAGGCAGCCCAAGCCAATCTCATCACCCGTGAGCGCTATGAATCTGCACTCGGTGAGATTCCAGCGCAGTGTCGCGCCGAGCTCGTAGCCGTCCATCATGGGTAAGTTGACGTCGAGGATCGCGACGCGCGGTCTGAAGTCGGCCGCTATCGAGATTGCCGCAAGCGGCTCGTAGGCAACGCGTGTCTCATGGCCCTGCGTCTCCAGCGCTTGGGCAATGATGTCTGCAGAATCGCAATGATCGTCCACGACCAGGATCGTGAGAGCGCGAGAAGACTCGTGAGCACTAGAGCCGACTAGTGAGACCATGTTACGAGGATGGGCCGATTACCGTGCACGGTCAACTAACGCCCTCAGCATGTTTGGGCGGACGCGCGGATTCAAATAGCGAGTGAGGCAGGGATGTCGGGGCCGCGTGGTAGATCGATAGTGAACACGCAGCCGGTCCCCGGGATATTACGCACGTGGATTTCGCCCGCGTGAGCACGCACTGCGTTGCGCGCGATGGAAAGGCCGAGCCCGGGGCGAGACTGGTTGGCACTCCCTCGCAAGAATGGGCGAAACAGCTCGTGGGTCTGATCGACGGCGAGGCCACCGCACTCATCACTGACGTCGATCAGCACGCGCTCGGAAGTGACCCGCGTACGGAGCGACACGGAGCCGCGCGCGCGGCTGAACTTGAAGGCGTTTTGCAGGAGATTGGAGACCGCGGAGGCGAGCAGAAGCCAGTCTCCGACGACCGTCAATTCTCGGTCGACCGGATGTACCGTCAGCTGAAGCCCGTACTTCTCGGCATGCACCGCGCCGCTGATCTGCATCTCCTTCATGAATTGAAGCATCGAGATCTGCACCAGTTTCGGTTGGGCAGTCTCGGCCAGAACCTCCGCGACCGAGCGGTCCACGAGCGCGCACAGCCCGGCGATGCTCCGCTCTAGCATTGCCCCGGTACTGCCGCTCAGCCCGACCTTGCCCTCCCGCATGATTGCGAAAGCAAGCGTCATGGTATTGAGCTGATTCCGCATTTCGTGCGCCAGCACGCCGATGCGCTCGGTACCCAGGTAGACGAGGTCACGCTCGCGCTGCTCCGCGTAGGCGGTCACGGCGCCCGTGACCGCCTCGTCGAGGCAATGGTTGAATATCTGATACTCCTGAGGAGTGATGTCGATTGCGGACTCTCCCGCGAGCTCGGTCACGACCTGACAGACGTCACCGTACGCGCTCACTACCTGCGCGACCGTCCAACCACTCTTGTGCAACTCGTGACCCTGTACGGCGGCTGCATCGCTAATTCGAGAAGGCGCGGTCGTGAGCAGGCGAGGTGTTCGCGCGTCCGTCAGGGCTTCGATGATCTGAGCCATGAGCAAGGACACTCCATACTGCTGACTCGTATCGAGCGACGAGCGAGGTGCCCTATCGTCCACCCGACGGTGGATGCGTGCGACGATCTCCTCCCGGTTCCCAGCGATGAATTGTTGCAGCATGCGGCGACGACACTGCGTCCGCTACAGTCGCGATGCAAGTTCGATAGAGTTTGAACAAGAGCTGAATCGGCTTTAAACGAGGCGCAAATGCTTCTCGCTTAAAGCCGCATTGCAGGTGGTGAGTCGCGGCGAATCGAATGCAGGTCCGGCGCGGTATGCAGATCTCGAGTCGTAGAGGTGGGTGATTTGACCCGTGGCCACGAAATCGACGAAATTCGCCACGCTCGACCGGGACGGGGTTCAGTGCGCGCACGAGAAGGGCGCTGATCCGAGTAAAATATCGTGTTCTCGTTGCTCGGCTGATTCCGTGGCGGATATGGATACTTGTCCCCCGAACTCGTGTGTTGTGTTTCACCTGCCGAATGGCAGAGTGCGATCAATCGCCGCGCGCTCCCTCGAGGCGGCATCAACCAAAACTGGCCGCGTGAATGGCGCGACCAAGCGGGGAACTACGCCATGAACAGGACCGAGACGTTGAAACGCAATGGCTACAGCGCGGCCGGCACCCGATTCCGCGAGAAAAACGCGCCTCAGGGCGGCGCGGGCCAGAGCGCGGCATTGGCGGAAGCAAAAGCGGCGTTAGAAGAGAGCGAAGACCGCTTCCTCAGATTCATGAGGGGCGTCCCCGACTACGCGCTCTACATGCTGGATGCCGACGGGAACGTGGTGAGCTGGAACGCGGGCGCCGAGTTGATTGAAGGCTACGAGGCCGCCGAGATCATCGGAAAGCCGTTATCGACTTTCTACCAATCCGCGGATCAAGGGCGTGCCCAAACCAACTTAGCGACGGCCGCCGCGACCGGCACCGCCGAAGAGGAAGGCTGGCGCGTGCGCAAGGACGGGTCCAGGTTCTGGGCCAGGGTGGTCCTGTCGTCGATTCAAGACCCAGCGGGCAAGCTCTTGGGTTTCGCCAAAGTGACGCGGGACCTGACCGAAAGAAAGAAGTGGGAGGAGCAACTCCATCAAGCGCAAAAGCTGGAGGCGATTGGAGCGCTCGCCGCGGGGATTGCCCACGACTTCAACAATCTCCTGTCGGTCATTCTGAGTTATAGCGAGCTGCTCGCGTTGGAGCTGGGCACGGGCGATCCGATGCGCGCCGATTTGGGCGAGATCAACGCGGCGGGGCTACTCGCCGTGACGCTGACCGATCGCCTGCTGGCCTTCGGCCGACAACAAGTGCTCCAACCGAAAGTGGTCGACCTGTGCAAGATCGTCGCAAAAATGGAAACGCTACTTCGCCGCTTGATTGGCGCGGATGTCGAGTTGGTCGCTCAGTTTGCGCCCGAGTGCGGCAAGGTGTTGGTCGACGCGGGGCAAATGGAGCAGTTGGTCCTGAATCTCGCGGTCAATGGCCGAGATGCGATGCCGCGTGGCGGCAAACTAGAAATCGAGGCACGAGAGGTGGAGTTAGATGCCGCGTACGCTGCCGAGCACGTGGGGGCGGTAGCCGGTCCACACGTCTTACTCTCGGTCACGGACACGGGCACGGGCATGGATGCCGCCACGCAATCTCGCATGTTCGATCCGTTCTTCACCACGAAGGATCCTGGAAAGGGCACTGGCCTCGGGCTTGCCACCGTATTCGGTATCGTCAAGCAGAGCGGGGGGACCATCGAGGTCTCGAGCGTGCTCGGCTGCGGCACGACGATCTGCGTTTATTTGCCCATGGTAGACCGATCGGCGCTGATCGCTTCGGAGCCGCCCCCACCGCATGGCGAGAAGCTCGAAGGTTCGGAGACGATCTTGCTCGTCGAAGACGACCTCCAAGTCCGTATCCTGGCACGGACCATCCTTCGCAGGTACGGGTACAACGTACTGGACGCGCAGAGTGGAGGGGACGCATTCCTCTTGTGTGAGCAGTACACCGGATGCATCGACTTGCTTCTGACGGACGTCGTCATGCCACGGATGAGCGGCCGGCAATTGGCCGAGCGCCTGCTCCTCGTTCGAGCGGACATGCGGGTATTGTACATGTCGGGCTATACGGACGACGCCGTTGTGCGCAATGGTATCTTTTATTCGAAGATTGCCTTCATTCAAAAGCCCATCACTCCCGAAGCGCTCGCCCGCAAGGTTCGGGCAGCGCTCGACGCTCGTCCGCACACCCCAACTGAGCCGCCGTCATCGTCGCGGTTCGATTGAGAGTACCGCGACGATCACGGTGGCGACTTCACTCGGATACCGGATCGCAGCAGGTCGGCGAACTCGGGCGCGGGTACCGGCCGGCTGAAATAGTAACCCTGTGCTTCGTCGCACTTTTGCGCTTCGAGAAATTCCAGCTGCGCGAGCGTCTCGACGCCCTCCGCGACGACGCGCAGCCGAAGGCTTCGCGCCATGCCGATCACTGCCGTTACGATGCTCGCGTCATCTCCGCCGGCTGCGATTTGACCGACGAATGACTGGTCGATCTTGAGTGCGTCGATCGGAAATCGCCGAAGGTAGCTCAGGCTCGAGTAGCCCGTGCCAAAGTCGTCGACCGCGACCCGGACCCCGCGATCTCGAAGGGTGCGTAGGATGGCCGCCGCGGAGTCGACGTGCTTCATCAGCACGCTCTCCGTCAGCTCGAGCTCTAGCAGAGTGGGGTCCATGCCGGTTTCATCGAGGATGACGAACAGCTGCTCCAAGAAATTTTCAGACCGAAACTCCCTCGCCGAGACGTTCACGGCCATGGTGGTCGCGGGGAGCCCCGCATCCGCCCAAACCCGGGCTTGGTGGCACGCCTGCCGAAGCACCCAGTTGCCGATGGGCAAGATTAACCCGCAGTCTTCTGCGATGGGAATGAACTGCGCAGGAGACACGGCGCCAAGCGTTGGATGAGCCCAGCGTAGCAACGCCTCGGAGCCCGTGATGGCGCGCGATGCAAAGTTGACCTTCGGCTGGTAGTGCAGCGAAAATTCGCGCCGCGCCAGGGCGCGGCGCAGGCTCGCTTCGATGGATTGTCGTTCGACCGCCCGCGCGTTCATGGCGGGTTTGAAGTACTGGTAGCTCTGGCGACCGTTCTCCTTTGCTTGGTACATCGCGGTGTCGGCGTTCTTGATCAACGTCTCCGGATCGAGCCCGTCATCCGGATAGATGCTGACGCCGATGCTGGTCGTAACGTGAAGCTCCTGTTCGTCGACGGCGTGCGGCTCGGCCACCGCCGTCAGCATTCGGCACGCTGCTATCGCCGCGTCCTCGGAGTGTTCCACCTCCGACAGCAAAACGACGAATTCGTCGCCGCCTTGTCGGCTCACGGTGTCCGCGGCTCGACCGCAGTCGACCAGCCGCTTGCCGACGGATTGCAGCAACTTGTCGCCGACGGAATGACCGAGAGAGTCGTTGATGTGCTTGAACCCGTCCAAGTCCAGAAACAGCACGGCGACTTGCTTGCTGTGCCGCTGCGCATTGACGATTGCCTGCCGGATTCGGTCGCTCAAGAGCATTCGATTGGGCAAGCCGGTCAGAAAATCATGCTCGGCACTGTGGGCAATCTGCAATGACATCGCGCGCGCCGCGCTGACGTCCCGGAATACGACGACCGCCCCCGCCGGCAGCCCTTGGCGATCGTGCATCGCGGCAACGGAGTCTTCGATCGGGATCTCCATGCCATCACGTCGGATGAGGATGCGATTCGTGGGGCGTTGAGCGCTCGAGGGGCCCTCCAAAGAAGGGACCGTGACGCGAACGCCCGTGTCGAGCATGGGCGCCACCCGCGCCATCGGCTTTCCGGCGGCGTCCAGGGACGACCAGCCGGTCAGCTCTTCGGCAACGACGTTGAGGAACGTGATGTTGCCCCCGATGTCGGTACAAATGACCGCGTCTCCAATGCAGTCGAGCGTGATTTGAGCGCGCTCCTTTTCCGCGAATAGCGCCTCCTCCATGGTCTTGCGCTCGACGGCGTAGCGCAGGGCCCGGAGCAACCCTCGGGTTTCGATCTGACCTTTGACTAGGTAGTCTTGCGCGCCTTCCTGCAGCGCCTGCACGGCCGTGGCGTCGTCGTCCAAACCGGTCAGCACGACGAGCGGAACCCGCGGCGCGGCGGTGTGAGCGCGGCGTACGGCTCCGAGACCTTGCGCATCCGGCAAGCCGAGATCGAGCAAGATCACGTCTATCGAGGGCTTCGCCAGGCGCAGCTCGGCATCACCCATGCAGGCCACGTGCATCAGTTCGGTATCGTATGACCCTCCCTCCTTGAACATCTCGCGGAGCATTCGCGCGTCCCCCGGGTTGTCCTCAATCAACAGCACCGAATGGATCGATGTCATGGCAGCCCCGCTTCTGCCGAATACGGCAACTTGACCTTGGTCAACCAGAAGTCGTTGATGCTCTTGACCAGACTTTCGAATGCGTCGAGCTGCACGGGTTTGCTGAGGAAGCAGTTGGCCTGCAGCTGGTAGCTCTTCACGATGTCGGCCTCTGCTTCGGAAGTGGTCAAGACGATGGTGGGTATCGTCTTCAGGCTCTCATTGGCTTTGATTTGCGCTAGCACCTCGCGCCCGTCCATCCGGGGGAGGTTCAAATCCAGGAGGATGAGATCAGGACGCGGCGCTCGAGTCTGGCTCCCGGTGCGGGTCAAGAAGTCCATCGCCTCGACGCCATCGAACGCGACGTGCAAGTGGATGGCATGGTTCGCTTCACGCAAGGCCTCCCGGGTGAGGCGTACATCGCCCAGGCTGTCCTCGACCAGCAGCACTTCGATCGGCGCCCGCTCCAGTTCGGTGCAGGTCGTCATTGGGCTTGCTCTGCTGGCAGCGCAAACCGAAACGTGGAACCGTGCCCGAGCTGTGATTCGACGCCAATGACGCCGCCGTGCCGCTCGACGATCTTTTTGCAGATTGCGAGTCCGATGCCGGTGCCGGCGAACTCTTCGCGCTTGTGTAGCCGCTGAAACATGCCAAATATCCTCTCGAAGTACTTCGCGTCGATGCCGAGGCCGTTGTCGCGTACGGAGAAGGACCACATGGCGTGCGCGTTCTTTTCGCAAGAGACGTGGATCGTCGGCACGCCCGTGCCCTGGTACTTGATGGCGTTGCCGACCAAGTTCTGGAACAGCTGCACCAGCTGGCGCGGGTCCGCCAGCACGCTCGGCAGCGCATCGTGGGTTACTAGTGCGCCACTGTCTTCGATGGCGCCACCTAAATTGACCAGTGCGCGATCGAGTGCGTTCTCACTCGAAGTGACGAGGGCGTCCGTGCCCTTCGTCCCGATTCTCGAGTATGCCAAGAGATCCTGAATCAAGAGCTGCATCCGGTTGGCGCCATCGACGGCGAAGGCGATGAATTCGTCGGCATCGGCGTCGAGCTTGCCCTTGTAGCGTTTGGAAAGGAGCTGCGTGTAGCTCGCCACCATGCGCAATGGCTCTTGCAAGTCGTGCGAGGCAATGTACGCAAACTGGCCCAGCTCCTCGTTGGACCGGTTCAGCTCCCGCATCGTTTGCAACAGGCGCGCTTCGGCCTGCTTGCGCGTGGTGATGTCACGTATCGCCACCGTCACGAGCACACCCTCGACGGTTCGAAGGATGCTGAGCGTCACCTCGATCGGGAAATCACTGTTGTCTTTGCGCCGACCGTTGAACTCGATACCCGCGCCAATCTCCTGCGCCTGCGAGTTGTCAGCCGAGCGAAGTGCGCCGGCGACCCGCTGCTTCACGTCCGCGATGATGGTCCACACCTCTGGGATCACGGTTCGGAGTGGCCTCCCTGCGAGTTCGTCACGGCGATAGCCAAACTGCTTCTCCGCTTGCAAGTTGAGCAACACGATCAGCCCATCCGTGTTCATCAGGACCATTGCGTCCGGGGCCGCCTCGAGCAGACCACGGTACCGGCTCTCCATCTGAGCCAGATGCCGCTCGGCCAGTTTGCGCTCGGTGATGTCGCGAATCGCCGCCGTCACCAAGATGCCATCCGCACTCTGCAGGGGACTGAGCATGATCTCGATGGGAAACTCGCTGGCATCTTTGCGTCGCCCTGACAGCTCGATACCGGTGCCGATCTGCTGCGCGAGGGCTTCGGCCGCGGTTCGCGTGCCGTCGGCGATCAAGCGCTCGGCAAAACCTTCGGGGATGATCGCCCGCACCTGCTGCCCGAGCAGCTCGTCGCGACGGTAGCCAAACTGTTTCTCCGCTTGAACGTTGAGGAGAACGATCTCACCCAGCTCGTTGACGACGACGATGGCGTCGGGAGCGGCCTCCAGCAGACCGCGGTATCTGGCCTCCATCTGCGAGAGGTGCGCCTCGGCCTCTTTTCGCACGCTGATATCCCGGATCGCGGCGGCGACCAGCACACCCTCCGCACTCTGCAAAGGGCTGAGCATGATCTCGATCGGGAACTCCGTGCCGTCCTTGCGCCGCGCGGCCAGTTCGATGCCTGTCCCGATCTGCTGCGCGAGGGCCTCCGCGGCGTTTCGCGTCCCATCGGCGATCAGCCGCTCCGCGAAGCCGATCGGAATGATGTTTTTCACCGGCTGGTCGAGCAGCTCGTCCCGGCCGTACCCGAATTGTTTCTCGGCTTGGTGATTCGAGAGGACGATTTGCCCGTTGGCGTTCACCAGCACCATCGAGTCTGGCGCCGCCTCCAGCAGTCCCCGATATCTACCTTCAATCGAGAGCATCGAGCGCCCCGATCGGCGCGCTCGGCAGGGCCAGGTCGTAAACCGCTTTCGAAATTCGATATCTAGAAGTCGAGATCACGTTCATCGAATTCTCCTTCGTGAGTGGGAACGGCCAAAGGGCCAAAGCGATAAGGGAACCGTAGTCCACAACGGTTTCCGCCAGGGCGAGCGCGACGCCGGCTTCGCGAGCAACTAGGGGCGTGACCTAACAATCGACGTCGGCGTGACCGAGCACCCGACCCATACAGCGCGCCATGTGACTCTGATGCGCAAAGCCCGCATCGAGCGCGATCTGACTCGCCGGTAGCTCGCCGCGTAGCAGCAGTGTCCGCGCGCGCTCGACCCGGCGCTGAATGATTGTGCACGGGCACGCCCAGCGAGCGCTTGAACAAGGCCCTCAAATGCGAAGCGCTAACGCCACACACGCGCCATCTCACGTGACGCAAGCCTGCCCAATGCCGCCGCCGTAAGCGCCGCGCACGCCCAGGGTGAAGCCGTGAACCTCAAAGCGCCCCGCATGGGTGGCCCGCTCGAGGTCGCGCGCGGGTTGGAACGCGCGCGCGGGGATTGCGTACCTCGTGGGATGTTCGAGGTGGGCGTCGGTCGCGTCCAGGCACGGCAATTGGAACCGGCGGCGCAGGGGCGCGAGAATTCGCCGGTGCGGGTTCGACTCGATCGGCTCGGATTTGGCGACTACGCGCGCTGAACCTTCGCTCCCCGCTCGGTTGGTTGACGAGCTTCAGGTCGGCCGATAGCGTCGATCGCTCATGGATCGTTGGTTTCCGGTTCGGTGGGCGAGGGTTGGGTTCTCGTATTGTTGTCTATTGGCGGCACTTCCCAGTTGTGGCGCCGTGCGCGATTCGGATGGCCCGGGCCGCGCAAGCGGCAACGACAAGCCGTTGTTCGTGGTCGGCGTAGTCGCCACCGACGCGAGCGAGTGCGTCGTGCGAGGGGACAAGGACAGCCTGCTGCTCCCCAAGGGCGTGTTGGATTTGGCGTTCACCGCGAGCTACACCGCGACGCTCCTCGTCGGCGCGCAATTCCAGAGCGCTAGCTCCACCACGAGCGCCCCGCAAACGGAGCGCATTACCCTTCACTCGGCGGAGATCACGCTGAAGACCGGTAGCGGCGCCGCGCTCGGCACCTACACGACCGCGGGTACCGGTTTCATCGACACCGCCGCGGACACGTCCGCGTACGGCAGCATGACCATCCCCCTCGTGCCTGCCGAACTGCACGAGGGCGCGTCGCTTCAAGGTAACGAACCCATCGTCGCCACGATCAAAGTCGAGGGCGAGGCGCTCGACGGCACCCCGCTCACCTCGAGCACACTCACGTTCCCGATCGACGTGTGCACGGGCTGCTTGGTCCGATACCCGCCAGAAGCCGCCGATCCCGTCGAGGTTGGCCCCTACAAGTGCTCAACCTCGAACTCGTTCACGACGCCGGACGAGCCGCCCTGCCGGCTGGGCCAAGACACCGCGTTTTCGTGCAAACAGTGTTCGGCTTCGCTGGAGATCTGTCGCGACCCGGCGCAGAACCCGGCGTATCAATAGCCCGCCACCGGTGACAGCCCGCCACCGGTGAGCCTGCGGACTCAGCGCGACCGCGCAATCAACGAGGGAGTGACGCCCAACACGCGGCGCATGCAGCGCGCCATGTGGCTCTGATGCGAAAAGCCCGCATCGAGTGCGATCTGACTCGCGGGCAGATCGCCCCGCATCAGCAACGTACGAGCGCGCTCGACCCGACGCTGAATGATGTACTCGTGAACCGGCACGCCCAGCGAGCGCTTGAACAAAGTCCGCAAGTGCGAGGCGCTGACCCCGCACACCCGCGCCAATCGCAGTAGCGACACGTCTTGATCCAGGTGCGCCTCGATGTACTCGGTGACCCGCGCGAGCTCGCGGCGTGAAAGCACGCGCGGCGCCGCAACCCCAGCGGTCTGCGCAGCGTGCGTCAGCAAGTGAACCGCGAGGGCTAGGCCCAAACTCTCGCGGTAAATCAAGCCGTTGGGCGCTTTCGAAGCTTGCTCCGCCGCGAGTGCCCAACCGATGTGCTCGACTTGCTCATCGCGCGCGTGACACTGCGAAACGAGCCCCGCGCGATCCGGATCGCGCCCCAGCTCCTCGGCTGCCAATCGCACGAGCGATGCCGGCAAGCGCACCTCGACCGTGTCACTCGCGTCATCTTCGAACCAATCCTCGGCCGTGCCGGCGGGCATCACGTTGAACTGCCCGCGACTGCGCACGCAGCGCTGCCCAGTAGGCGTGCACGAGATACGCACGGGCGCCCCCGAGTGCAAACTGATGCGATGATCCAAACTCGGCAGGTGTCGCCGCCGCCCCGCCGACGTTCGCCGCAGCTCGACCTGAAGCCCCACCCGCGCACTGCGAACCTGACCGGAGTCAATCATCGGATGGAATCGTAGCAGTCGCTCCGGGCCAAGCACGCCAGCAATTCGTGCGCGCGAAACAGCGGATCGTGCGCGATCCGTCTCGTGGCCGCGACTATTCAGAGGGTCGAACCGATGAACGCTGCAATCACGAAGCCTCGCACGACCCATCACGGCCGAACGCTCCGGACGATTCGGTTAACGACCGGGGCAGTCATCCTCGCGCTGTCGCTCTACTTCATCTACCACTCCGTGCGCCTCTTCAGCTTCGACCCGAAGACGCTCGGCAAGTACTACGCGTTCAAATGGATCATCATGGGCCACGTGGCAGGCGGGTCGCTCGCACTGCTTACTGGCCCATTCCAGCTCTGGACCACACTCCGAACCCGCTACCGCCGCGCCCACCGCGTGATGGGCCGAGTCTATGTCGCGGCGACGAGCGTGGGTTCGGTCTGCGCGCTAATTCTCGCCACGACCACAGCTCCCATCGTCAACTGGCCTTACGCGCTGTCACTGCACATGCTCGCCAGCGTGTGGCTCGCGAGCGGCCTCTTGGTCTGGCGCACCGCCGTCCAAAAACGCTTCAAACAGCACGAAGAATGGGCGATCCGCAGCTACATCGCGACCGTCGCCTTCGTCGCCCAGGCGCTAGCGTTCGAGCTCCCGTTCGTCGCCCAGCTCGGGCCTTTCGCCGAAACCGCGGGCACGCTGATCTGGTTCTCGTGGACGGTGCCGATGGTGGCCTACGACTGGCTGCGTGCGATCCGGGCGCGAACGTGAAGGTGAGGCGGAAGCTGCCCCTCGTCGTGTGCGGTTTTGGTTGGATGGTCACGAGTCGTCCCGCGCCCGTCTCAGCCTTCGGCGTCTAAGTTCGGAACCCAGCTCGAACGCGAGTTGCGCTGCTGGATCGCGACCGCCCACTCTCGAGCGCAGACCTTCGGCCGGCTCTTCGCAAACCAATCAGCGCCACTTGGTGCCGCCGGATGTGCGTCGACGGTCGCGCGTGGGCGGCCCCTCCGCGGCTGTGCCTGAAGAACTTTTCATCCCTCCGCACGATCAAATCAGGAGAGCCCCCCATCAAGTGAGGAGAGTCAGGAGAGCCCCCGGTGGAGGCTCAGTTACCTGCACCGACCACGAATCGAGTTGAATTTGTCGGGGTGAGAGGATTTGAACCTCCAACAGCCGGCACCCAAAGCCGGCCCTCTACCAGGTTGAGGTACACCCCGAGGTGAAACGATTGATCGCGCAGGTGATTACCTCGCCCGGGCCTACTAGGGAAGGGTGGACCGCACAAAAACGACCCGCCCGCGCCGACCCTCGAGCCGCCGAGCGGGCGGAGACCGTGGGAAACCGCGTACTGGCAGGCCTCCGCGATTATCGCCGCTCAGCCGCCCTCTTGGTCCGGCGTGACCGGCGTGTCGCCGCCCGGCTCGGGCGCCACTTGGGGGTCAGGTTGGCCTTTGCGTGGCGTGACTGCGCCCTTGGGCTGGGGCTCGGCCGCGGAGGGCGGATTCGGCGCTTGGTTGGCGGAGGGGCCTTCGCTCGTCTTCGGCTTGGCTTCGGTAGACATGGTTGGGTCGTTTGCAGCAACCATGCCGGTAGCGCGCGTTCAGTCGGGGATAGGCTCGAGGGTGACGTCGAAGTGCACGGGCTGGGTGCCGGCGTCGACCAGGCGATCCCACGGGAAGTAGCCGGGCTTTTCGATCGTAATGCGGTGTTTGCCCGCGGGCAGTTTGACGCCGCGGGCGGCGACGTAACCAAGGGGGCCGATGTACTCTTCGTCGATGGTCACCGCGGCGTCCCGGGGCGACTTGGCGCTGCGTTCGAGGCTGAGTGAGACCGCGGGGCGTTCTGCGCCCATCTGACAACTGGCGAGCGAGAGGATGAAGAACAGCGCGAGCACGCCAGCCGCGAGGAAGGCGACGTAGGGCGTGAGTCGCCGCAGGATCGCGGCCAAGCGGGTTTCGGTGCTCATTCGATGATTCAAGGCGGCGAAAGGCTACGCCCAAAAGGGTCGTGACAGCTAGCCGAATGGCGAGTCGGTCGGCTAGGTGTGGGCCTCTTGCCAGTGCGGGTAGGTGACGTAGGCCGTGAGCGCGCCCTGTTCGTGCGAGCGGATGGTGACCGCTTCGCCCTTAGGCATGTACACGATCTCCCCGGGTCCGGCGCTGACCGTGCCGGCGCTGCTGGAGACTGAGAGCCGGCCTTCGAGGACGATCATCACGTCGTGGACGGCGATCGTTTCTTCGAGGCTCTGGTTGGCCCCGTAGCGGCCGTAGCCGATGGTGATGGGGCCACCGTGGCGCTGGTCGATCAGGTTGGCCGCGAACACTTCGCCATCCTGTCCGGGCGAGCGTTCGAATGAGGCGTCGGTCACAGCGAATTTGCGCACGGTCATGGGGAACCTCCGGGAGCAGTCTGGGTCAGTCGGAGGAGGTGGACAACCCCGCGAGCAGCGGCGCGTACGCGGCGAGCCGGCGCGCTACGAATTCCGTGAATCGCCGCACGCGCTTGGTCTTGCTGGTCTCCCCCTGGGTGAGCAGCCAGAGCGTTCCGTACAGATGCAGTTCGGTCCCAGGCACCCTGACCAGGAGGGGGTCGGCATCTCCGACGAAGCAAGGCAGGGTCGTCAGCCCGAGCCCTTGTCGGACGGCGACGATCTGCGCCTCGCCGTCCGTGGTCCTGAATGGAACCCCCGTGATGGGGATCTCACCCGCGCTGGCCCATTCCGGAATTCCATGAGCGCTGATGACGATCCAGCGAATGGGGTCGGGCGAGCCCGCAAGCCACGCGGCGAGTCGCTCGCGGGCTATGTAGACCGCGCCGAACAGCTCCGGCCCCTTCAGGCCTTGAAGATTGAGCGGCAGGCTCTTGCGGTCGTACACGACGCGGATGGCCACGTCGGCCTCTCGCTTGGTGAGATTGGCGAGTTCGCCAGAAGACAAGATTTCCATCTCGATCTCCGGATGCTGACTCGCGAACTCGGCGAAGTCCGGCATGAGTAAGTGGGTCGCAACGGTCGGCGCCAGCGTCACTCGGAGCAGCCCACGCACACTTTGGTCGCGACCGAAGACGCGCGTCTCCAGCTGGCGCGACGACGCTTCCATCTGGTTCGCGAGCTCAAGGACCTCTTCGCCCGCCGCCGTGAGGCGGTAGCCCGAAGGCAGCTTTTCGAACAAGTGCGCCCCGAGGCGTTCCTCGAGTTGAGCGATGCGTCGCAGCACGGTCGAGTGGTTCACCCCGAGGCCCTCGGCGGCCGCCCGCACCGAGCCCCCGCGAGCGACGGCAAGGAAGTGGCGAACGTCATCCCAGTCGATCATGGTGCATTATAGCACCGCGCGGCAAGGTTCAGGCGGTTGCCCCGACTCAATTCTGCCGCGAGGGGATGACGTGTGGATGATTTTTGCACCACCCATGTGCGCGCTTACGCACTCGCGCCTGAGCGGGGCGGACCCACGTTGAGCAGGTCTCGGGGCGTCCCCGACGACGAACGGCTGAGTGTGGAAGGAAAAGTCATGGGAAAACTAGACGGTAAGGTTGCAGTCATCACGGGTGGTTCGAGCGGCATGGCCCTAGCGAGCGCCAAGCGCTTCGTCGAAGAAGGCGCCTACGTCTTCATCACGGGCCGGAAGCAGGAGGCGCTCGACGAGGCCGTCGCGCAGATCGGTCGGAACGCAACCGGCGTGCGCGGTGACGCGGCCAATCTCGACGACCTCGACCGCCTGTTCGACACGGTGAAACGGGTCAAGGGCAAGATCGATATCTTGTACGCGAGCGCGGGCCGAGGCGAATCCGCAATGCTGGGTGAAATCACCGAGCAACAGTTCGATGCCGCCTTCAACCTGAACGCGCGCGGCACGCTGTTTACGGTTCAGAAGGCATTGCCGCTGTTGAACGATGGCGCATCGATCTTCATGACCGGGTCCGTTGCTTCGATCAAGGGCTTTCCTGGTTACAGCGTGTATGCGGCGAGTAAGGCGACGTTGCACGCCTTTGCGCGCGGTTGGCTGAACGAGCTGAAGCACAGGAATATCCGGGTAAACGTGCTGCACCCGGGGCCAATCGCCACCCCGATGCAGGACCAAGTTCTCGACGAGCAGGCGAAGCGGATGTTCGAATCGCTGATCCCGCGGGGAACGATGGGCCGCGCTGAGGAAATTGCGTCGGCCGCGCTGTTCCTTGCGTCGGACGATTCGAGCTTCGTGAATGGGGTGGAGCTGTCTGTCGACGGCGGCTTCTCGGCCATCTGAAATCGCGACACGACCAAACGAGCATCAACGGAGAAGTAAGATGAGCTATGCAATCGTAGGATTCGGTGCGGTGGGCCAGGCGCTGGCTCGCGCGTTCGCCCGTAACAACATCGACGTGGCGGTCGCGAGCCGGCGTCCGCCCGAGGCGTTGGCGCCACGAGCTCGGGCGATTGGGCCCCAGGTCGTCGCCAAGTCGCTGCGCGACGCCCTGGAGGCCGACACGATCTTCTTGGCAATTCCGTTCGGCGAGCACCGCGAGCTGGCGAAGGCCCTGCCGAGCTGGGCAGGCAAGACGATCATCGACACCACGAACTCGTTTGGCGTACTCCCCGAAACACTCGACGGGCTGCTGTCGTCCGCTTTCATCGCCAAGGCGTTCACCGGTGCCAAGCTGGTGAAAGGGTTCAATCACCTGATTGCGGCCACCCTCGCCGCCGATCCGGTCGTCGAGGGTGGTCACCGGGTCGTCTTTCTGTCGAGCGATGACGACGAAGCGATCGCTCCCGTGGCGGCCCTGGCCAAACAGCTGGGGTTCGCTCCCGTCAAGCTGGGCAAGCTCGACGAGGGTGGCGCACTGGTGCACGCGCGCGGCCGCACTTGGGGCCCGCTCATCTTCCAAGATTTGTTCAAGAAGGAGCCGTAATCGCTCCGCGGTGCGATCGACGCGGAGCACTGACCGCGCGCGCTTACGGCTTCGACTTCACTCCCATTCGATGGTCGCGGGGGGCTTGGAGCTGATGTCGTAGGCGACGCGGTTGATGCCTTTGACTTCGTTGATGATGCGCGCGCTCATCTTGGCCAGGACCTCGTGCGGGAGGCGGGCCCAGTCGGCGGTCATGCCGTCACTCGATTGCACGGCGCGGATCACGCAGGTCTCTTCGTACGTGCGGTCGTCGCCCATCACGCCCACGCTGCGAACGGGGAGCAGCACGGCGAAGGCTTGCCAGACCGAGGAGTACAGGCCGGCCGCGCGCAGTTCTTCGTCGACGATGGCGTCGGCCTTGCGCAGCACGTCGAGGCGTTCGTTCGTGAGGTCACCTAGGCAGCGCACGGCTAGGCCCGGGCCGGGGAAGGGGTGACGCCAGAGCACGTCGTGCGGCATGCCCAGGGCTTCACCGACGGCGCGCACTTCGTCTTTGAATAGTTCGCGCAGGGGTTCGATCAGTTTGAGCTTCATGCGCTCGGGCAAGCCACCCACGTTGTGGTGGCTCTTGATCACGGCGCTCGGACCTTTGACGCTCACGCTTTCGATCACGTCGGGGTAGAGCGTGCCTTGCACGAGGTATTTGGCATTCTCGATGCGGTTGGCGTGTTCGTCGAACACGTCGATGAACAGCTTGCCGATGATTTTTCGCTTCTTTTCCGGGTCGGTGACGCCCGCGAGGCCGTCGATGAAGAGTTTGCGTGCGTCGACCGGGATCAGGTTGAGGTGGAAGCTTTCGCGCATGGTGTGCACGACGCTTTCGAATTCACCCTGACGGAGCAGGCCGTTGTCGACGAAGATGCACACCAGGCGATCGCCGAGCGCCTGGTGACAGAGCACGGCTGCGACGGAGGAGTCGACCCCGCCGCTCAGCCCGCAGATCACGCGCTCGTCGGGGCCGACGGCTTCTGCGATTTTTGCAATCGCTTCGTCGACGAAGGAGCCGGGCGTCCAGCTCGGTTCGAGTCCCGCGACCTCGAACAAGAACGAGCGCACGATGTCCAGGCCGCGCTGGGTGTGGGCCACTTCCGGATGGAACTGGATGCCGTACATCTTGCGTTCCGGGTTGGCGATCGCGGCCAGGGGCGCGTTGGGGCTGGTGGCGATCACGCGGAAGCCAGTCGGCAATTGCGTGAGCTTGTCACCGTGGCTCATCCACACGCCGCTCTCTTCACCGCTCTTGAACGCGGAGAAGATACCCAGGTTTTCACCCACGGTGAGCTTGGCCGGCCCGTACTCGCGCTCGTTGCTGGGCTCGACTTTGCCGCCGAGTTGCAGCGCCATCAGCTGCTCGCCGTAACAGATCCCGAGAACGGGCAAGCCGAGTTCGAATAGGCCCGGATCGCTCTTGGGCGACGCTTCGTCGTACACGCTTTGCGGGCCACCGCTCAGGATGATGGCTTGCGGGCCGATTTTTTTGATCGCATCGAGCTTGATGGTGCCCGGGTGGATCTCGCAATACACGTGGCATTCGCGGATGCGCCGCGCGATCAGCTGCGTGTATTGGGAGCCGTAGTCGAGGATCAGAACGCTTTGCCGGGCTGCCATGATGGCCCTCCCGCTAACATGGCGCGCGGGCGCGGCAAATCCATTCGGGCAAGGCCCGAAAATGCGCTCAATCCCGATGCGTCACGTAGACCACGACCTGGGCCGCTCCGCTCAGGGCGGCCTGGAACGAGCGCAGGCTGTTGCGGCTGAGCCCGCTCTCCGTGGCTCCGCCCCGCCATAGATCGACGATGCGGCGGCGTGGATCGAGCGAGGCGCCGAGCGCGCGTTGTTCGGCCGCACGTTGGGCGCTGGCCAAGTCTTCGTTCGACAATTGGCCGACCACGAAGCGATCCAAGGCTCGGCGTACTTCGAGCGTGGCTTTGCGAGCGTCGTCGTCACTGGCGCGGATTTCGACCACCAGCGCCGCGGCGCGTCCGCCGCCGATGATCGACGCGCGCGCGGAGGCGTTGATGCGTTCGGCCCCGAGCGCGAGTGCCAGCGGCCCACGCGGCGCATTGAGCATGCCCACGAAAGCTTCGGCTTCGCGCTCGTACTTCAGGCGCGAAGGGAAGGGCAGGCCGAGGTACGCGCTCTCGGTGTTGGCCGTGTCGGGCACGGTGAGCGTGAGTTCGCCGCTGCGCGCGGCGCGCTCGGGGGTCGTTTGGCAGCGGCGTGGGTCGTCGCGCCAGGGCGCGAACCAGCGATCGAGCGCGCGCGCGGCCACGGTGGCTTGCGGCTCGTCTTCGTTGGCGAGCACGGCCACGCGCAGCGGCCCGCGCAACACTTCACGCCCGCGCGCGGCCACGCCATCGCGATTGGCTTGCGACAGAGACAACCAAGTGCCCCGCGGCTCGAGCCACGCACGGTGTTCGGGGGCGAGCGCGTCGAGCAGGCGACCGTAGCCGGGCCGCGGCGAGCCGCCGATGGCTCGAAACAGCTCGGCTTGCGCGCTGGCCAGCGCATCCCCCGGGTGGTTGGTCTCACTCAAGGCGCGGGCGAGGGCGCGGGCCACGCGCTCGGCCTGTTCGCTCGCGCTCTCCAACGCGCGCCGCGGCGCGTGCGCGAGTAGACCCACGGCGTCGGGCGTGATCCACGGTTCGAGCGCGACATCGGCGCTGGTTTCACGCGCCGCCATGGTCAGCGCGAGGGCGCTCTGGCCCGCGTCGTCATTGCTTTCGCCCAGGGTGCCGCACGGGCTACCGAGCAGCACCCACAGCTCAGCCTGGCCGGGTTCGGCGTGCAGCCGTGTTTCGAGCGGCGCGCGCGGGGCTCGCGTTTCGAGCTCGCTCAGCACGTTGCCAAAGCCGTTGAACGCGGCGCGCTCCGCGGGATGCACCGAGACGGCCACCGTGCGGCGCTCGGGGCCCGGCTCTTGGCGCCCGGTGAGCGCGCGCCACGCCGCACGCGCCGCCGCTTGCCGCGGATCACTCGGTTCGATGATGTTTTCATCGAGCGCGCGCGGCTCCACTGATTCGTTCGCGTGCAGCTCTTCGCTGACCAAGCTCACCGCGAGCGCGGCTTCTTTCGCGGTAGGGCCGGGCTCACCGTCGGGCAGACTCAGATCCACG
>Ga0247757_10000556_pt1 | contig 30351 bp, 54 predicted proteins | sample UWRJL126311R4_FD_180929 | JGI IMG/M metagenome (GOLD analysis project Ga0247757, IMG submission 180929) | Plant litter microbial communities from Arlington Agricultural Research Station in Wisconsin, United States - UWRJ-L126-311R-4 | ecosystem: Environmental > Terrestrial > Plant litter >... | reverse complement strand
TGAGGTTATCGGGCAAAGGGTGGAAAGCCTGCGCCGCACTGCCGGCAAGACCGTCACGATCAGCTTTTGGGCCGTGGCGGCATCCGGGACGCCCAAGATCGGCGTCGGCATGCAGCAGGTCTTTGGCTCCGGCGGGGCGCCGTCCGCCGTTGTCCCGCTCGCCAGCCAGACCGTCACCCTGTCCACCACCTGGACCCGCTACACGGTGACGTTCGCGGTGCCCTCGATCGCCGGCAAAACCCTCGGCACCACCCTCGGCACCGACTATCTGGACGTGAATTTCTGGTTGTCAGCCGGCTCGACGATCAATGCGCAGGCCGGATCGATCGGCGTGCAGGCAGCCACGATAACCCTCTTCGGCAAGCAGTTTGAGGTTGGCGCCTTCGCCACACCGCTCGAAAAGCAGGACATCCGCTACGACCTCGCGAACTGCCAGCGGTTCTTCCAGGTCGGGCAGATCGCCTTCTCCAGCTATGCGATCGTTGGGACCAGCGCTTACGTCTCACAGGCCTTCCCGGTGCAAATGCGCGCGACGCCGACGATGGTCATCACCAGCAACAACAGCGGCAACATCGGGACACCGACCTGGGCGGCGCTGGTGCCCGCCGGCTCGGGGCAAACCCTGCTCGGCACCGTCGCGGCGACCGGAAGCTATGCGCTCAACGTCAACTTCACAGCATCGGCGGATCTCTGACATGGCAACCTATCAGCTCACCGCGGACACGAGCATCCTGCGCACCGCCGACGGCGCGTTCATCCCGGCCGATCCCGCCAATGCGGATTTCGTGGCCTATCAGGCGTGGCTGGCGGACGGCAACACGCCCGACCCGCCGACGGCGCCGCTGGACAACACCGATTTCACCTTCTCCGACGACCCGATGAACACGCTCACGTAAGGTCGGGCAAACCTTCGAGGGCAAACCAGGGCAAACCTGGAGTTGGATTCGCACCCCCCAGCCTGCTACATGGTCGGAATGTTCCACACCCACGCGCATTCCGGCTGATGAGTGACACGCCGCCACCGGATCGGCGCGAGGTTCAGTATGTCCGTGACCGTCGCGCGGGACCGCCGGAGACTGGCGACAGACCCTGCGAGACGTTCCTGAAGGCGATCGGGGTCGATCCGACCGCCGATGTGAAGAAGATCCGCGAAACACTCCGCTGGGCCGACGAGGAGCAGGCGGAAAAAGTTAAGCGCGCGGTCGAAAAAACTTTGGACGCCCGCGAGAAACGCAACCGCAACACCGCCTTCCTGTACGGCACCGTTGCCACGGTCGTTTCGATACTGCTGTCAGCCGGCTTCAGTCATTTTTGGGGTGGACGCTGATGAAACTCCCATCGGTGTCGACCGTGGGTCATTGGACCCGCACCATCGTCATCATTTTATCCTGCATCGCCGCCAGCAGCCTGCTGACCGGCGTGGCGTTTCAGTTGGCCGACCGCGAGCCGGCCCTGCAGATCATCGCGCTGGATGACGCGGGTGAGGTCGCGCTGCGCGACGGCCGGCTGTCGATCTATACCAAGATCGCCCGCACCCGATCCTGCCGCGCCGAAACCTCGCACTGGCTCTACACCGTGGTCGAGCACGGCCCTGTTGATCACGTCCGGCTGTGGGTGCCAATCGCCGGCGGGGGGCCGATCCCGGCCGGCGATATTGGCGAGCTGTCCTATGTCCTGAGTGTGCCGCTGCCGCCCGGCTTGTGGCCCGGCAAGTGGTTTTGGGTCTCTGATCGCATCGAATACTGCGGGCTGTTCGGCACCTGGTTTCCCAGGCGCTTCGAGACCCCACCGCTCCCGATCGACATCGAGCGCACCCGCGCGTCTCCCGAAGTCCCGGTCACCTCCGAGCGCGGCGGCAAAACCACTGTCCGTTCCCGCTCCCCGCTCGCTCCTACCGCAACGCAAGGCAAGCAATGATCCGGATTGCGCTCCTTCTGATCACGGCCGGGCTGGCGTCATGCAGCGCATCCGCGCCGATGCCGGTCCCGCCCATTCCCCCCCGCGTTGTGGTGATCCAGAAGGTGACACCGCCGCCAGCGAAAGCGCCCGACATCTCAGGGCTGCGCACCGCCTATGACGATACGGCGCGGCGTCTGCGGACCTATCTGGCGCTTGGCCCATGTGTTCCGTCCGGCCCGACCGCATGCGCTGATCTCGATCAGGCGCGTGTCGCCAACGAGGCCCAGCGTGTTGCCCACGATGCGTTGGCCAAAGCCGGAACCACAGCCGCTGTGCGTGTCGCCTCGCTGCGCGTGGCTGCATTCCAAGCCGTTATGGGCAGTCTCGAAGAATGACCGCCCTCCCCCTGCGAGACCGGCATGTCGCCAGTCGCAGAACCCAGGAGTTTCCAATGTCCGATCACCCCGACAAACAGGACGAGGACCAGACCAACAAGCCCGATCCGGACCCCAAGCCGATCGGCGATCCAGAGCCTGAGCACGAAGGCGAAAAGGCGGTCTAACTCGCCAGGGGGCTGGTCGTGGGACGGACGATCAGCCCTCCGCCATCTCGCGCGATTGCAGCGTCTCGTTCCACGGCGCCTCATACAAATTCGCCAGCGCCGGCACATTCAGCCGCAGCGGCAGGCGCGACGGTGAATCCGCCAGGGACACGCTGCTGCCGTCACGCTCGATCGCATAGACGCGGATAATGTGCGCCTGCGGGGTCGCCGCGGAGACCACCACGACCTCCTGACGATCCATCCGGTCTTCGAGAGCCAGCGCATCCACCGCAGGATCCAAACCGGCAACGGCAATCCAGGCCTCGGCGCAGACGAAATAGCCATCGATCCGCGCCTGCGAGACGATCAGTCCGAAGCCCGCCGCCAGCGCAATCCCACGTGCGGAGTCATCGAACGGCTGATCGACCACGAGTTCGGTCACATAGCCCGACCTGCGGCGGTAGAACCGGGCAATTGACTGCAGCCCGCCCTGCTCGCTGTTCAGCAACGCCAGCGCCACCTCACGCGCGTGCTCGGCCAAGTGCTCTGGGTCCGCGGTGACCGCATCGACCTCCAGGTTGGGATTGGGGCTGGCGCTCGCCTCGGCAAAGGCCATGACAACCCGGTTGAACACCCGCGACATCGCTCTGATGTAGGCGCGTTCGTCTACGATCCCGTCCATTGGCTTCCCACCTCGGCAAAATAGTAGTTCAGCATCGCGCGGCGAACCGCCGGCCCAACCGTCGCATCGCTGACGCAGTCGGCCGCCAGCCCGAGCCGGTTGCGCCAGGTGCCCCGCGCCAGCACGTCATCACCCGCCGGCCGCAGCGCCACGGCCAGGGCCCGGTCCAGCGGCAGCATGCTCTCCAGCACCGCGCGCATCGCCTCGGCCCCACCCGCCTGCAGCACGCTGTCCGGATCGGCATCGGCTGCCAGCGAGGCCACCCGCAGGCTGCGCTGCGGCGCCAACTTGGGCAGCGCCAGTTCCATCGCATGCACACAAGCGCGCCGCCCGGCCGCATCACCGTCGAAGCACAGCACCGGCGCCGGCGACAACCGCCACAGCTCATCCAACTGCTCATCGGTCAGCGCTGATCCCAGCGGGGCGACCGTTCCGGTTTCCCCGGCCTGGTGCATGGCAATGACGTCAAGGTAGCCCTCGACCAAGATCAGTTCGCGGCCCATGCGGAGGCCCTCGCGCGCCTTGTCGATGCCGTAGAGCGTGCGCCGCTTGGCATACAGGGGGGTCTCGGGCCCGTTGATGTATTTGGGTTGGATGTCGGCCAGCGTCCGAGCTCCAAACGACACCACCTGCCCGGCCTGGTCGGCGATCGGAAACGTCACCCGCTCGCGGTAGAAATCCACCGCCACGCCATCTTCCTCGCGCCGATACATCAGCCCGGCGTCCACCATGGCCGCGATCGGCGCGTCCAGCGCCCGCGCCAGGGCACCACGGCCCGGCCCGGACCATCCCAGGCCGAATGCCGCGATACTCGCCTCGCTCAGTCCACGGCCCGTCAGGTAGGCCCTGGCAGGCGCCCCGGTCGGCTCCGACAGCCAGCGCACGAACCACTGCTGCGCCGCGCCCAGCAGATCGCCCAGGACCTTCTGCGCCGCCCGGGTGACCGCCGCGCCCTCGTCCTTCGGCACCCGCAGCCCGGCACTGTCGGCGAGCTGGTCCACCGCCTCCAGGAACGACAGCCCCTCCGCCTGCATCACGAAGCTGATCACATCGCCATGGGCACCGCAGCCGAAGCAGTGGAAGTGATCCTCGTAGGCATAGAAACTGGGGGATTTCTCGCCATGGAACGGGCAGCAGCCCTTCAGGTGGCGGCCCGAGCGCGCCAGCCGGACCTTGCGGCCGACGACTTCCGCCATCGGCACCCGTTGGCGCAGTTCGTCGAGGAAAAGCGCAGGCAGGGCCATGCCTTGGTTTGTCGCGGCGGCAACAAGGGGTTGTCAACTGTCCGTTGGCGGCCGCGGCGGGATCATTCTGAGAACATAGGATTCCGTCGACTCGGCCTATTCCAGCGATTCGGTCTCCGTCTCCAGCGGGTCGGTCTCCACCAGCACGTTGATCTGGCGAATGATGTTCCACTGCTTCGGGCTGATCGACACCGTCCCGTGGGTCTCTTGCAACATCCGTGCGATGCTGGCGAGGAATCCCTCCTCCCATGACGACAACCGTGGGTCGCCTCGGAGCCACTGAACCTGTTCCAGCAGATCCGACCCAACGTCCCGGCGCTCGCGTTTCTGCGACCACGACAGGGTTTGGTAATGGCCCACTGGCGGATAGGTCATCCCCATTGTCAGCGCCTTTCTTCGCAGGCAAGGGCGGCAAATCAGCGACCGAGATTACGCGCGTAGAGTCTCGATACAAGCTCTGGGAGTCGGTACAGGGAAAGGAAGAAGAAGATATCTCTTCTGGTACTAAGAATGGTGGCGGAGAATCCGCCTCGCAAGGTGGCAACGAAACGCAACTGATTGTCGCCTCGACCTCCGCGATTTCGGCCTGGAGCGCCGCCTCGGCCGCGGCCGCCTCCTCAGCGATGGCCGCCTTGATCTCCGCAACCGTGTTGACCCGATAGCGGTTGGGCATTTGCTGCCAACGACCATCAACCACCCGGCCCCACGTCTCGACCACAAGGATGTGAAATTTCTGCAACCGACGCACGTAGCCACGCAGGGTTTCGCGGTCGGTCGCTTGTCCGGCCAGCTCCTCGCCACTGACCGTCGCCCAGCGCCGGAACGCGCCATAGCGAAACGTCAGCCGGTCCAGGAAAACCTTGGCCCTGGCCGGAATCCGGCGAAACTCGATCAACTCATCCACGTAAGCCATCAACGCGCCGACTTCGGTTCGCGCCATCCAATCCCCCTTCGGAGGTCGGGCGACCGGGCCATCACAAATGCTCTAATCGGAAACGAACGCGCGCCTTCGGCAGCAACAAGGGGTTGCCTTTTCGAGCACGGCTAACGATACTGCAGGGAGCCGCTGGGACAGCGAAGCTCCAGATGCCCGGCAAGGCATCTGATCTGCAGAATAGGTTGTGTCGTTTCCGAGGTTGCGAGGCCTCGGACGACCTTCCTCTTCATCCAGACATTAAGAGAACTCCATAAGTGTCGCGATGCTGCCTGGATTCTTTGCCAGGAGCAACAGCGTGTTGGAATGTGCTATCCACAACCTCTCAGCGATAGCCACGCCTAATCTTCGCGCGCACCAAACGGTCGGCAGCATCGAGAGCCTTCACGGGATCGGCATAGAAATCCAGCTTCACCCGCCCCGCCCGGCCGATTCGCCCCCATTCGCGCAGCACGAAAACACCACCCAACAATTCCGGCTGAACGTCAATCGCGTAGGCCCGGGCCATATTCTTCAACTCATCGCGACGGCGCAGATGCTTCATGGTAGCGCGGCGTGAGCGCGGATCAGTTCCGCCGCCTTCGCGAAACCGGCCGCCTTGTCGCCGAGGCCCTGGGCCACATCCGCCTCACCACGCCGGCGCGCGGCGTCGCGGAACACCCGCAGCTTCTCGGCCTCGTCATCCATCTGAAGGGCGATCGCCTCCATGATCTCCGCGTCAGTCCTTTTCACAGCCATGGTTCCACCGTGCGATGAGGAAACGTGCCCTGGTAGCGCTCGATCATTGTGTTGAGGTCGGCCAGGCGAACCGGTAATTCCGGCAGCGCGCCGATGCGCGTCGAGGTGCCCGGGATCGCGTTGGTGCAGATGGTCAGCGCCTGCTCGTGGCTGTATCGCCCGGCCTCCGCGATGCGCCGCACGTATCCGCATCCGCCCGGCCCCCACCACGCCTCATGCTCGGCGCTCCAGACGAGATAGACGTCCCGCTCCATCGGTCGCGCCCTCCTCACTGGCGGCGTGTCCATCGGCATTCAACTCGCCTTGTCGACACCGATCATGGGCACAGCCGGCGGCCCCTCGATCTCGGTTGGTTTGCGTGGGCGGGGCTTTGATTGGCCGGGCTCCCTCGGCGTTAATCCCCGCCCAACCCTGGCCCAAAAATTCCCGGTTGTGGTGAGGTTCTTGGCGAGCGCTAACAACACAGCCTTCTTTTTCTCGCCGTCCTCGTCGGCGGGCAGCTCACCGGCGAAGCGGATCATTTCGCGCGCCTCGTGCGTTATGGCCGCCAGGCCTGGCAGAATTTCATGCGACGGGATCTCCATCTTGACCCGCTCGCGCGGCGGAATGATCCCGTTCAAAGCCTGCTGGTCGAGGGCTTGCAGCAGCACCGGGGTCAGCCACTCCGGTATCGTCATGTCCGCCGCATCGGCGGCCTTCACCACACGCTTGCGGAGTTCGACCGGGAAATTCTTGATGGTCCAGGATGAGGCGGTGTCTTCATCCGCCACGTTGGTCGTCCTGTTCATCATCGAGGACAGATGGCGATGATCGCGAATAGACCAGTTTCGGTGTTTGCGGTTCGATGATGGCACGGGCAACCACTTGGGCCAACCACGAACCGACCGGCATGTTGGCAGCTTCGGCGGCCCTTAACGCCTTATCCCGCGCCGCTTTGGGGAATGCTTTGATGGTCCAGGGTTCCGCGTCTGCCATGTTTGCCCTCTCCGGTTTGCCCAACACTGTGTTGGTAACTGCGGAGCGGGCGGCGCGTCAATCCTTTCGCAAATCGCTCTCGACGAAGGCGCGCAGTTCCGTCTGCAGGCGATCGACCAACCCGACGAGGGCGAGCGGTTGCAGGGCCCCGGTCTCGATGACCTGAACCACCACGGCCGAGGCGCCAGCATAGAACATCCGGCGCAGGGCTTTCTCCGCGACACGATCGACCCCGACCGAGCGATAGACTGTCTCGAGCGGGGCGTAATCCGACGCCAGGGTGCGAACCTGCTGGCGGGTCATGTCTCGCCCGCCGTCGCCACCCTGCGGCCGCGAACGTGAATCGGCGCCGGCTTGCGCTCCTCGGGATCCGCGCCGCGCTTGACCGAAACCGCGGACCAATGAACCCGCCCGCCCTCGCTTCCCTCGATCGGTATGCGGACGATGGGCAGTCCTTCGAGTGCGCCTTGCACTGCCTCTGCCAACATCGAGGTCGTCACCACATCATCGCAAGGCACTTGCACGCGAACTTGCAACATTTTGGTCATTGGGGCTTCTCCTGGGGCTGCGGCGCGGTGCGCGCCCATGCCGCCTTCATCTCGACGTCAATTTGAGCGTGCATTTCCGGCCGATTCCGTTTCAGCCAGGTCAGGCGGTCGCGGTTGACCTTCTCATCGACAATATCGGTGTGATCCTTGCGCACCTTGACCGCCTTGAAGGCAGCGAGCAGCTCGGCGAATGCGGCCTGGGTCTTGCCGGCCTCGGCGGGCTGGCCCTGTGACGATCCGGATAAACTCTCTGGCAAACTATCCTCGTTTTCAGGCAAACCTGGTTTGCCATCGCTGTCGGGTGGTGGTGTGGACCTCGCCTCGGCAGCGGGGTGGCCGGGTGGCGGTCCGTCTGGCGGATCGTCACCTGGGAACCTGCCGTCATCGGGCGGCGGCCCGTCTTGTGGTGGTGGTGCCCGGCGGGCCTGCGGAGTGGCCGCACCGCTCACCGGCTGTGGCTTCTCGCCTCGTGCCCAGGCTGCAAGGCGCGCGCCCGTGGCCTCATCGAGCGGGTGATTGGAGCTGATCAGCGGCTCAATCTTGTCGAACCGCTTGAGCCACATAGGAACACCCGGCCGCTCGGCGGAAAGCAGGAAACTGGCCGTCATCGCGTATGGAATATCCGGGGCACAGATCGGCACGGGCGTCTTGTCGTCTGAAGGCGCTGTCTTCCCCCTGGCGTTCCTCACCAGTTTCAGTTTCGGATCGGCGTGGCAGCACAGAATGATGTGCGTGTTCAACTGCCACAGGCGTTGCAGCAGGTGCTTGTGCTGGCCTTTCGGTTCGATCCATGCGGTGAACTTCAGTTGCTCGCGACGTTCCCACTCTGGCCCGCCCGCTGGGTTCCGCTGCATGCTCGCTGCCACCATGGCATCGAGATTGTCGGCGAACATGTCGAGCATTCCGCCAGGGCCGACATGTTCGTGACTGAAGGAATCGCACACCCAGACTGCGGATTTGCGCTGCTGCGAGACAACCGCGGCTTCCTCGAACCGAGCCGGGGTAAAAGGCTCTGTCAGCCGGTAATGGTTGAAAGCGAAATCATCCGGCGGCGATGCGGCTTGGCCCGCGAGAGGAGCATAATAGAGCGCGCGGCCGTGCTCGGTATCGCACACGTCAATCTGCCCACCAGGCCCTGCGAGCCCGGCTGCCAGGCGTAGCGCCGACTTGGTCTTGCCGCTGCCGGACGGCCCGGCAATCATCAGCAAAAGGCCGATGTTGCCCCGGCTCGCGGGGCCGTAAATCAGATCGGGCGGCGGTCCCTGCTTTCGGACGTTACGGGCCATAGGTGACCGGCAAATTGAACTGCTGCTGCATATACAGTGCGACACACCGCACGGCCCGCCGCTCGTTGCGTGTCCAGACCTGGGAGGTTTCCGCTGCCGAGACGAACTTATCGATGGTCTCAATCAGCTTTTGGCGGTCAATGCAGGCCGCGTGGATGGTGACGTCAGCCACGACCACTTTGGGGCGGATGTCCTCCGGGGTGTAGCGGATCGGCGTGTAATTGATCTCGGCCGTGGGCCGGGGGCGGAACCGCTTGAACAGGCGAGTGACCGCGCTCATCCGCCAAAATTCCCGGACTCAATGAACTGACCGCCGAGCCCGGCCTCGCGGTGCTCGCGCAACATATCCATCGCCCGGGGCGACAGCGCGGCACGATCCTCCCAACTGCGGATCACCCAAGGCGGCGGGTAGATGTACTGGGTTTCCCAGGGGTAACCGGGCCATTGGCCCGTCGTCAGGCAGTTATCCCACAACGAAATGCCCGCCTGTATCTTGGCTTCGGCAAGACCGATCGCGATCGGGCTCATCTCGAACACGGAAATTGCGAACGGCGGCTTCTGCTCGATGACGCAGAACTTCATGCCCCGTGGTGGCTCGCCGCGGACACACTCGGCACCGCGTGGGTAGAATGCGGCCTGGATGTCAGACCCCTTGTCGAAGCAGACCCGCGTCCAGGCATCGAGGCTGGCGGAACCTGCGGTAGTTTTCAGGTCCCAAATCCACTCGCTGGGATCGTCGGGCAACCAGTCGACGCGAGCGCGCGCCCAACGCCGTTCCTCCTGCCAGATCAGCGTTTGCTCGGGTTTGCCGTGGGTAAACGCCCCGGTTTGCCGCCGGAACTCCTCCAGCGCGTCGATCAGGCGCATCGCTCGGCGATGCGATCTGGTCAGCAGCGGGATGCCGCCGGCGGCATAGGTCTCGGCGCGGGCTGCTTTCGCGTCCTTGGTCCGCCAGTCGCGGAAGTCCAGTTGCACGATGTTGGCGTGGTGGCCCTGCAGAAATGCCTCGTGGGCGGCTGTGCCATAGTCCATGGCTTCATCATCGGCCTCGCCCGAAGCAGGATCGTCCAAGCCCGCCAGTTTCGGGTGGGTGATGAAGGCATGCGCCGGCGTCTTATCGACCATCAGCTTGAGCACCGAGCGCGACAGCGAGGGCTGCACGCAGGGGTCAGCGTGGTACTCCGCCTCGGTGATCGCATAGACACCAGGCGCGCGGATCACGAGCGCGGGCTTTGGCGGCGTCAGTGCAACCGTTTCGGCCGATTCGGGCTTTGAAGCAGGGGGGGCGGGCGTCTTTTTGGCCACAGCGAAAACCCTATGTGCGAGGTCCCGAGATCGGAACTTCGTGCTTTACGAAGCAACACAGAGTTGTATATGTCAACCGTTCTCGACGCCGCGAACGGAAAACTTTTAGAAGGGCGAGGACGCTGGCTCTCAGTGACAATCGTGTTATGTGATCGAGGGTAGACGAAGGCCAACCACTCGCGTGACGCGTGCGCCACTCGAACGATCGGAGGGAATTACGTGGCAGACATTCTCGATTTGCGACCTTCGCCAAGCACCCGCGAGCGGCTCAGACCAATCGTAAACCCACTATTGGCGGTGAACCTGTGGGGTGCGTATTGCTCTCATCCTCTCCCGTGCGGGCTTTGTCAGCCGTTCGCCAAAGCTCTGGATGGGCAGCGCGGAGTTGAGCGAGTACGGGCGGAGCTACATCGACTGGAAGCCCGTGAAGTAGGTAAGGCATCGAAACGGCGAACCGTTCGGCAAACACGCTCATCGCCTCAGTCGGCATAGGATCAAGCCCACTTTCCCAAGCATTCCAGGTTCTTAGCGAGACCTTCATCACCTCGGCGGCTTTCTCCGGCGTCGCCATCAATTCCCGCGCCCACTTCAAACGCTGGGCGAACGTCGCCCCACAAGGGCCTGAAAATTCACTCGGATCGGGGTAGCCCGCGATGGCTCCGCAGATCAGATAGTCCAACGAAATCCCGGTCAACTCGCGGATGCGCCTGAAGGTGTCCATCTGCGGTCGGGTCTCGCCACGTTCGTACCGGCGATACGCCTCATCGCCGAGGCCGAGTTCCTTCGCATAGTCCGTGGCGTTGAGCCCGGGGCGCCCGGTCAGCGCACCATAAGCGGCTCTGACAGCGGCCAACCTCTTAACAAATTCGCGATCGTTTTCAACGGCCATGGGGTGATATCTCCAACTCTGTGTTGGGGTTACAGGCATGGTCTAAGCGATACAAGCCTGGACAAGCACAACTCTCTGTTGTCAAAGTGCGGCGATGGGCACGCTTGCAAGCGAATATCTCGACCGGAGCATGACGGAACAGGGGCTCACCAACGCCCAGGTGGCCGCTTTGTGCTCCACGACCTCCGAAGCCGTGCGGCTTTGGCGGAAGGGGGCCCGAGTCCCGCAGATCGCCTCGGTCAAGCTCCTCGCAAAGACGTATGCGATGGAGAAGCACCGCCTCCGTCCTGACGTATGGGACGCGCCCCGAGTTGCCAAAAAGCAAGCCCCCAGTGTTCGCCCAAGCCGGCCCGTGGCGGTAACCGCAAGCGTCGAAAAGACCCGTAGCCGGGTGACAGCCGCCAGCAAGGCGTGACCACGCGTCCCCTCCCTCTCGAAAGTAGTGTTCCCATGGTCGTTGCAAATATCACTGAGGCTCGCACACACAATGTCCCGCCGGAGATATTCCTCCAACACTTCCGCGCCATGCGCGATGCCGCGCGTGAGCACGAAGATACTGGCATGGCCCTCGCTCGGACCAAGAAAGCCGCGAAAACCGCAGGTATTGACCTCGACGCGGTCAAGATGCTGCAGAAATTCGGCAAACTCGATGATGACGTGGTCGAGGCTCAACTGCGGCACGCTCGCGAATATGCTATCTGGCTGGAGATGCCTATTGGCACCCAACTGGGAATGTTTGCGAAGCCGGACGAGCGCATACAGGAAGTTACACATTCAACCAAAGAGACCCAAAAGACCTGGGAAGCGGGTGAACGTGGGTTGCTGGCCGGGCGTGCGGGCGACGCCAATGACAATCCCTATCCGGCCGGGTCGCCGGGCCATGTTGCGTGGGCAAAGAAGTACTCCGAAGGTCTAACTGAACGTGCAACAGCCGCGCGGATGGAATCAACCGAATCCGAACGACCGGCGGATGTAGCACCCGCAACGAAACGCGGCGGGGCTGGCAAGCCTGCCGGCGCTCGTAAGCCCCGCGCTCCAACCGCAGCGGAGGCGCTGAAGAAAGCCCGCAACCATTTAGGTGGTGACCAGTCCCGTCCCAACTGAGGGCGGGGCGGTGCCGCGGCCGACGTTCGCGCTCGTCGCTCCGACTGATTCGGAGCACGAGCTGCAGTGCAATTGCACCATCATGTTGTATCGCATCCTGTTGCCCGGTGTGGTCTGGACCGCCATCGATCACGCCCACTCGTTGAACATGACGCCAGGGCGGAATGGTCGACCGATCGGACTCATGGAGGCGGCCAAGCGCAAGCGCCGCGGGGTCAAGCCGGGAATCCCGGACTACCAGTTTTTCTATCACGCCGGCGCCTTCTTCATCGAGATGAAGGAGGACGCCTCCTCGCCGCTCTCGGACGATCAGGTTGGGTACCTGACCGGGCTCATTGAGAACGGCTTCGAGGTCAAAATCTGCTGGACGGTGACCCAGGTGTTCGACACCGTCGTCGGTTGGGGTCTCACCCGTCCGATGTCGGTGCGGGCATGACCCTGATCCCCAAGCGGCCAGCCGAACCACTGCCGACGAACATATGGCGGTGTGCCGCGTGCGGTTCGACAACCGCGAACTTCTGGCACCGCCATTTCTGCGCCCACTGCGGAACGCCGCGGGTGGCAGCATGAACGCGCCATTTAAGCCGCCGATCGTCAACCTGGCGCTCGATGCCATCACTCTCGATGTGGAGCTGCAGCCGAGAACGATCGTCGATAAGGAGACCTGGGAGGAGTACATGAACCTCCTCGCGGACGGCGCGGAGTTTCCCCCGGTCGTCGTGTTCCATGATGACGGCGGTATCTACTGGTTGGCCGACGGGTTCCATCGCTGGCACGCGCACAAAGCCCTGGGCACGGTGTTTGAGATCAGGGCCCTCGTGCATCCTGGCACCCGGTTGGACGCACTGCGGTTTTCCCTCGGCGCCAATGCCACCCACGGCAAGCGGCGCAGTCCGGGCGATCATCGGTTGGCTTATCAGCGTGCCTGCGAACATGGCCTGGTTGGTGCGACAGATGTCGTCGCAATTCAGGCACTGCTCCGATGCACGATGCAGTGGGCCTTCAAGCTGACCCAGACCGCCCGTGCCGATGCTGCGGCGGCACGTAACGCTTTGATCGCGGCAGCTTCCGCGGCCGGACAGAGCAACGCCTCCATTGCCCGTGACCTCGGTGTTCACAGCACAACGATTGATCGGCGGGTTACCTCTGCAAGAATCAACAGTTTAGAAACGCAGACCCCAGCCCCCGAGCCGAAACCTAAGCACCCCGCCCAGGTCGAATACGACGAGATGACCAGCGTGAGCGGCCAGCTCTGGGGCTCGCTGTTCCACACCCTCGGTGCGGTGAACGACATGGCATCGGCGGCCGAGCTGTTCACCGACGATCGCTACCGCCGCCTGGACACGGCGATCGGTCCCCGGCTGACCGAGGCCGCCGCGCGCATCAACGAGATCCACAGGAGATTCTTCGATGACTGACAAAGTCCATTCGATACTCCACGAGATCGTTGACGGCCTGGTAGGCGACGGCACTTTCGTTCCCAGCAAAGCAGCGTCGCATGCGCTCGGGGCTGTTCTGGCCCTTGACGGTCTCGCGGTAGGCGACGTTCCGCACATCAGAGGGCTGCTGCTCGACGCGCTGCGGGAGCGGGCCAAGGTTTACATGCCGAGCCTGAATGCCGCGATGAAGGCGGCCCAACGGGATGTCGACAACGGTCAGACCGATTTCGGCGATCTCTCAACCGACTTCTCGCGCCTGATCCGCATGCCGGTCGCGATGGACGAAGCCCCCAACACGGTTCGCATGCCACCAATCGAAATGACCCTGCCGCAACTGCGGCGGCATTGCGAATTGGTCCGGCTCAAGGCGATGCAGAATCTGGCGAAGGTCAAGCTCTACGAACTGTTCATCGCCCAACATCCAGAGTGGGAGGACGTGCCCGACCTCAAGCTGAGCCAAATCCTCCATGTGGAAATGGCGGCAGCAGGATGAAGGGGTTTCCGGACCAATCAGGCCGCGAGCGGGCGATGCGCCGGGGCGCCGGGGCGCACTTCTTCCGCCCGCCCGCCGAGCTGTGCAGCGAACGCAAATGGCACCTGATCCAGACCGCGGACGGTGTTGCGCGGGTTCAATGGCGCTGCGGGATTGACGTTTGGCACAGCGAGGCCGGCGCGCGCCTCACTGCCGAGTGGGCCTATCACCAGGGCTGGAAATACATCGGTCTGTCGCCTGACCAGAGCGGCGGTCGGCCATGACGTTGGCCTGCTCAGTCTGCGGCTCGAAAAAGTGGTTCGCGGTGCGTCCAGGTCAGGCCGCCGAGACGAGGGGGCGCCAGGAATCCGGGGTCCTCAATCTGCGCGCCGTCGAGGCCGTCCCCTCAATGGTCTGGTGCCTCCCACACTGGCCGTCACGGCCCCACGCGTCCAAGAATCGTCCCCACAGAAAGCAACTCCGATGATCCAACGTCGAGGCTTGCTGCAAGAGCCAGCCCAACCGCGTGATAGTGCGTCCGCCGGCGAGCGGGTGGAATGGGTCCGCGACCAGATCCGCGCCACTGCGCGGGACCTTGAAATGCTGGTGACGTTCGGCGTCCTCGCCGCCGATCGCGCGACCGACCGCCTGGGCCAGCTTGCGGACGCTTTCGCCGACCAGATCGCCGCGGCGGACGATGTGACCCGCGCCGCTGTCGAGGCCGAGCAGCAGGTTTCGGCTGCGATCCTGCGCCGGATGATGGACGAGCTGCGCCGCCAGGTGTTCGGCCTCGGTCGGGTGCATGCCCCGGGTGCCGAGATCATGGGCGCGGCCAGCCTGCTCTGCGATCGCCATGGCGTCTTCGTGCCGAGCGATCTGCTGCTCAAGACCTGTCAGTCGATTGCGTTCCAGGCCGCGGCACCTGCCCATCGGGCGTGGAGGCGCCGCCGTGTCGGATGATGGCGAGCTACCAATTCCACCCGATCCATTCTGGCTGCCGTTTGACCAGGCACAGATGCGCCCGACGCACCTCAAGGTCGTCGGTGACGTTGACCCGCGTGAGCTGCTGTTCGCCGCCGCCCGCCTGCCCGATCCAAGCACGATCCCGCCGCGCGAATGGCTCTACGGCACCCAGCTTCTACGCGGTTTTGTCAGCGTACTTGTCGCCCCTGGCGGGGTGGGTAAGACCGCCTATGCGATGGGCATAGCGATGGCGCTCGCATCCGGGCGGCAGATCTTCAACGAGCGGGTGTTCGCCCGCTGCAACGTCGCGGTGCTCAACCTCGAAGACCCCATGGATGAGCTGGAGCGCCGGCTCGCCGCGCTGATGCTGCATCACCAGATGGACCGCGAGGCGATCGAGGGCCGGTATTTCCTGTACAGCGCCGACGACCGCCGGGTGACCATTGCCATGCTCTCCGAGGACGGCAGCGAGGTTGTCCATCCCGACGAGGCCGCGATCATCCGCGAGATCCAGGCGCACGAGATCGGCCTGCTGGTGGTTGACCCGTTCGCTGAAAGCCACGGCCTCGACGAGAACTCCAATCCGCAGATGATCAGGGCTGCCGCCGCCTGGCGCCGCATCGCGCGGCTGACCGGCTGCGCCATCCTGCTGATCCACCACGTCAGAAAAGGTTTGGTGACCGATATCGACAGCGCCCGCGGCGCGAAGGCGCTCACCGACAGTGCCCGGGTCGGCCTGCTGATGGCGCCGATGACGACCGAGGAAGCGCAGGAGTTTGACGTCTCCCTTGAGGACCGCACCGGCTACGTGCGCCTCGATGACGCCAAGGCCAACATGAGCAAGAAGGCCGGCGTGGCACGATGGTTCCAGTTGGAGACCATCGATATCGGCAACCAGACCCCCGCCTATCCCTCGGGGGATCGCGTCGCCGCCATCGCGCGCTGGAACCCGCCTTCCGTGATGGGCGAACTGACCATCGTGCAGTGCTGCCAGGCGCTCGACTTGATCGACAAAGGGCCGCGCGACGGCGTGCGCTACACCACCCACGCATCCGCCAAGGGTAAGCAGAGATGGGGCGGCCAGGTGCTCATCGACTTGTTCGGGGTGTCCGAGCAGCGCGCCGGCAACATCGTCCTGGCCTGGATCAAAAACGGCGTGCTGGAAGCCCGCGACTACGACGACACCGAGCAACGCAAAGCACGCTCCGGCCTGTTCGCCGTTGCTGCCAAGCGACCCGGCAATGAACTACGATGAATTGGCGCACCAAAACGCATATTCGGCGCGTTTTACAGCGCTGTTCTGGCGCTCGACATGCGCTTATTGGCGCAAACTAGATGGGTTTGCCGCAACCCCTGGCGCCGATTGAGTCACCCCTGCTGCTGTCGATCGGCATCCGCGATCGTCAGGCGCTGCAATGGATACAGGTCAAGGCGCCGCTGCTGCTGGCGATGGCGATGCAGCCGTTGCGCGATGCCAAGGTGGCCGCGGCGTCAGACCAGGTGGTTCGAGCATACCTCGTCGGGCGCGACAGCTTTGGCATGGTGGACGGCTCGAACTACGGCCACGGGATCCGCCAGGCGCCCGCCTACGATCACAGGGGCGAGCTGCTGCGCCCCGCCGATGTCGAGATCAACACCGAGGGTGACGTCACCAACCCTAACCGGGTGATACGCCGGGCCCGGCGCAGCGATCCGCTGGTGACCCTGCTGCGCATCGGCACGATCACCGATGTGGAGTTCGATGCTGCCGAAAGCCTGCGCAACGAACTCGAACGCCAGTCGGCCTCGCTGCCCGCTGGCACCCTGCCCGGCAGCCGCTCGCCGCCGTGGAGCCGCATCGGGATCAGCGCCATCCAGATCGACGCGATGGCGGCCGTGCGCGATGCGCTGGCGGCGGTCAGCCGGTTCGATCGCATGCCGCTGCTGTGGGTGCTGGCGGGTGGCTCCATCGCCGGCTTCGCGAGACTGAGCCAACGCCACCACCAGGCCGTGACGCAAGCCCTGCTCCGCGCCCTGGTCGAACTGGTCAACCACTACAGCGAGGACGAGGCATGACTGAGCGGCGTGGAATTATGGTCGTCTATACGGGGTTCAGCCGGGGCCGGGTGGAGCGTTCCCTGCCCCCCGAGCACCGCATCGTGGCGGAGCGACCCGGCGATATGGACACGGAGTATCTGGTCGAGGGACCGGACCTGCCTGTCACGCCAGCCGGGCGCGAGCCGCCGAAAGTCAAACTGGTCTTCACGCTTGAGCGCGACAAAGGCGGCACCGTCACCCTGGCCGTCGCATGGAACCATCAGCCGCACACCTGCTGGGTGATCGACGCGTGGCCCGACTTTGACGCCTATCAGGCCGACCTGGAAACCTTCGATGGCCCGTAAGCCGAACAACGGGAAATCGGACAGCCACGAGACCGCCTTCGTGAAGGTCGAGGAGCTGCGACCCAACCCCGAAAACCCGAACCGGCATCCCGAGACGCAAATCCAGATGCTCATGGCGAGCCTGCAGCGTGACGGCCAGACCAAGCCGATCCTGGTGCGCAAGGCCAACCACATGATCATTGCCGGGCATGGGGTTCAGACCGCGGCACGGCGCCTCGGCTGGGCCGAGATGCAGGCGGTGCTGTGGGATGTCGACCAGGCTACCGCCGATCGCGTGATGCTGGCCGATCAGCGCCTCGCCACGCTGTCGGACATGGACAAAGGCCGCGTCGCCAACTTGATGCGCGAGATCGGCGAGGGCGACTGGCTGTCCACCGGCTACACCGTCGAGGAGGCCGCCAAGGTTCTCGAAGCCTACACGGAAGACGACCTTGAGGTGTTCGAGATCGAGACCGCCAACGTCACCGATCATTATTGGATCGCCGTGCGCGGTCCGCTGCGCGAGCAGGCGGCGGTGCTGGTGCGCATGAAGGAACTGCTGAAGGAATATCCCACGGCAGCGATCGAGGTTGGAACAGTAGAGGATCAGTAGAATGAATGGCGGAACTGGACATCATTTGCTTTGCCTGCATGCGATGGCACCTGCCGCCGAAGTGCGACCACGATTCGACCCTGCCATGCCAGTGGTGCGGCAAGCCGCGCGGGTATCGGTGGAGCAATCGGGACGGCACGGTCGCCGGCCGAGGCAATCAGTGCTCGCGATGCTGGCGCTCGACGCAGCCGAAGGGGAGTGTCTCGTGACCCCGACGCTTCCGGTGGACTGCTTCGACTGCGGTTTGGCGCTGGAAGTCAGCGTGGAAAATCTGCATGGGCCGCCACTGATTGGCGACTGGGGGCTCTGCGCATTCTGCGGCTGGCCGTATCTGCTCGGGCGCCTCGGCTGGACGGCAGCAACCCTCGAAATGCTGGCCGCGATCGTGCCCGGGACGCTGGGAAAAATCATGGAGCGGCGCCGGTTCATCCGTGGCGGTCGACCCTTCACCCCGGTGATACACTGATGGATATCTCCGGCGACCTGCTGCGCTACGGGAAAAAGGACAACTCGCCGGCGGCCGACCGGGCCAAGATCGTGGTGCGCAACCACGTCCTGCAGGCGATCGGCGAGGACAAGGCGGTTGTGCTCGACTGCTACGCCGGGGAAGGTCAGATGTTCCGGGGCATCTGGCACCGCGCCATGGACTATGTCGGGTGCGACAAGGATCTGTTCATGGACGATCGGCCCGCCTACGTGGCCGACAACCGCCGCCTGCTGCGCGCGATTGACCTGGGACAGTTCAACATCATCGATCTCGATGCCTGGGGCTCGCCGTGGGAGCAGTTCTACATCATCGCCACCCGCCGACCGCTGGCCGCTGGCGAGCAGCTCGGCGTGGTGATGACCGAAGGCACCGGGCTGAAAATGAACATGGGCGGGGTGTCGAAAGCCCTGGCGACGCTGGCGCGGATCCGCGTGCAGATGCCGGGCATGGGTGCCGCCCGCGACGAGGTTATTGGCCGAGCCCTGCGCCAGATCGCGCGCATGATGCACGCCAGGATCGTTTCGCGCTGGCAGGCCCAGGGCAAGCGCGGCTCACGCGTCGGCTACATCGGCTTGATCTTTGAGGGATTGGCTGACGTCGATCAACCGGAGGAGGAGGCACCATGACACGTGTACCAACGACGGACACCGAGCAGAAGGTCCTGTTCGCGTTCGCGCCCGCTGAGTCCCAGCCTGACGGCATTCCCACGCTGGTGTTTCTGATGACGCAGAAAGCCCGCGATTACATGATCAACGGGTTGTCCCACGACTTCGATCTGACGAAGATCGGCATCCCGCTGAAGGTCATCATTGGCCCTTGCCACGATCACGCCAGTGGCCTTGCGCAACTGGAAAAGGCCAACGGCGGACCGCTGGCGAGGGGTTTCCGGGATGCGCGGGGGGTGAGCATGGAGATCAATCCCGACGCGAAGCCCGACCAATGAGCGGCGAACTCCAGATCATCCCGTTCGACATCGGCCGGCCCGTGATCTATCGCGCCGCCGGCGGCGACAAGGTCGAACTCGGCTGGGTCTTCGGGCTGCCCCCGGCCGGGGTGTTTGTCGTGTTCCCGCCGAGCCACCAGCCGATGCTGACCGCGCGGGAGAACCTGACGTTTGTTGAGTCGCGCCTGGCCGGCGACGGGACCAAGCAGGAGCGCGCCCGCGCCTACTGCGCCGAGGTGCTGGCCGGCACGACGCTTGATCCCGCGCGCCACGCCGAGGTGATCGAGGAACTGTGGCACCGCTTTCAGCCGTTGGTGGCGCAGGAAAACCCCGGGGCAAACCCAACGCCAGAAATGGCAAACCAGGCAAACGACCAATGAGCACGAGCGATTACATCGTCCTGTTGACCATCGCCCTGCCGCTTGTCGGCAAACTCGCCATCGATGTCGCCGCCTATTTCGCCGAGCGGAAACGCACGGCGCTGGCGAACATCTTTGGCATGGTGGGACGGCAGGCGGCGTCCGCGGCGCGCGCCTTATCTACCCTGCCGCCCGGCGCCAACTTCAAAGAGGCCGAGTCAATCGTGCTCGCCAACGCCCGCGCGGCCGTCGTCGCGGAGATGGATCGCGCCATGCCGATCGCCAGCGTTACCCCTAACCAGGTCGCTAAGCTGGTCCAGGGCGAGCTTGACAAGCTGGTCGTGGCGCCGATCGCCATCGTGCCGGTCGCAGCGTCTTAACGCATCCTTTTCGGCCTCGAACAATCCACGGAATCGGTGGGTTAATCTGTGGATTGGGCCTTTACCAGCCGGGTTCGACCCGATTGAGTTCGTTGACCAGCTTCGTCGCTGCGTTGGGATCCATTCCGGCCTGAATTAGACCGTCACGCCAGAAAACCGACTTGCCCGGGTCATTGCTTACCCGGGACCAGTTCGGCATCTGACCTTCGACGCTGTCCCCAGCGGTCGTGCGGGCAGCGATGGCGGCCTTGATGATTTCGTTTGCTCGTGGGTTTGGGTTGTAATCCGGCATTAGTTCTCTCCTGGTGTTGACGGCTTCCAGTCCGGCCAGACCTTCCTGACGAACGTCAGCAAGTCGGTGATCATCTGCGGTTCGAGATAGACGACATGGTCGCCACCTTCGCGGGGTGTGCGCAGCTTGATGCCGCCGCCGAGTGAATCGACGGAGACATACACCCCGTCGCCTATGTATGTTTCGGCCTCAACCCGACCGGTCCTAACGAGGCTGCCGCTCGGCAACTCCGCGATGTCGGACCAACGCATGGTCTGCGGCCAGGGCTGGAAAGCGAGGCGGCTGACACGCAAGATGACCTCGGCGGCGGGGATATCCTCCGGCACGCCTTCGACGGCGCAGTGGGTGTCGCGCGTGCTGCCTTCGCGATCAATGATCACATGACCGGTCGAGCGCGCGATACAGATGTGGACGGTCTTCATTGAGGGTTTCTCCCAAAGGCGACCAGCCGGGACGCGCAGCCCCGACTGGTCTTGACGATCAGAATGCCTCGAGTGGCGGTTGTGCAAGCAGCAGTTCATCGGGCATCGGCACCACATCGACCGGTCCCGGCCGCAACGCCTCCTGCAGCCAGCGATGCGATCGGAGATAGTCATCTACCGCCATCGCCTCGTCCTGTCGCAGCCCCATCAGCGAGGCGGTCAGCCGGCCCTTGCTGTCGCGTCCGCTGATAGCCCGGTCCATGGCGGATGCGACCACGTCCTTGACCGGGGGCATGTCCTTGTAGAACCGCAGCCCGTGTTGTGACACGCCACGCACTGAGAACCAAAGCTGGTCAGGCTGGCACGGTTCAAGGGTGAACGTGTCGCCAAACAGGCCGGGCCACGTGCATCGGACCGGCAGCGGCCCGAACCACAGCAAGAAAGTCCCCGGCCGCGACCATGACGGCACCTCGCCCCGGTCCAACGACAGGGCCACCTGCAGGTAATCGCGCGGGTCCTGCAACGCGTCCATCCAGGCCCGCCGAGCGTCCTCGAGCTTGGAGTCTGCTTCCTCCTCCTGCTCCGGCGTCAGCGGATCTGCATCGGGGTCAACCGCGGCCGGTTCCGGTCTCGGCGGGTTCAGCAGCTTGTCCAGATGATCGATCAGCGGTCGTAGCCGGGCGGTGACCATCCGTTGCACGGGATCGCCCCACCCGATCTGGGCGGGGCCCGGGATCAGCTCATCGACCTGCTGGCAGATGGCCGCGATGGCCTCACAGCAGGCCTCGGCGGTCTCGGGCAGCGCCGGCTCCTCGGGCACGGCTGCTTCGGCTGGTTTGCCAGGTTTGCCAGTTTGGGCCTTGCGTTTGCCCGCAGGTTTCCCCGCCCACGGTTGGGACGTGGATCGTGTTCTTCTAGCCATGTTTGCATTCTCCAATGCGCAGTACCGGAACCGCCGGTGCGGCGTGCATGAGCACGGATCAGGAGACCGGCGAGCGATCTCCTGTTCGGTGCTCAGGTCATCAGCAGCAGACGACCGCTGTTCAGCGTGGCCTTCAGCGTGTGGAACGCTGCCGGAAACTCCCGATAGGTGACGCGATCAACCGTCGCGCCCCCCTTCTCTTTCGGCAGCGCCTCCCATCCATGGTTGGCGAGCCACTCGAACCGGGCTTTCACCCCCAGCGAGGATGGCGCGCGGTTGAGGTTCGGATGGCTGCCGATCGTGCCGTTCTGCTTGTGCCAGACCGCCGCGCCCGCCTGCCTGGCGCTGTCGATCGCCGTCCGCAGCCACGTGCCCTCCATGTGGCGCGCGCCGCCGCCGCTCTCTCCCCCAGTGATCACCCAGTCCATAGCGGTAAAGTCCATGGCGTCAGACGCGCCGATCAGCGGCTCGACCGAGACAAAGAACGTGCCGGCGCCGGTCCGCTCCTTGATCGAGCGCCAGATGTCCAGCCGCTTGGCAACCTGGTTGTCCTCGACACTGACGCCCATCCAGATGTGAGACGGGATGCCGCGGCCGCGATAGCGTTGACCGAGCAGCCGGCGCGCCCGGATAGGGCGCTTGGTCAAGACCTGGAACACGACCGTCGGGTGCGCCTCCATCACGTCCAGTATTTGAAAGACCACGGCATCTGGGATCGCGTCATGCCAGAAATCGGAAAGACTGTTCACGAAGACCAGGTGCGGCGAGACCCCGCCCGTGGTCGGGTCCGGCACAGGTCGAAACCGATGCACGTGCGCCAGACGCTCCAAGTGCAAGCGCACCTCCTCGAAGCGCTGCTTGAATGTCGGCAGTCGATTGACCAGCGTTTCCGCGTAGCAATGGTCGCAGCCTGCGCTGACCTTGTTGCAGCCGACGACCAGGCCCCAGGTCGATGTCGTCCAGCTAATTGATGTTCCAATGTTCGTCACGAAATACGTCCCCTTCACCACTCTTGGTGAACCTCGTTATACTTCCAGCGTCCCTACGAAGGATGGCCGCGCGCAGCGGTGTGCCGCCGATGTTGTCACAGGCGAAGCGGCAAGGTGCGACACCGGCGTCTCCTCCGGTGTCGCGTCCTGCCCTCAGTGGACGGTTTCGGTCTTGCGATCGGTGCCCGACGGCATCGCCACTTCCTCCGGTTCCGGTTCCGCCGCCGCGGCCTCGCCGCCCTCGAGCGCGAGCAGCTCCTGCTTGATGGCAGGCGCACGCGCCAGGATGACATCGACCCGCTCTGTGAAGTTGGCGGCACGCGCCAGGTGCTCCTTCTTCTCCGCCTCGTCCTCGGTCGCATCCGCCCGCTGTATCCAGCGCTTGGCATGTGCCCGCAGCGCCGCCACGGTCAGCTTCGCCGCCGGCGCCAGCACAACACTGGTCTCGGCCGCGATCGGCAGCGCGCCAGCCGGGATCGGCTCCACCACCAGCAACGCACCCGGCCATTGCGGGAAGTCGAACACCTTGGGCGCGTTCTCATTGCCGTTGAATGCCCGGATAACCATGCCCTCCGGCGGACGGTCCACCAAGCCGCCTTCGAGGATCTTGGCGATCTCCGCGCAGTGCTTCAGCGACCGGGACGAGAAGCCGACCGATTGCCAGTCCTTGCTGCTGACCTCGCCCTCGAAGTCCATCGCGGAGAAGGACGCCGCAGTCATCACCCGGTCGTAAGCCGGGAATGATCGCGCATCGTTCAGCATGACCTTCATCACGGCCGAGCGGGTGACGTCAGACAGTTCGGCATCCGATGTCTTCGCCGCATGCGATACCGCGACCATCCGCGAGCCCTCGACCTTGGTGAGCATCGAGACCCGCGTTTTCAGGTTGTCGCGATAGAGCATCAGGCCGTCTTTCAGCCAGCTCGGGACGGTGCCCGTGATCGGGAACGAGGCCACGAAGAGGCGGGCATTGTCCCGGGCCACGACCCGCGCGCGGCCTTCATCGACCTGGTGGATGAACACGCCATGCAGCCGCATCGCATCCTTGTGGACCTTGGCGGCAATCGCCTCACCGGCGAGCAGCAGCGCTCCCGGCACGTATAGCGTCTCCATGATTGCCGCCTTGGGCTCTTTGGCCTTGGCGACCGCCTTGCCGCCCTTCTTCCTGGTCTGGTTGGACGATAGGGCGACCGCCGCCTTGCGCTTGGGCGCGGTCTTGCCGACTGGCGTTGCCGCCTTGGGCTTTCTCGTCATTGCTTCCGAACTCCACTTGCCGACGGGAAAATCCCCATCGTTCTGCGCTGTGCTGGCGCATACCAAGGGAGCCGGCGAACCGGCTCCCTGCGTAGGCGTCAGTGCTTAAAACTCGTGCTTTTCTGCCCTGACGTGCAGCATCTCGTTGATCCCGGCCGCGATGCGGTTGGCTTCGCTATCCGGCGGGGTATCCGCCTCCACCATACCGCTCAACGCGAACAGCAACCCCGCACAGGAAAGCCCCTCGCCAAGCCAGAAAAGAGGGACGCAGGCTTCGTAGATAGCGACAAGCGCCGGGAGGTTGTCGGCGATGATCTGCACATTCGGATCAATCCGGCGATCCTCGTCCGTTGGTTCCATCATCCGAACCTCACGCGGGCGCGCAGTTGCTCCAGCGTCATTGTTGGCGGCAGGTTGGTGTAACCGCCCGGATACTGCTTGCCCTCGACTTCACGACCGACCAGCAGGCCGTTACCCACGAGCCACTGATCCATGCGCTCCGCAATCACGAACCGGCGGCTTTGATCCCTCTTCAATAACCCTTCCTCATCGACAAAGAGGACATCGCCATTGCCCCAACCATGGGCGATCTCCAGATAGCCGCCGATCAGTTTTTGGATCGAGGCAAGATCGGTGAACGTCACCGCCTCGACTGTCCGGGCTGTGGCGTCAATGAGGTAGCCTTTACGATCTTCCATTGCTCAATACTCCGATGGCAGCATGATGACCCAACCGCCCAGGCCTTCGTCCTTGGCGACAAAGAACCGGATCGTGGGTAGCGGAAAGTCCGTGTAGTCGATCTCCTGGGTGACGATCGCCGGCCCGTCGTTGCCATCCGTCACGCTCAGTCTGTGCGGATGGTTCTTTGGCGCCATGTCATCGTCAGCGCGGGTGAAATCCCAGGTCTGGAACGGCTCGACCTGCAGCCGTCTGTTCGTCATCATGTGGCTGGCGATGGCATCGACCAGCCAGTAGCATTCGGCGTTCTCCTGCAGCCACATCACGCCGTCTGTCATCAGCAGCGACCGCATCATGCCGTGCCGCGTATAGTTCTCGGTGCCAGTGAAATGGTCGAGGCCAGTGTTGAGATCCGCTGGCGAGAGTTTCGTCATGCCACGCCTCCCGTTGGCGTGCCGTCGTGGTCGGTCAGCACCATGTCCGGTGTGACCGCCACGTAGAGCGGCACAATAATGAACTGGCCATCATCGTCCTTGTTGACCGTGACGATCGCCGTGGCCGGCTTGCCATCGAGAAAGCAGGAGAACAGTGCGAAGTTGTCGAACTTGCCAGACACCATCGCATTGAACGTCTCGCTTTGCTGGCGCGTGATGTTGGTCTGTGGCCCTACGGTTTCCGCCATCACGCACCCTCCAGCGCATTGCGGCCGGCGACCGTGATCGCCCCCGCCTTGTTCAGCAGCCCTTTGTCGATCAACGCAGACTTGGCTACTTCCCACTCGGCGCGGGTGATCTGGCGTTCGCCAGGAATCCGCTCCGGCAGGAACCGCCGCATGTTCGCCGGCACGCGCTCCTCGTTGGCGATCTCCTCGCTCGCCATCGCAAACCGATCGCGCCCCATGTGGTGCGATTTGAACGACCTGGTTGCCAGCAGCACGACCCGTTCATGCGCCGTCAGGGCGACCGGCGCCGGCAGCAATGGCACCGCATCGTCCGGGCGAAGCCAGAACGTCAGACCGAGGTCTTTACCGCGGCTGATTGTGTGGCGAACCACCACAATACCCTGCTGCAGTGTCACCTCGCGATCAGCCCGCCCGCCGTCGAATGGCGCCGATGACTGGTCGGACAACGGAACCGTCCGGCCAGACTTCAGCTCGAGCGCGCGGTACACGTCCCGCGATCCGCCGTCCCATAGGCCGGCGGTTGCTGGAACCGTCATCGTCTCCGCCAGGATGGCTTCGAAATGCTTGCCGCTATAGCCGCCACGCAACTGCGGTGGCACTAAAGCCGGATCGAGGTAAATCCGTTTCATGTGTGGACATTCCACGAATGCTTCGGCGCAGTGCCGGCGATCCGGTTGAGGTTGACCGAGAGTGACGGGAACGATCCGTCTCCCGGTGCCGTCGGGCCGTCGTAGACCAGGCCGCCGTTCATCACGAGATTGACCCGCGACTTGTCGCCATCCCAGATCGCAAAGGTGAAGCTATGCGGGGCGAAGTCCTTGTAGACCATGGCGTGCCGCTGGCCCTCGCGCGTCATGCCCACGGTCAGCGACCGCAGCAGATTAAGCAGGCCACGCGCCAACTGATCGGTGCAGCCCTGGTCCTCGGCAAACTGGATCGCGTCACGCAAGGCAACGGGATCGCTGATTACTATGTCACTCATCGATTTTACTCCTTACCCGCCAGGAAAATCCCTTGACGGTTCTGCGCTCGACTGGCGCATACCAAGGGAGCCCGGTTCCGGCGGGCTCCCTGCGTATGGTCGTCAGTTGGCGTTGAGGTCCTTCATCATCTCCAGGCCGGCGAGGAAATCCGTCTGGCGTTCGCTTGAGTCCAACGTGTGGTAGATTAGATGGATCAGCGTGGTGATCTGGCGGTCTTCGCTCTCATAGGCCATCTGTGCGCGGGCTTGGCGTTCAAAGTCTTCTAGCGGTATCTGCGGCATTTCCGCCCCGTTCATCTGCTCATTCATAACGGCGACTGTTCTCCTTCTTCGTGACCTGCATGAAATAGCTTGCCGGCTCGACCGGCCGCGCTTGCGGGTTGTGGCGAACGCTGGACAGCGCCCTTTCCCGGGCGCTGTCCGCATCGCTCGCTGCCACATGCACCACGTAGCGAAAGACTTCGCGGATGGTGACAACGAACTCCTTCATTTCGGCACGTCCGGCCGCCCGGTCAGGTCCGCGAGGAAGGCGTCAACGTCCGTGATGGGCGTGACCTCCAGGCCGCCCGTTCGTGGGAGCGGTTCCTGGTTGACGATGGGCGCCTGACCGGTAGCAAGCGCTCGGTTGACCGCGTGGCGCAGTGCATTAAGCGGTGCGCTTGCTGGCCGATCGACCGTCGGCCAGACTGAATTGACGGGATCTTCGCTTTCGACAACGCGGGTCTGTTTGACCGCAGCCCATCGCGCGTAGAGATCAGCCACGTTACCCTCCGCCTCCTCCTTTGTCGCGAAGCGCAAGCTATTGCCTACCCATTTGCCGGTGTCGTCAGCGATGACTTCCGGGCGCCAACTATTCGCCATGGTCAGCCCTCCCCCCACGACACATCGAACCGGATCAGTTCGCCTTTGCAGAACTTGGCCGCGCACAGGTCGATCAGCTCCTGCGACACGTAGCCTTGCAGGAACGATCGGATGTGGTCAGCGTCAGGAATTGGGTCACCGCCCAACGCCTGCAGTCGAAGCATGTTCTTGTCCGTTTCAAAGCGCGCCAGTTGCGGGAATGGGTTCTGCGTCAGATTAAGGCTATGCCACGGGTTCTCGTTGGTCCCGTTAAGCTCGATGGTGATCGTTGGCATGGTCAGCCCTCGACCTTCAGCCAGCGACCGGCGTCTTCCTGGCCCTCCGGCTGCTTCACGTAGCGCTGGCCAAGACCCAGGCCGAGCGTGCCGCCCATCCGGGCGAATATCTCAGGGTCGAAACAGCCCCATGTCGTTTGACCTGGCAGGTGGCCGTCAACGAATGACTTGCCGATCAGTAGCCCGCTGATGTCGCATCGAACAGGCGGTTCGGATATCCAATAGACCACGGCTTTGCGTGTGGTTTCGCTCATCGTCAGGCACTCCTCTTTCCCACCGGAAAATCCCGCTGGTTCTGCGTTCGAAACGCATAGAAAGCCGGGCGAAACATGCCGCCCGGCGTCCAATGGGTTTCAGTGGGGCAAAAAGAAACCGGCGGGTTTGACCCGCCGGCGTCGTCACGTCGTTCCGTTTAGGCCGCTGTCTTTGCGGCCGCCGCCTCTTGGAACTTGCCAACTAAGTCTAGCAGTGCCGAATAAGTCTGGCCCCGCCGTATCTCCTTTGATGATCCTTCGGGCGTATCGAGCGTCACGCTTCTGACCTTGTAATGGGATGCCAGAATGTGGACCGCATGCGCTAGGCTGTAATCATCCGAGTCAGCCATGGCATTCTTGAGCAAGCTATCAACCGGGCCAATTGCCGCCGCCGCCGCCGCCAAATCGGACACTTCAGCAGCATCTAAGTCAATTCGCAGCATATCCGTTCCGGTCCATTGGCCGGTTACATACTCCGCAGAAAGATACCACCAAAAATGATATATATCGTCTGTGGAGTATGGCCCATCCGGCTCAAAACTAGCAGTAAAACCCTTTTCAGTCTGCCGCACTGCTAGTGTGCCATCTGGTAAGACTGCCGCCGCCGCTTGTGGCTGGCCCGCCGCTTGTGGCTGGCCCGCCGCCTCTTTCTGCCGCCGCTTGGTTTCTGCCGCCCGCTGGCCCGGAGTCATGGTGACCGGAGCCGCAACCGGAGCCGGCTTCCGTTGTGGCTGGCCCGCTGGCCCGCCGCCGCCCGCCTTGGCCCGCAACTGGGCAAGGTTAAGTTTTGACATTCCGCAATCCTATTTCCGGCCGGAAAATCCCGTACCGCCCCCTCAGTGGGTGTACCTCATATACTTGACCGCTTTCCGGTCTGGAAAGGGTTTTCACTCCCAGTCAGGGCAGGGGTGGGTTTCACTCCCAGTCAGGGCAGGGGTGGGTTTCACTCCCAGTCAGGGCAGGGGTGGGTTTTCACTCCCAGTCAGGGCAGGGGGTGGGTTTTCACTCCCAGTCAGGGCAGGGGGTGACCGGCTCCGACCTGGGGGGTGACCGGGCCAGGGTGACCGGCTCCGATCCGGGCCAGGGGGTGACCGGGCCAGGGGTGACCGGCTCCGAGGGCCAGGGGGTTGACCGGGCCAGGGTGTGACCGGCTCCGCCCTGGTCCGATAGTGACCGATTCGGCCCTTTCCGGCATCTATGCGCAAAGCGGTGAAATAGAGCCGGTTTGACCGGAGTCTCATTGTCTCATTTTTCCGAATGACCGTACAGGCGCATTGGCCCGTTGGCTGGCCCGCACTGGCCCGCCGACACATGGCCCGCCCTGGCCCGCTCCAAGGCCAGCTATGGACCGATATCCGGTTTTCAAGAATTGTCATCCTGAATCAGTAAAGGCCAGCATTGCTTGCTGGCCTTGTGAGAATGATCATGGGATGTGGAGTTAGGCAAAGCCGGATTGCATACCTTCCGGAAAGTACTCGCTTGCATACATGTGCGCAAAATACCCGGCTTGGAATGCAAGGCCTTCCGCTGGTCCGAAGCCATGATTTACACAGAAGGTGGCAAAGTCATAGTCATAGTCTGCTGGATTCCCATGTTCATCTAGGACCAGACCAGTTTTAGAAGCCAAGTAACCTTTATCCATAGCGGAGGTAAGGTAATCCCGAACCGATGTTGACATAGCAGGTAACTCCGAGGTTGTTCCGAGAAAGGGGAAAGGCCAGCAAAGCATGCTGGCCCATGGTCCGAATGACTTTAGATAAGGCCAGCCGCCTTTAGAGCCGGGATCAGGGCAAGTAACTTGCCAAGGGCAACCGGATCACTCGCACCTTGGACCGGCTTGCCTGCCGCCGCCGCAATCAAAGCCGCTTTGTTGGCCCGCTTTGTTGCTGCCGCCTTAGCTGCCGCCGCAAAATGTCCGCCGCTGGCCCGCTTTGTTTCTGCCGCCCGCTGGCCCGGAGTCATGGTGACCGGAGCCGCAACCGGAGCCGTCAGGGGCTGGCCCATGCCTGCCGCCGACATGAGGGCCAGCAAGGTTTCCAGTGTGACCGGAGCCGCAACCGGAGCCGGAGCCGATGTGACCGGAGCCGCAACCGTTACCGCCGCCGCTTTGTTGGCCCGCTTTGTTGCTGCCGCCTTCTGGCCCGCCGCATTGCGTACATCTTGCTTGTGTTGTGCTGCCGCCGCCGCCGCCGCTTGATTGGCCTTCCGAGTAGCTACCGCTTTGTTGGCCCGCACTTGATTAGCAGTCAGAGCCGGGATGGAAACAACCGCAACATTCTTTGAAAACTTGGCCATGATACTTAGTCCTTGCTTGGCTCCGGATGATCCCGGGCCGCACTCACTACATAGGAGCAACCTTCCGAACCGTCAACATAAATCAGACCGAAAATCGGTAAATCGCAAAGAAAAATTCGCGCGCGATCAATAGGTTAGGTTTTACACCTTATACACTATGCGGAAAGCCAGTGACCGCTGGCCCTGGTGACCGCTGGCAATCCAGCCATTCTGGCCCGTTAGCCAGTGACCGCTGGCCCTTGCCCTGGTGACCGCTGGCCCGCCGCCCTGGTGACCGCTGGCCC
>Ga0247757_10000555_pt1 | contig 30388 bp, 29 predicted proteins | sample UWRJL126311R4_FD_180929 | JGI IMG/M metagenome (GOLD analysis project Ga0247757, IMG submission 180929) | Plant litter microbial communities from Arlington Agricultural Research Station in Wisconsin, United States - UWRJ-L126-311R-4 | ecosystem: Environmental > Terrestrial > Plant litter >... | reverse complement strand
GAGATCACCGACGAGGACATCGACAACCTTTTCAACGACTGAGGCGCCGGGCGATGAGTTTCATCAATTACATGGCCCGGGAGATCAACTGCAAGATCGTCTACTACGGGCCTGGGCTGTGCGGGAAAACGACGAATCTGCAGTACATCTACGAGCGCACGAATCCGGACGCGAAGGGCAAGATGATCAGCCTCGCGACCGAGACCGAGCGCACGCTGTTCTTCGATTTTCTACCGCTCTCGCTGCGTGAGATTCGCGGCTTCAAGACGCGCTTCCACTTGTACACGGTGCCCGGTCAAGTTTTCTACGACGCCAGCCGCAAGCTCATCCTCAAGGGTGTCGACGGCGTGATCTTCGTCGCCGACTCGCAGATGGAGCGCTTGGAGGCCAACGAAGAGAGCGTGGAGAACTTGCGCACCAACTTGGCCGAGCAGGGCTACTCGCTCGAGAAGATCCCGTACGTCATCCAGTACAACAAGCGCGACCTACCGAACGCGGTTTCGGTCGAAGAGCTTCGCCCCTTGATCAACCCGATGAACGTGCCTGATTTCGAGGCCAACGCGCGCAGCGGCGTGGGCGTGTTCGACACGCTCAAGGCCGTCAGCAAGCTGGTCTTGAACGAGCTCAAGCGCGGCGGCTGAGGCGCGCCCCGTGCCTGGCTTCGGGAAAACGAAGCCGAAGTCCGTGCGTGAGAAGCGCCCGCCCAACGTCACACGCGCGGGCCTCGAGGCTTCGGCACTGCGCTACTTGGAGCGCTTCGATTGCTCCAGCGAGCGCCTACGCAAAGTGCTCACCGAGCGCGTGGCCAAGGCAGCCCGCGCGGGCGTGGAGAGCGCAGCGGCGGCCCCCGCGATCATCGACGAACTGCTCGAACGCTATCAATCGTCGGGCTTACTGAACGACGCGCGTTTCGCGCAAAACTACGCCCAGAGCCTACGCGGCCGCGGCGGTTCCAAGCGCGTGATCGAGATGAAGCTACGCGCGCGCGGCATCTCGGGCGAACTGGCCAAGCAAGCGCTGCAGGGTGACGAGTCCTCGGCTACGAGCGAGCTCGAGGCGGCGCAGGCGTTCGTGCGCCGTCGACGCATCGGCCCGCATCGCAATGCGGAAACGCGCGCCGAGTATCGCCAGAAGGACCTGATGGCCGTCGCTCGCGCCGGCTTCGACTTCGACCTCGCAAAACGCGTGATCGGCAACGCGTCGTCGAAAGACGACGAGTTCTGAAGAGCCGCGCGAGCAAACGCCGGCACGAAAACCCGCGAGATTACTTCTGCAGACCGTTACGGCGGCCGCGGTTCTTGGCCTTGACCTTCGAGCGGAGGAGCTTGGAGCGCTTGCGGTCGAGCTTACGGGGGGTCTTGGTCGGGATGTACATGAGGGGGCGGCTTTTAAGCCGAAACGCATGGCCGCGCAAGGATTGGCGGTTACTGCGCGCTTGTTCCGGGGTGCGATGCTGGATTGGGGGCGCCCAAAATCCCGATTATGCCGCTCGAACCAGGCCGGGCGGGGGAGCCGGCCTGGCTCGCGGGCCAACGCGGCCCTCGACTTTCAGAATGAATGGCATCGCTGTGCGGGGCATCATGATTGGCATTCACCGCGCCGCCGTGGGGGTGTGCGCTGAAACGACGGACCGCTTTGTCATGACTCTTCGCATCAGTATTTATCGGTCAAGCTTATGCATTCCTCTGTGCGCGGCCATCGCGCTGGCCAGCGCGTGCGGTTCCGACGCGACCGACGACACGGGCGGCGCTTCGGGCGCGGGCGGCACCGCGGCCCATGGCGGCGCGAGCGGCCACGCGGGCAGCGCCACTCCGCAAGCGGGTTCCGCGGGTGACGCGGGCAGCGGCGCGTCGAGCGGCTCGTCGGGGAGCGCCGGAGCTGGCGAAGGCGGCGCGAGCGGCGATACCGGGAGCGCCGGTGATACGGGGAGCGCGGGCAGCGCGGGTGACGACGGCGGCGCGGGCGACGGCGGCGGCGCCGGCGCCCCGGGTAACCCGAACAGCGATCACCACCTCGCCTACGTGGCCACGTTTTTGAACGGTCTGATCCCGGTCTCGATCGAACCCACGACGGGCAAGCTCACGAAGCTCTCGACCACCGCCATCAATCCGGGCGCGCAATTGTATGCGGTCAGTGTCGATTCCGCACAGCGCTTCGTATACACGGCCGAGCAAGGCACGAAGAAGATCAACACCTACGCGATCGCGGCGGACGGCAACTTGCCGGCACAGCCGACGTCCTCGACCACGATTGCGGGCCGACCCACGTCGCTCGTACTCGACGCGGGCGGGCGCTTTGCTTACGTCGCGAGCAGTGACGAAGACAAAGGGATCTACCCGTTCGCCATCCACCCGACCACGGGCGCCTTGACGGCTATCGGCGACCCGCTGCTGCTTCCGACGGCAAGCCCCGCCTATGTAGCCGTCGATCCGAGCGGCAATTTCCTGTACGCCTCGCAAAACGCAGCGTTCGGCCTGCGCGGCTATCGCATCGACCAAACGACGGGCGCGCTGACCGAGCTCGCGGGCTCGCCCTGGGGCACGGCGCAAGTGATCTCCGGCGCGATCGCGTTCCACCCGTCCGGCCATTTCTTGTACACGTCGGGCTCGGGGCTCAATGCCTTCGCCGTCAACAGCCTGACCGGCGCGCTGACGTTGATCGACGGCTCGCCGTTCACGACGCTGCTGAGCTCCGACCCTTCCGCTTCGAACATCGCCGTCGAGCCGAGTGGCAGGTTCCTGTACGCGGCGAGCTTCCTCAATCCCTCGCGCGTGTACAGCTTCGCGATCGACGTGAACAACGGCAAATTGAGCGCGTTCGGCACGCCCGTCCCCGGCGGTTTGCCGTACTCGCTCGGCATCGATCGCACGGGCCACTTCGTGCTCGTCGGCCACGACGACGGCACGACCGCGGTGTTCTCGATTCAGAGCGCGACCGGCGCGCTCACCGCCGTCGAGGGCTCACCGTTTCAAATCGGCGGACTGCAACCCGAGTTCGCGTTCGCAATCACGCGCTGAGCCGAAACTCAGGCGTTCTTCGCGGTGAGTAGCTTCTCGATCAGCTGAGCGGAGTAACCGCTCAGCTCCTTGAACACGACGCCCATACCGGCCGGGTCGGTTTCCACGCGCACGACTTCACCGATGCCCTCGATCGTCTCGATGCCGCCGATCACGACCGTGAAGCGCAAGTCGACCTCGGTGCCCACCGGCAGTGGTGTGCTCGTTTTCACGAACGCTCCCGATCGCGAGATGTTCGTCACGTACTCTTCGACGAATTGATCGAAGGATTCGAACTCTTTGTTGATCGTGACTCGCTCGGATTTACGCGCGTTCGTCATGGACCACACACACTCTAAGCCAGAAGTTCGCGAAAGCGAGCGCCAAGGCCCGATTTCCGCCCGTTTTCGGGTTGATTGGGTGGATGGTCAGGCGCAGCGGCGCGGCCCACCCAGCCTTCGGCGTCACAGGGCGATCCCCACCCGGCACAACCCGGCACACCGCCCGGGTGATTCGCCCCGTTTTGGCCGCGATCGTGGTGCGCTCCGGTGGCACGCGCGTTGCTCTTTGCAAGCTCATGAAAGCGTTCGCGCGATGCGCGTCAGTGCTTGGAGCGGTGGGGCTCGCTGGATTCGCCATGACGGCGGCCATCGGCTGCGGTGGGAACATCGCGACCCAGCCGAACCCGCAGGCACGCGCGGGAGCGGGCGGAAACGCCGCTCTGGGCGGCGCGGGTGATCTCACACCGGGCGGCGTGGGCGCGGGTGTCAACGCGGGTGGTAGCGGTGGGGACGCGGGCAACGACGACACTGCCGGCGGCGCGGGCCAAGCCGGCGAAGCGGGCGCGATCGAGCTGCCCGCGCCCTGGGACGAACACAGCCGGCACATCGAGCTCGACTGCTTCGCCTATTTCGATGGCTCGATGCGGTTCAAGGCCGACCGGGCGCAGCTGAGCGCAAAAGAACTGCATTTGCTCGCCGGTCTGCGATCGGTCCGTCCTGGCGACGCCTGCGCCGAGGACCAGCTGCGCTGCCACGTCGCGGTCACGAGTGACAGCGGCGAAGTCGCAGAATACGTCGCCGATGAACTGAACGCATTCTGTGACGGCTCCGAACCGGCCATCGCCTTTGACTCGCTCGCGCCATTCCTCGCCGAGACCGATTGTTCCTTCGCGCGCTACGAAAGCGCAGGCCCGAGGGCTCCGAGTGAGGGCTGTTTTCACGGCAGGTTTGCCGACTCCGCGAGCGTGACCGATGAAGAGCTGGAGCTAGCAGAAGCAGGTCGCCCCTATCACGTCGAAGTAGAGTACTCGGGCACCCGATGTGAAGTGACGCTCGAGCTCAAGGGCGGAGATCCATCCGTATTGCTCGCGGTGGGCACGTCCCTAGAGCGCGAAACGAGCGGAAAAGTCATCGGGTTGGACGTCGAAGTCCAAACCCCGATCACCGCCCACTTGCTCATCACTCGATCCGCTGGCTGCCCGGCAGGCGACTTCTACCTCAACTTCCGCTGAGGCCACTATGCGCGTGCTACCGCGCCGCGCGTTGGAGCGCGGCGCGTTCAGACGGCCCTACTTGCCCTGCAAGTCGAACTGTTCGATGTGATACTCGCGGCGCGGGTTGAACTCGATGCGGCGCATGTAGCGCTTCTCGGCTTCGACCACGGCGGCTTTTTCTTCGCCCTGCATCAAGTCGACGACGGCGGGGTGCGCGTTGACGAGCACCGAGTAACCGGAGAGCGTGGCCTTTTCACGGCGAATTTGCCGCAAGATCTCGTACGCAATCGTGGTGCGCGATTGGATCTGGCCCGTGCCGTCACAGTAGAAACAGGTCTCGTGCATCGTGCGGTTCAGGCTCTCGCGCGTGCGCTTGCGCGTCATTTCGAGCAAGCCGAGCTCGCTGATGCGATTGATGGTCGTCTTGGCTTTGTCTTTGGCGAGCAGCGTCTCGAGCGTACGCCAGACCTTCTCGCGGTTGTGCGACACGTCCATGTCGATCAAATCCAAGATCACGAGGCCGCCGATGTTGCGGAAGCGGAGCTGGTAGGCAATCTCCTCGATTGCTTCCAAGTTCGTCTTGAACGCGGTCTCTTCCAGATCGCGGCTGCCTTTGCCGACGTAGCGGCCCGTGTTCACGTCGATCGCGGTCAGGGCCTCGGCCTGATCGATGATCAGGTAGCCGCCGCTGGGCAGCGGCACTTTGCGGCTCAAAGCGCGGGCAATTTCGTCTTCGATGCCGTACGCATCGAAGATCGGCTCGTCCCCGCTGTAGTACTGAATGTCCTTCACGCGCGTGGGCATGAACATCTCGACGAAGCGGACCAGGCGCAGGTACTGCTCCTTGTCGTCGATCACGATGCTCTCGATGTCGTCGGTGAACAGATCGCGCGCCGTCTTCAGCACCAGATCCAGCTCGGTGCACAAGATCGCGGGAGCTTTGGCGCCCTCTTTCTTGTTCGAGACGTCTTCCCACAGTTTCACCAAGTAGCCGATGTCGGCCTTGAGCGATTTTTTGGTCAGGCCCTCGGCGACGGTGCGCACGATGATGCCACCGGTGGGCGGCTTCATCGGCTCGACCACGTCGCGCAGACGCGCGCGTTCACGCGCGGAACCAATGCGCTTCGAGACGCCCACGTGTTCGACGGTGGGCAAATACACGACGTAGCGACCAGGCAGTGACACGTGGCTGGTCACGCGCGCGCCCTTGGTGCCGATCGGCTCTTTCGAGATTTGGACGATCACCTCGTCGCCCTCTTTGACGACCTCGGTGATCGGCACCGAGCGCGACACGCGGCTGGTCGGTTTGCTGCTGCTGCTGCTCGTGCTGCTGCTACTGCTGCTGCCCGGACGCCGATCGCGGCTGTTGCCTTGGGCGCGGCCGCTGCGGGCATTGCGGTCTTTGCCGCCGCGGTCACGGTCACGCGCGCTGCGCCCTTCCGGACGCGCTTCGCGCGCTGCGCCATTGTTGCGAGCCACGGGAGCCGTTGCGCGCGGCGCGACCACCGGGGTCGGTGCGACTACCGCGGCTGCGGGTGCGGCGCCTTCGACCGCGGCATCGCGTCCACCGCGACGGCGGCGACGGCGACGGCGACGGCGAGTGGCGTCTTCACCCGGTGCGTCCGCAGTAGCGGGCGATGTGCTGCCATCGGCCGCGATCACGGGTTCGCCCTCGGCTTCTCCCTCCGCGTCTTCGTCGGAGTCTTCGTCGCTCTCGGCTTCGGCTTCGGTGCCGACCTCGACCACGACCGAAGAAGCATCACCCTCGTTGTCCCACGCGGAGTCGACGGCCGACTCGACCACGACGGCTTCGATGATCGTCTCGTCTTCCTCCGCGTCGTCGCTGTCGTCTTCGTCCTCGGGCTCTTCTTCTTCCTCTTCTTCTTCGGCGTTGCCGGCGTCACCTTCAGCCGCGGGCGCGTCGTCATCGCCCTCGTCGTCGCCATCGCTCTCGGCGTGGGTCGCGCCGGCGGCTGCGCTCACGTCTTCGTCGTCTTCGTCGTCCTCGTCATCCGCGTCGTGATCGTGGTCATGATCCTGATCGTGGTCGTGAGCTTCAGCGGCGGAAGCGCCCGCTTGGTGGCGCTTGCCGCCCTCACCCTTGGAAAAGCGCTCGGCGTCTTCGTGGCGACGAGAGCCCGACAAATAGGCTTCGAAATCGTCGGGTCGGATCAAATCTTCGACGTGCAGGAACGCGGCGCGCTCCATGCCGACGTCGATGAACGCGGCTTGCATGCCGGGCAGGACGCGGGTCACGCGGCCGAGCACGATGTTGCCCACGGTTCCGCGGGCGGCAGCGCGTTCGATCTGGAGTTCGGCGATGATCCCTTCTTCGATCAGGGCGACGCGGGTTTCACGAATGTCACAATTGATAACGAGAGTATTTCGGGGCATGGCTTCCGGGTGCCACGTCGCAAAAACCCCAGATTTTGAGCGCGAACGCTAGGTAGACCTAAATCAGCGCGGAGGCGGGAGACGACTCGGCTCGATGAGCGGAGTCGTGCCGGGCCGCGCAGCGAATCGCACCCGAGCGTCTCCTCGAACCGGTGAAACCGGTAGGGACCGAGAGCGGCCGTTGGTGCGACGGTCGAGCTTGCGTGCGGGGGCAAGACACGGGGATTTCTGGAGGGGGCGAAAAAATGAAAAAGTTTGTTGGGGAGGTGGAGCGTCTCCACCTCGGCTGACCCACTCGGGCCAATCTCCCCCACTCGATCACGGACATCCCGCATCGACGGGGCAGAGTCGCTACGCGACCTAGCCAGGTCACCATGCGCGGGCCTATCCGTCAAGGGGCGGGAAGTATTTAAAACGCCGGGAAAATTGCTTGGCCGTGGGGCCGAATGGCGGTTTCGGCCCGCGATCCAAGCCGCGCTCGCCCGCGCCGGGCACGGCTCGACGAACGTCGGTCGTTGCCGGAGACTAGCCAAGTCGCGACCGAATCAGGCCACGGCGTCCGTCGTCAATCCTATTGAACAGCCGAGGGAGACTCTCATGGCACTCACCGACAAACGCAGCGTCCAGAAAGCAACCAAGCTCGAACCCGGCCAAGTCGAAGCGCTGTTGCCCGAGGTGCCCGGTTACAAGGTCGACGAAGCCCGCGCCAAAATCAGCAAAGACTACAAGTTTGCGGATTTCTACGAGACGATCGCGTTCGTCAACGCGCTCGCCTACATCGCGAACCAAGAAGATCATCACCCCGATCTCACGGTCAGTTACGACAAGGTCGGCGTGGCCTTCTCCACGCATGACGCGGGCGGCCTGACCGAAAATGACTTCATCTGCGCGGCTCGCGTCAACGCGCTCATTCGCGCGTGAACGAAGTTGCTCACGGTTCGCGATAAAAACGCGGCACGCGGCGAGAGATGTCGGTCAAGATTTCCCAGGGGATGGTGCCCAAGGTGCGCGAGATCTCTTCGGCGCTGATTTCGTCTTGGCCGAGGGGGCCCTTTTGCGGGCCGAGCACGACGCATTCATCGCCCACGCGCACGTCGGTGATTTCGGTGACGTCGAGCATGGTCATGTCCATGCTGACCGTGCCGACGACGGGCGCGCGCTTGCCGCGCACCAGCAAGGAACCGCGGTTGGAGAGGCCGCGGCAGAAGCCGTCCGCGTAGCCCACGGGGACGGTTGCGATGCGGCTGGGGCGCGTGGTGGTGAAGGTTGCGCCGTAGCCGACGGGCATGCCCGCGGGCAAATCGCGCAGGGCGGCGATTTCGGTGCGCACGCGCATCACGGGGCGCAGCTCCGGGCACATGCCGACGTTCGGTTGCACGCCGAACAGGGCGATGCCCGGGCGTACGACGTCGTAACAAGCGCGCGGCGTTTTGAGTAAGGCCGCGCTGTTGGCGGCGTGGCGCAGCTCGGGTGTGACGCCTTCTTTGCGCATGGCGAGGGTGGCCGCCTCGAACAGATCGAGCTGGTGATCGATCGATTCTGGATCGGAAGAGTCCGCGCAGGCAAAATGGGTCATCAAGCCTTGCAGCTTGACCTCGGGGAATCGATGCAGCGCCTTGGCCATCGCGGTCACGTCGGCGGGCAAGATGCCGAGGCGCGCCATGCCGGTGTCGATTTTGACGTGAATGTTGTGCGGCTCGGAGCCGGCGAACTTCACTTCGTCGGCGATGGCTTCGAGCTGGGCGGGGTCGTGAACGACGGGCGTGAGGTCGTGACGCAGGAGCTCGCCCCAGGCGCGGCCGTAGTAACCCCCGGTGATTAGAATCGGCACCTGAATGCCGGCCTCACGGAGCTCGATGCCCTCTTCCAACAACGCGACGCAGATGCCGTTCGCGCCGGCGCGTTCGAGCGTTCGAGCCACGGCTTTTGCGCCGTGCCCGTAGCCATCGGCCTTGAGCACGGCCCAGACCGCGGCGCCGCCCGCCGCGCGCTGCACGATCCGCAAATTGTGCCGCAAATGAGCGAGATTCACTTCCGCGCGGGTCGGCCGCACCGCGTCCGAGGGAACGGCGCGTTGCGGGCGGAGGACCCGAGGAAGCGGGGTGGCCAAGGCCGGGGAGAGCGCGCTGAGTGCTGGGTGCCGCGTCATCGTGCTGCCACACTCGTTACCGGAGGCTGATGCAAGGCGTCAACTTAATCGCTGTTTACGAATGTGTGCGCGGCCGCAAATCGGCACGCGCCCCTGTCTCATTCTGATCGCGCTGAAGTTTTCGGGTTGCAGCTACGAGCTAGGCCGCTTCGCCTGCCTGCGTCAGAACGCTCACTGAAAACAACGCTTCATGCACGTCTTGTAGTCCGCGTCGCAGATCTTGCACGCGGGGTCCGGCTTTCCCGCGTCGGCGTCGCAGGGAGCGCCGCACTTTGCAAAAGACTCGCGGCAGGCCGCGTTGCATTTATCTTGCGGCGCGCGGGGTAAAGCCACTTGTTCAGTGGTCGGCGCGAGCGGCGCAGTGGGAGAGGGACCGGCGTCTCCCTCCCAACGCGTGGCGATCGGTGGGGGCGGCGCGTGCACGCTCGTGGGCGCGGGCACCACCAAGTAGAACTGACGCGCCTCGGCTTTCTTTTCGTCCCCTACGTCCAGCGAGGGGCGATCGACGTCACCGTTGCTGAAGGCGTGCACGCGCCGGCGCGCATACTCGATGCGGTCGCGCGGTTGACCGTAGGTATACATGCCGAGCCACTCGGTCCAGCACGCGCGCCGATGCGTGGGCGCGGTGTCGACCTCCAAGTCGAGCCGATAGCAATGCTCGAAGCGCACGTTGCCTTCGTAGATCGACTGCACGCTGGGACCGCATGCGCCGATTGCGAGCAGCGCCATCAGCCCGAGGATGGGCCGGCGAAAGCGCAACGGGAGCGGCGCTTCATTACCGCGTTCGTTCTGGAACCCGCTGAGCACGACACTGTTTTCCCCGACACGGCCTGCAGGCGCAAGCGACAGGGTCGCGAACGCGGCATGTGCGGGCTTTTCTCGTGCTATGCCAGGCCGGAAATGTTCACTGGTCTGGTCGAGCTCAAGGGCCACCTCGCGCGCCGCTCGCGTCGCGGGCCCGGCTACCGTTTGGCGGTGGAAGGCAATCTGGGCGCGCTGACGCTCGGCGAGTCGATTTCGGTGAGTGGGGCATGTTTGACGGTCGTCTCTTCGGACGGCAGCGGCTTCGAGGCCGACGTCTCGCTGGAGACGACCGAGAAGACGACCCTCGGTGCGCTCCCCCTGGGCGCCGCAGTGAATCTCGAGCGCGCGCTCAAGGTCGGCGATCGGCTCGGTGGGCACTTGGTGAGCGGCCATGTCGACGCGGTGGCCGAGCTCCTGCGCGTCGCGCCCGCCGGTGAGGCCCAGCGACTCTCGGTCGGCTTCCCGCGGGAACTCGCGCGCTTCATCGCGGCCAAGGGGTCGATCACACTCGACGGCGTGTCCCTGACGGTGAACGCGGTCACGGACAGCGTGCTCGAGGTGATGGTGATCCCGCACACGCTCGCGGTGACCACACTCGGGGATCTTCGGCCTGGCGCGCGCATCAACCTCGAGGTCGATACGCTGGCGCGTTACGCGGTGCGCTTCCTCGAAGTGAGCGGCGGCAACCCCGAGGCCGGCTTGAAGGACGCGCTGCAAAAGGCCGGCTACGAGGGCGCGGGAAATTCATGAAGAGCGAAACGACGTCTGCCACCAGTCCAATCCGCGGGCTGGACATTGCGCCCGAGCACTTGGAGCGCGTGCGCGCCGCTTTGGACGACATTCGCGCCGGCAAGATGGTGATCTTGGTCGACGACGAAGACCGAGAAAATGAGGGCGATCTGACGCTGGCCGCCGATCGCGTCACGCCCGAAGCGATCAACTTCATGGCCATGCACGGCCGGGGCTTGATCTGCCTCACGCTGACCGAAGAGCAGGTCGAGCGCTTGGAGCTGCCACTGATGAGCGCGCCCGGCCGCAGTGGTCCGCGCTTGGGCACCGCGTTCACCGTGAGCATCGAGGCCAGCGAGGGCGTGACCACCGGCATCAGCGCGCAAGACCGCGCCCACACGATCCGCGTCGCGAGCAACCCGCTCGCGAAGCCTTCGGAAATCGTGGTGCCGGGCCACGTGATGCCGCTGCAAGCGCGGCGCGGCGGCGTACTGGTACGCGCAGGCCAAACCGAGGGCTCGGTCGATCTCGCGCGCCTCGCCGGTTTGAACGAAGCCGCGGTGATCTGCGAGATCATCAACGACGATGGCACGATGGCGCGCATGGTCGATCTCGAGACCTTCGCCAAGCGCCACAATTTACGCATTCTGACCATCGCGGATTTGATTTCCTATCGCCTACAAACCGAGCACTTGGTGACGCGGCTCTCGGTGGGCGACATCGTGCTCGATCGCACGGGCACCTCGTGGCACGCCATCGTGTTCGAAGCGGTGCTCGAAAAGCGTCAGTTCTTGGCTTTGGTGAAGGGCGAGCTCGACGGCAACCGGGCGACGCTGTGCCGCATGCACGCGGGCTCGACCTTGGCCGACGTGTTCACCTCCACCAGCGGTGACGGCGCGAAGCACTTGGACGAAGCGATTGACGCCATCGAGCAAGAGGGCAGCGGGGTCATCGTCTATCTGCCGCCGCAGGGAGATTTGCGGGACGATCTCGAACGCTTGCTGCGCCGCAACGACAGCAAGAGCTCGCCGACTGGCGCGCCGCCCCCGGTTGCTGCTCCAGCAGCGACGCGCCCACACGGCGGCACCCTGCGCGAGTACGGCCTGGGTGCACAGGTGTTGCGCGAGCTCGGGCTGTGCAAAATCCGACTTTTGACCAATAATCCTCGCAAAATAGCCGGTATTCAGGGCTACGGCCTGGAGCTCGTCGAGAGCGTGCCGTTGGTCTCGATGCAACGCCTCGTTTGAGTGGTCTTGTCTCGCGGCGCTGATGCTAGCATTCGCGCCCCACACGGAACCTGCTACGTCGCTTCAGGAATTTCATGCCCAACGCCGAGAACGCCCCCGAGTCCCTGGAAGGCACGCTGATCGTCCCCAAAGGGACGCGCTTTGCCATCGTCGCCGCGCGCTTCAATAGCTTCATCGTCGAACGTTTGGTGGAAGGCGCAATCGACGCGCTCCGCCGTCACGGCGCGGACGTGAGCAAGATCACGATCGTGCGCGTGCCGGGCGCGTGGGAAATTCCGTTCGCGTGCGCGCGTCTCGCCAATAGCGACAAGGTCGACGCGGTGATCGCGCTGGGCGCCGTGATTCGCGGCGCCACGCCGCACTTCGACCACGTTTCGAACGAAGTCTCGAAGGGCGTGGGTCAAGTCGCGCTGTCCTCGGGCACGCCCGTGACGAACGGCGTGCTCACCACCGACACCATCGAACAAGCCATCGAGCGCGCGGGCACCAAAGCCGGCAACAAAGGCTTCGACGCGGCGGTCGCCGCGATCGAATTGGTCTCCCTCGGCCAAGTCCTCGAACAAGCCGGGTTCTGAGCGAATCCATGGGAGCACGTACTCAGGCCCGAGAAGCCGCGTTACAAATGCTGTTCGCGGTCGAAGCCGGCGGCACCGAAGTCGAGCGTGCAATCTCGGACTTCTGGGCCGAGCTGCCCGCTGAAGACGCGGAGGGCCGCCCGTACGCCGACGCGCTCGTGCGCGGCGTGCTCGACGATCTGGAAAAGACCGACGCCCAGATCAAGAAGGCCAGCCAAAATTGGCGGCTCGAGCGCATGACGCGCGTCGATCGCAACGTGTTGCGCATGGGCGCGTGGGAATTGCTCGCGCGCACGGACGTGCCGCGGGCGGTAATCTTGGACGAAGCCGTCGAAGTCGCCAAGCGCTTCGGCACCGAAGAGAGCGGGGCGTTCGTGAACGGCGTGCTCGACCGCATCGCCGAAAATCTCGGCCGCACCGACACCGACGGCGCGACTTCGAAGCCCGGCGCCCCTCCGAAGCCCGGCGCCCCTCCGAAGCCCGGCGCCAGCTGAGGTCGCGTGGATCTTCGCTTCTCGACCCCCGAGTTGCGCAAGCTCGACTTGCTCGGCACCGAGATCATCGTCTCGACGATCGCGGTCGATGAGCGACCACCGCACGGCGTCACCGGCCTGCTCGATTTCCGCCTCGCCGGTCGCATCTCGCGCCTGATTCAGTCTGGCTTCGCCACCGGCAAAGTCGGTGAAGTGTTGCTCGTGCCGGGCAAACCCAAGCTGCCCTTCGACAAAATCCTGCTCTTCGGTATCGGCAAACAATCCGAGTTCAACGACCCGGTGTTCCGCACGGTCCTGAACAAAATCCTGCGCACACTCGAAGGCCTGCGCGCGCGCACCGCGGTGGTGGAGCTGCCCGGCCGCCACTTCGACGCCATCTCCCCCGAACGCGCCGCCGACATCTTGCTCGAATCAGCCGGCGGCCAAAAAGAACACGACGTGTGGACCCTGATCGAGCCCGCCGAAGCGCAACGCGCGATCACGCAACACATGATCCAAGAGCGCCGCCGCGTCCGCCAAGAATAGAGTTGGTTTTTTGATGGTACGCGGCCCGCTCGCGAATCGTTGCGCGAGCGCGCGAAGCATGATCTTCGGCCTCGCGGCTGACTGCGCGCGGTCGCGCGAGGTTGCTTCATCAGTTGAGAATTATACTTCGCGCGCGAAGCATGATTTTCGGCCGCGAGGGGCTGCGCGGGGGCTGCGCGGGCTGCCGCATCGGGTCGAACTCCGGCGTGCTCCGGTAACGGCGCACCTCGAAAAATTCGCCAATGCGGGCGTGATATCGCTGCTGTTTGCGGGTGGCTGGGCCTGGACTGGCAATTGGGCAAAGCGCTTCTGCTTTGAAGGCCGGCGATTGAAATACACTCACCGTGCAAGTGCCCAGCAACGCCAAAGCGATTGCCGAAGTCGGCGTACAGTTCACGTCGGCGAGCAGCGCGGCCACTGCCGCCTACGTCGATTCATTGAATTGGTGAGCGTGAGTCGTCACTCCGCGCCGGACAGGCCGAAGCGTCGCCCTGTGACGCCGAAGGCTGGGCCGGCACGCGGCGCGACGCGTGACCATCCACCAAATCGAACGCCGCTACTCTGCTTGCAGCTTCGAGCTCGAGGTACTCATCGAACGGGAAGCAGTGACGTGCCGGTTGGCCGATGGCGGAAGTTTAGCGCGCGAAGCTACTGCTTCGGCTTGGTGATGATCACCCCGCCGAGCATCACTTTGCCGCTCTTTTTGTACTCGTCGTATTCGAGCACCATGCCACCTGGGTAGGTGTCGCGGTCGATGGTGTCGAAGTCGTTGGCGGTGGTGACGCGCTCGGATTTTTCGGGCGGGCCGATCATGCCCAAGACGGCTTTGGGGATCATGCCCAAGCCGACTCCCGGGGGGATGCCACCGTTGAAGAAGCCGTACACTTGCGGTTCGCCTTTCGCGTCTGGACCCGCGGGGCGATCGTGGCGGTGTACGACGATGCGCTCGGTAATGCCGTCTTTGTCGAGGTGGAACTCGACCGCGCGCCGAATGTAACGGCACACGCTCTCCGTCTTTACCTCGCACGGAGCGCCCATCTGGCGCTCGATGGTGGCGACGGTGGCGCCGATGCGGATCGCTCCCACGCCTTGGCCGGCTTGAATCGCGAGCACGGGACCCTCGGGGAGTTGGGGCGCGCTGGGCGACGTGGGGCTAGCGGCGGTCGGTGGGCGAGGCGCGCTCGCCACCACTGACGCGCTCGCGCGGGCGGCGGTTGGTTGCGCTTTGGTGGGGGATTTGCAGCCCATGAGCGAACCAACCAATGCCAAAGCCAACGTCAACTGTGCCGTACACGTGCGCATGAAACCTCCGAGGGGCCGAACCAGTAGCATGGGGCAAACATGCCCGGCTATCGCGCTCGGCAGTTGGAATTTGACGGCGGACCGAGAGCGGGACAAAACCGCGGGCTTCGATGCCCGCCTTCGCGCCCCGGCGTTTTCTGTTCATCACCGGTAAGGGCGGCGTCGGCAAAACGACGGTGACCGCAGCGCTCGCGCGCTCGCTTTCGGCGCGCGGCCTCCGCGTGTTGGTCACGGTTTGCGGTGCCAAGGAGCGGCTCTCGACGCTGCTCGGCGCGCCCGCACTGACCTCGACCATCAGTCAACTCGCGCCGAACATCTGGGGCGTGCAGCTCGTGTCCGAAGTCGCATTACGCGAGTACGGCATGATGAAGCTGAAAAATCGCGTCGTGGTCGACGCGATCTTCGACAGCAAATACGTGGCCGGCTTTCTGAGTGGCACCCCCGGCATGAAAGAGTGGTCGCTGCTCGGCAAAGCCTGGTTCCATGCGACCGAAGAAGAAAGTGGCCGCCCGCGCTTCGACGTCGTGTTGTTCGACGCGCCGGCCACCGGTCACGGCCTCGATATGTTGCGCGTGCCCAAAGTGATCGTCGAGATCGCGCCGCCCGGGGTGCTGCGCAGCGACGCGGAACGCGCGTGGGAAATGTTCAAAGACCCCGCGCGCAGCGGCGTGGTGGTGGTGACGTTGCCGGAAGAGATGCCGACCAACGAGTCGCTCGAATTGTGCGCCGCATTGCGTAGCGAGCTCACGCTGCCGATCTCGGAAGTCGTGGTCAATTCGCTGCTTCCGCCGCTGTTTTCGAGTGCGGAAGCGAGCGCGCTCGAACGACTCGGCGCGCAAGCGCACGACACGCCCGCGGGCGCCGTCCTCGATAGCGGCGTGCGCCGCGCTACGCGCGAGCGAATTCAAAACGAATCGCTGACGCGCTTGGCTGCGCTCGGTGTGCCGCTGCGAAGGCTCGAATTGCTCACCGAAGGCGCGGCCACGCCCGACGCGGTGCTCCGCTTGTCGCGAAACTTCGACGTTTAGGTTGAGCCGGCGCGTGCCTGCGTGATAACCCGATCAATGCAGCGCCGTGAAAGGCGTCTCCGGCAACGTGGTCCACATCGTCGACATCGAGCTGTTCACCCCGGTCGGACCGGGGCAGACCTTTGCATTCTCAGTGGGTATGAAGGCAGCGGCGGGCGACTTCGACGTGTACGGGGCAACGGAAGAATGCGGGGAAGTGGGTGAGAAACTCAGCACCGTTCACGTCCCCGGCGACGGAGTCATTTGTCACGAAGTGAAACCCGTGACTGGTACCTACTCACATTTGATTTGGGTTTGGCATGTCGGTGGCGAAATGCTCACCGTCGCCTACTGCGAATTGGGTCTTTGCCCGAGGCGATGAGTTAGACGAGCAACGCGGCGGCCGCGGGATCCAACAGCCACAGGCCGTTCCGCGCCAGGCCCGAGGGCGTCGTGTGAATATCGAGCGCGTCTTTGAGCGCGCGCCGCACAGGCTCGGCTTTGCCCGCGCCGGTGGCGAGCACGATGCAGACTGCGGCTGCTTCGATCACCGGTGGGGTGATGCTCAAGCGTTGCGGCGGCGGCTTCGGGCCGATCACGGGCAACACTTTGCGCGTGCGCTCGTTCAGCGCGGGGCTACCGGGGAACAACGAGGCGGTGTGCCCATCTTCACCGATGCCCAGCACCAGCACCGAAATGCGGGCCGGCAAGAGCGCTTCGTACGCGCGCGCCGCGGCCTCTTGGTCCGGATTTTCGGCTTCGATGCGGTGAATGTTGGCTTCCGGCAGTTTGACTTTGCTGAACAGCGCGGCCTGCGCCATCGCGAAGTTGCTGTCGGGGTGGGTAGGCGGAACGGCGCGTTCGTCGCCGAAATAAACGCTGACCTTGGACCAATCGATACCCCAAATGTTCGCGAGTGCCTCATAGGCTGCGCGCGGCGTGGTGCCGCCCGCCAGGGCGAGCGATGCCGAACCGCTCGCGCTGATGGCGGCTTTCAGCGCGTCGGCGATGCGCTCGGCCGCAACTTTGGCGATTTCGTTGGAAGGGACGACCTCGGTTGTCATATTCCGCGCAGCTTAGTCCAAGCTTTCGCGCCGTGCTCCGTCTAAAGCCAATGACCTGGCGCGCATTTCGGCCGACATCGCTGCTGCTGCTGTGTGCAGTGACGGCACACGCGGCGCCGGCCGCGGCTCCCCCGCTGGCCGATCGCGATCCCGACAACGACAACGTGGTCGCGCCACCCGCGCCGATCGATGATTGCGAAGCCAAACTGCGCGCAGCCGGCGTGGAGTTCACTCCGGCGCGTTTGCCGGTACGACCAGCAAACGCGCAGCACCCGACGTGTGGCGTCGAGCAAGCGGTCGTGTATCGCCGCGGCCCCGTAAATATTCGCTACAACGCGCCGCCGCTCTTGAGCTGCGGTATGGCGCTCGGCCTCGCGCGCTTCGAACGCGCGTTGAGTGAAGAAGCCCCGCGCTGGCTCGGTCGAAACGTCGCGCGCATCGAACACGGTGGTACCTACAATTGCCGCAAGATGACGCGCTTCGCGCTCGTCAGTGAACACTCTTACGCGAACGCCATCGACATCAAGAGCGTGACGCTCGACAACGGCCGCAAACTCACGGTGCTAGGCACGTTCGGCAAACTCGACGGCGAACCACGCACTCCCGAAGCGCGCTTCTGGCGAGTCGTGACGCGGCGTGCGTACGACGAAGGCGCATTCTCCGTCGTGCTCACGCCGTTCTTCGATCCCCTGCACAAGGATCACGTTCACCTCGATCAAGCGCGCTACCGCGTCGACGGCACTCGGCCCTGAGCGGCATGCCCATTGGGCCGGCCGGACCGTTTCCAGAAGCTTTCGCAAAAACTTTCGACGCAGAGTTCATTCTTCTCGATTTGCGGCAATTAGCCGGGCCGCGAACCCTGCATAGGCGACTTCCGCTCGCGGCGTGGATCGCCTCGAAACGGCCGAAATGGGTGCGTCCCTAGCCGGCAAGCGCTATGGTCCGGACGCTCCCCACATGGTTGACCCGGCCCTGCTTCGCGATCGCGTGCTCGTCGGTCGCTACCGGCTAGATGAACGGCTGGGTGCGGGCGGTATGGGTTCCATCTGGCGCGCGCAGCATTTGGTGCTGGCCGCGCCCGTGGCCGTCAAGTTGATCGACCGTGAAGCCGTGCCCGACGAGAGCACGCTCGGGCGCTTCATGCGCGAGGCGCAATCGGCCGCCACGCTGCGCAGCCCGCACGTCGTGCAAATCCTCGACTATGGCGTCGATGACAACTTGCCGTTCATCGTGATGGAGCTGCTCGATGGCGAGAACCTCGCGCAGCGCTTGCGCCGCCTGGGTCGGCTGAGCTCGGCCGAAACGGCGCGCATCGTCACGCACATTGGTCGGGCCATGGCCCGCGCGCACGAAGCGAACATCGTGCATCGCGATCTGAAACCGGAGAACGTGTTTCTCATCCGAAACGAAGACGAAGAGATCGCCAAGGTGCTCGATTTCGGCGTCGCCAAGGTCGCCGTGGGCGCGCTGGGCGAAGAGGGCACGCGCACGCGCACCGGGTCGATCCTCGGCACCCCGTACTACATGAGCCCCGAGCAAGCGCAGGGCAACAAGGCCGTCGATCATCGATCGGACCTGTGGTCCCTGGGTGTGATCGCTTACGAGTGTTTGACCGGCAACCGCCCGTTTTACAGCGAGGGTTTGGGCGATCTCGTGCTGCAGATCTGCATTCGCGATATCCCCGTACCGTCCGAGCAAGCTTCGGTGCCGCTCGGCTTCGACGGGTGGTTCGCGCGCGCGGTGGCTCGCGATCCAGAAGCGCGCTTTCAGTCTGCGCGCGAACTGAGCGACGCCCTACGTGAAGTGCTGGGGGGTGAAGCGCGCGACCTGCAATGGACCGCGCCCGAAGTCACGGTGGGCAACGACCCCGCGCCCAACTCGCAAGCGCGCACGCGCCGCGATCCCACGGGCTCCGATCCGCGCTCGTCACCGCAAGCCACCGAGTCGAACTCCCAGGTGCGACTCAGCCGGGGTAGCGTTCCCGCCGATCCCGGCGCGGCCACCATGCTCGCCAACGAAGGCCCCACCTCCTCGCGTGGCATCCCCGCGTCCCCCCACAGCGATCCGTTTTCCTCGCGCGAAGTCCCGCCGCCCACGCGCAGCGATCCGCTCTCCTCGCGCGGCGGGCCGCCCTCGAGCCGCCGCGCCGAGAGCGAAGTAATCGCCGAATTGCTGGCAAATGCCGCGTCCGAACCGCCGCGTCGCCGTTCGGGCGCGGGCCTCGTGTTCTCCGTCGCGGGCGTGGCGTTGGCAATTGGCCTCGGTGCCGGCTTCTTGTTCATCAAGCGCAGCGACCAAACCTTGCGTCCGTTGCCGAAAGCGGTGCCACCCGCGGCCGAGTCATCCGCGCCGCGCGCGCGCAGCAAGCCGCCCGAGCATGCAGCTTCGGCTCGCGAAGAGAGCGTGCCCGCCGCGACCACCGCTGCAAAGCCGAGCCCCGCCCACGCCGATCCAGACAACGCCGCGCCCGCGGTCGCGCCTGCGAGCAAGCCTGCTGCCTCTGCCTCCGCCGCGCCCCCCAACCACGCGGCCAACACTGGCAACGCACCTGACGCCGGCTGGGTGAAACCCGCCTGGGCGATCCCCGACGACGAACCGCCCCGCGCCCACGCCGACGACGCGCACGACGCGGGCAAGTGACGGCTCGACTTCGCATCGTCTGCCAACACCACACGGCGCTGCTGCGGGCTCCCCGATTTGAACGCCAAAGGGGAGAGAAGAGATTTGGGGTTCGCCTGGTGCCCCCGTTCACATCTTATCGATGGCGATTTTGCGCCACGCATCACGAACCAAAAATCCTCGGGTTCTCGGGTGCATTCGGGCTGACGCGACGCGGTGAGCGCTTGGCGACCTTGGCGGTCCAAATCAGAGAGCGCTCCACGCGGTTACGTCGCGTTCTTGGAGGTGCGATGCGGGATCGCGATCGCCCATTCACGAGCGGTCGAATGTCGACCGTGTCAGCGACGGGGCGGCAAAATGGCTTCCAGATCTTCGCGCTCGGGCAGCGCGTTTTCATTGATGTCGATTTGCGCTTTCTGCAATTTTCCGGACAAATCCACGTTGACGGCTTGCCAGCGCGTGTACGCGTCCAGCACCCAAATGCCGCTTTCACGCGTGCCATTGCCGGACCAACCGTTGCCACCGAAGGGTAAGTGCGCTTCGGCACCCGTGGTCGAGTTGTTGATGCTGGTCATGCCCGCGCTGATCTCTTCTTTGAAGCGCAACATGGCGCGCGCGTCGCGGGTGTAGATCGCGCTCGAGAGGCCGTAGGGCGTTCCGTTGGCGGTGGCCACCGCTTGGTCCATGCCGTCGACTTCGATCAGGTTCACGGTGGGGCCGAAGCACTCCTCTTGGGCGATGCGCATGTCGATCGTCACTTGGTCGAAGATGCGGGGCGTGGCGTACAGGCCGTGGGTTGCGTCGCCCGAGAACCCTTCGGGTTCGTCACCGGGTAGGATTTGCCGGCCGTCCAGCAATAGCTCTGCGCCGCCGTCGATGCCCGTTTCGCGTTGGCGCGTGAAGGCGACCATGAAGCGCTCGTTGATCAGCGGCCCATAGTCGACTTCGGGGTTCGATGGATCGCCGATGCGCAGGCTCCGCGCGCGTCGGAGCAGCTTGTCACGGACGGCGGGCATCACGCGGCGATCGACGATGATGTTGCCGACACTCGTGCAGCGTTGCCCGGCCGTGCCGAACGCGGCCCAGAGCGCGCCGTCGACGGCCAAGTCCAGATCTGCATCCGCCAAGATCACGAGCGGATTTTTGCCGCCGAGTTCGAGCGAGGGTTGCTGCAGGTTACGGCCGCACACTTCACCGATTTGGCGGCCGACCGCGGTCGAACCCGTGAACGATATTTTGTTGATCAGCCCGGCGTCGACTTGGTCGATCAGGAATTGGCCGGCCGCGTCTTTACCTCCGCCGTGCAGCACGCTGAGCACCCCTGAGGGGAGGCCCGCGCGCTGCCACGCCCGAAAAAACAGGGCCGCGGTGCCCGGTGCGTCGTCCGAAGGCTTCCACACCACGGCGTTGCCACAGAGCAACGCGGGGATGATTTTCCACGACGGAACGGCGAGCGGAAAGTTGCCGGCGGTGATCACGCCCACCACCCCGAGTGGCCGGCGGTACGTGAATAGCTCCTTGTCCGCGAGCTCGCTGGGTACGGTCTGCCCGTACAGACGCCGACCCTCGCTCTGAAAGAAGATCGCGGTGTCGATCGCTTCTTGCACGCTGCCGCGTGCCTCGCGCAGTGGCTTACCTACTTCCCGCGCGACGAAGCGCGCCAGTGACTCTTTGTCTTGCGTCAGCAGAAACACGAGTCGACCGAGCACCTCTGCCCGTTGGGGCGCCGGGGTTTGCGCCCAAGCCTTGGCCGCGTCACGCGCGGCAACGCAGGCGGCGCGTATTTCGTCCGCCGAGCTTTGGGGCGCGATGCTCACTAGGTCTCGCTGGTCGGCCGGGTTCCTCCGCTCGAACTGCCCGCCGTTACCGGGCCGAGCGCTGCCGGCATAGAAATTCCCGAGTAGGAGCGTGTGTGGAAACGGCCCCGATTGCTCGCGAGTCTGCATTCTTCAGAGTGCCCTCCAGAAGTGCCACAAGCAAGGCCACGGCGACGCCATCGCGGCGGATCCGGCCTGGTTAAAAGCCTCCAGTAGGACACAAAACTAAGCTAAAACCCCAACCCGCAAGATGCCTCTCACCATCGCCAGCGCACCGCAACTCGTCATCGAAAACGTCACTCCCAAGCTCGATGGAGGCCGATATCCAATCAAGCGTGTGATCGGCAACCTGATCGAAGTGAGTGCCGACATCTTCAAAGATGGGCACGATTTGATCGCCGCTCGCCTGCTCTATCGCCGGCCGGGTGAAGCGTCCTCGCGCGTGGCGCCGTTCAACTACCGCTTCGATCCCGATCGCTGGCACGGTTCGTTCAAGGCGGACCAGATCGGGCTCTGGCAATACGATGTCGAGGCTTGGCCCGATCGCTTCGGCACTTGGCGCTCAGATTTGGGCAAGCGTTTGAACGCCGGTCAAGACGTGCGACCGGAGTTGCTCGAAGGCGCGAGCATCCTTGCGCGCATGGCCGAGAAACTGACCGGCGCGGCCAAGGTGTTGATCGCCGATGCCGCCAAGCGCCTCGCGAACCCCACGCTGGTCCTCGACGAACGGCTGAAGGTCGCGTTCGCAGAGGACGTGGCCGAGCTCGTGCGCGCGCCGCTATTCGCGGACGAAGCCTCGCGCTTGGAGCGGCCGCTCGAGCTGTACGTCGATCGCCCCGAGGCCGTATTTTCGGCATGGTACGAGCTGTTTCCGCGCTCGCAGGGCAAGGACCCGAACAAGCACGGCACGTTCGCCGACACCACCCGTCGTTTGCCGGAGATCGCCGCGCTCGGCTTCGATGTGATTTATCTGCCGCCGATCCACCCGATCGGCGTGACGCACCGCAAAGGGCGCAACAACAGCCCGACTTGCGTGCCGGGTGATGTCGGTAGCCCGTGGGCCATCGGGGCCAAGGAAGGCGGTCACACCGCGGTGCATCCCGAGCTCGGCACGCTCGCCGATTTCGAAGTGCTGGTCGCGTCTGCGCGCGACTTCGGCTTAGAGATCGCGCTCGACTTCGCGCTGCAATGCTCGCCCGATCACCCGTGGGTGAAAGAGCACCCGGAGTGGTTCTTCGTACGTCCCGACGGCAGCATCCGCTACGCCGAGAATCCGCCCAAGAAGTACGAGGACATTTATCCGATCAACTTCTGGTGCAAAGACCGGCAGGGGCTGTGGAATGCGTGTCGCGACGCAGTGCTGTTCTGGATCGCGCGGGGCGTGAAGATCTTCCGCGTCGACAACCCGCACACCAAGCCGCTCTCGTTCTGGGAATGGCTGATCCGGGACGTGCAGGCCGTGCATCCGGAGACCATTTTCCTGTCCGAATCGTTCACCCGGCCGAAGCGCATGAAGAGCCTGGGCAAGCTGGGCTTCACCCAGAGCTACACGTACTTCACGTGGAAAAACACGGCCTGGGAGCTCAGGGACTACCTGAACGAGCTCGCTCATAGCGAGATGGCCGACTACTACCGCCCGAATTTCTTCGCGAATACGCCCGACATTTTGCACGAGTTCCTGCAAACGGGCGGGCGGCCGGCGTTCCGCTTGCGCCTGCTCTTGGCCGCGACCCTGTCCCCTACGTACGGCATTTATAGCGGGTACGAGCTGTGTGAATACCAGCCCGTCCACCATGGCAGCGAAGAATACCTGGACTCGGAAAAATACGAGATCCGGGTGCGTGATTGGAACGCTCCCGGAAACATCAAGCAGGATATCTCCAAGCTCAATCGCATTCGCCGCGAACAGCCGGCCTTACACGAGCTGACGAATTTGAGCTTTCTCAAAACGGACTACGACGCGATCCTGGCTTACAAGAAGTCAGCGCCGGGCAACGATCTGATCGTGGTCGTGAATCTCGATCCGCACGCGATGCACGAGACCACGATCGAAGTGCCGATCGGTGAGCTCGGCATCGGTCCGGACGAAGCGTACGAGGTGTCGGACTTGTTGACCGGCAATCGTTACACCTGGCGCGGCGCTCGCAACTACGTGCGTCTCGATCCACTCGAGCGCGTTGGTCACGTGTTCAAAGTATCTAGACTAGCTTGATGGAGCGACGCTCGAAAATGCGTACAAGGCCAGGCTCTCCACACCCATTGGGCGCCACGTGGGACGGCGAAGGCGTCAACTTCGCCGTCTTCTCGGGGGAAGGCACGGCGGTCGAGCTGTGCTTGTTCGAGTCCGCCGGCGCGAGCAAAGAGTCGATCCGCATTCCGCTGACCCAGCGCACGAATCGCGTTTGGCACGTGTATTTGCCCGACGCGCGGCCGGGCCAGCTTTATGGCTATCGCGTGCAGGGGCCGTACGCGCCCGAGCAAGGGCGTCGGTTCAACCCCAACAAGCTCTTAATCGACCCGTACGCGAAAGCCATCGCGGGCAAGATCAACGCGCCCGACGAGTGCTTCGGCTACACGATCGGTGACCCGGCGGTCGATCTGAGTTTCGACGAACGCGACAGTGCGGCCGTCGTGCCCAAGAGCTTGGTCGTCGAGAGCGCGTTCTCGTGGGGCGACGACCGCCCGCCGAAAGTGCCCTGGAGCCGCACGCTGATTTACGAGTGCCACGTGCGCGGCATGACCAAGCTGCACCCAGACGTACCGGGCAATCTGCGTGGCACGTACCTGGGCATGGTCTCGGATCCGATTTTGGATCATCTGCGCTCCTTGGGCGTGACCGCCGTCGAGCTGCTACCGATTCAGCAGGCGATGAGCGAGCGGCGCTTGCAAGAACTCGGCCTCTCGAATTACTGGGGCTACAACACGATCGGCTTTTTTGCGCCGGATCCGGCGTTCGCCACCGGCTTCATGGGCGAGCAGGTGCTCGAGTTCAAGACCATGGTGAAGGCGTTTCATCGCGCCGGCATCGAGGTCATTTTGGACGTGGTGTACAACCACACGGGGGAGGGCAATCAACTCGGCCCCACGGTGTGCTTCCGCGGTTTCGACAACCCGGCTTACTACCGGCTGATCCCGCACGAGGCGCGCCATCACCAAGATTTTACGGGCTGCGGCAACAGCATCAACGTGCTGCACCCGCGCTCACTGCAGCTGATCTTGGATAGCCTGCGCTACTGGGTCGACGAAATGCACGTCGATGGTTTCCGCTTCGACCTCGCGCCGACGCTCGCGCGAGATCCGTTCGAGTTCGATGGCTTCTCGCGCTTCTTGGCCATGGTGCAGCAAGATCCCACGCTGTGCCGCGTGAAGCTGATCGCCGAACCCTGGGACGTCGGTCCCGGCGGTTATCGGCTGGGCGCATTTCCGCCCGGTTGGGCGGAGTGGAACGGCCGCTACCGCGACTGCATTCGCCGTTTTTGGCGTGGCGACGAAGGTCAAGTGCCGGAGCTCGCGTCGCGTCTCTCCGGCTCGAGTGACATCTTCCAAGGCAGCGATCGCGGACCGTACGCGAGCATCAATTTCGTCACCTGCCACGACGGCTACTCACTGCACGATCTGGTCAGTTACGAACAGAAGCACAACGAGGCAAACGCCGAGGACAACCGTGACGGCGCCAACGACAATTGGAGTCGAAACTGGGGCGCGGAGGGCGAGACCAAAGCGCAGCAGGTGATCCGCCTGCGCGATCGCATGAAGAAGAACATGCTCGCCACCCTGGCTTTTTCGCAGGGTGTGCCCATGATCTCCCACGGTGACGAACTCGGCCGCACGCAAAACGGCAACAACAACGCGTACTGCCAAGACAACCATTTGACCTGGATCAATTGGGATTTGGACGAGCGCGCGCTCGACCTGCTCAATTTCACGCGCGAAGTACTGCGCATCACCAAGTCGAACCCGGTGTTCCGGCGTCACCGTTTTTTCGGGGGCGACCCCGTGAGCGACAAAGGCTTCAAAGACGTCACTTGGCTGCGTTCCGATGGGACGGAAATGTCGATTGACGATTGGGGCAATGGCCGCAATCACTTGCTCGGGATGTTGATTCCGGGTGACGCTTCGGACGACGTCGATGAACGCGGGCGTCCCAACCGTGGGCAAACGCTGCTCATGCTCTTGAATGCCAGCAATCGGGCGCGCCAGTTCACGATGCCGCCGGTCCCCGGCGCGAGCGCCGGCTCGGTCAGCGGGCATTGGCAAGAAGTCATCAACACCGCCCAACAAACCCACCGTGTTCCGAAGGGTGGTGGTATCAATGTTGCGCCCCACTCGTTGGTACTGCTTTGCTACGTGGTAGCCTGATGAACTTCCCCTCCCTGCCGCCTTCTGCCTCCGATCCCTCGGCCACCGCCTTGATGGGGGATCCGGCGCTGCTCAGGGCCCTGCGCGACGACCTATCGCACAGCCCGCACGCCGTGCTCGGCGCTCACCCCGCCGTGTTCGCGGAGCAGAGCGGCGTCGTGGTGCGCTCGTTTCATCCGGATGCCATTGCTTGCACCCTGCTCCTAGGCGCAGAAGCACGACCGATGCTCGCCCTCGGCGGCGGTGTGTTTGCGGTCTTCTTGGTGGGCGCGCAAACCCCGCTCGCATACCGGCTCCGTTTCGGCTTCGGCAACGGCTCCACCTGGGAGCGGGAAGATCCGTATCGTTTCTTGCCCAGCTTGGGCGAGCTCGATTTGCACCTCATCGGTGAGGGGACGCACCGCAAATTGTGGACCGTGCTCGGCTCGCACCTGCGCGTGCAAGATGGCGTGGCCGGCACCGCGTTCGCAGTCTGGGCGCCCAACGCGACGCGCGTCAGCGTGGTCGGTGAGTTTAACAACTGGGACGGCCGGCTCTTGCCGATGCGTTCACTGGGCCCGACGGGTGTTTGGGAGCTGTTCGTGCCCGGCATCGGCGTGGGCACGCTGTACAAGTACGAGCTCAAGACCAAAGAAGGCCTGCTTCGCATCAAGACCGACCCCTGGGCGAACGAGATGGAAGCGCCACCGCTCACCGCCTCACGCGTCGCGCGCTCGAACTACACCTGGCACGACGAAGCTTGGCTGAAGAACCGCGCCAAGGGCGACATCGCGCGCGAGCCCGTCAACATTTACGAGGTGCACCCCGGCTCCTGGGCGCGCGTTCCCGAAGAAGGCAATCGTTGGCTCACGTACAAAGAGCTCGCGGTGCGCTTGTGCGAGCACGCCAAGCGTCTCGGCTTCACGCACATCGAGCTGATGCCGGTCGCGGAGCACGCGTTCTACCCGTCTTGGGGTTACCAAGTGACGGGCTACTTCGCGCCCACCTCGCGCTACGGCTCGCCTGATGATTTTCGCTGGTTCGTCGATTACTGCCACCAGCAGGGCATCGGCGTTTTGATCGACTGGGTGCCCGCGCACTTTCCGAAGGATGACTTCTCGCTGCGCCGCTTCGACGGCACCGCGCTGTACGAGCACGAAGACGCACGCCGCGGCGAGCACCCGGACTGGGGCACGCTGATCTTCAACTTCGGCCGCAGTGAAGTGCGTAACTTTCTCACTGCCAACGCCCTGTTCTGGCTGCAAGAGTTCCACGTCGACGGCCTGCGCGTCGATGCCGTGGCCTCCATGCTCTACCTCGACTACAGCCGCAAAGAGGGCGAATGGCTGCCGAACCCCTACGGCGGCCGCGAGAACATCGAAGCCATCGAGTTCTTACGCACCGTCAACGCCGTGATTCACGAAGAGTGTCCAGGTGCGTTCACGGTCGCCGAAGAGTCGACCGCGTGGGGCGGCGTATCCAAGCCGCCGTCGGAAGGCGGCCTCGGCTTCGATTTCAAGTGGAACATGGGCTGGATGCACGACACGCTCGGCTTCTTCACGAAGGAGCCCATCCACCGCAAGTACCACCTCGACCAGCTCACGTTCTCGATGCTGTACGAGTACACCGAGCGCTTCATCAACTCGATTTCGCACGATGAAGTGGTGCACGGCAAAGGCTCGCTGATCGAGAAGATGCCCGGCGATTTCTGGCAAAAGCTGGCAAATGTTCGCCTGCTCTTGGCCTATCAGTTCACTCGCCCCGGCAAGCAATTGATGTTCATGGGCACCGAGTTCGCCCAGCACAACGAGTGGAACGTCGAGACCAGCTTGGACTGGCACATCGCGGAGCACCCGCAGCGCAAAGGCCTGCAGGAATACATCGCCGAGTTCGGCAAGTTCTACAAAGAAGCCAACGCGCTCTGGCGCGGTGACCCCGGCCCCGAAAGCTTCGAGTGGATCGAGTGCAACGACAAGGACAACACGATCCTCAGCTACCTGCGCCGTGATGGCGCCGATTTCGTGATCGTGGTGCTCAACTTCACGCCCGTCCCGCGTGACGAATACCGCATCGGCGTGCCCGTCGCGGGCCGTTACATCGAGCGCATCTCGAGTGATGACCTGCGCTTCGGCGGCAGCGAGTTCCAAACCACGACCGTGGTCGAAGCCGACGCGTTGCCGCTGCACAACCGGCCCTATTCGATCCGCCTGCGCATCCCGCCCCTGGGGGCGCTGATCCTCACGCCCGCACGCTAGCGCCGCTCCCGGAGGTTTGATTGATGGTCGCGCGACACGTCGCGCGCCGTCCCAGCCTTCGGCGGCGCGTTGGCGACGGAACGACCCCGCGGCGCTGGGTCGTGGACTTTCTCGATCGCGCCTCGATGCCGGACGCAAGTCGCAATGCGATCCGCATCGTCAGCGCGCGCCGCGCGAGCGCGGCGCAACGGAGGATCGATGAAGGGCTGGACTGACGAGCCAATCGATTCGAAGCGGTGGAGGCACGTGCCAGGCCCCATTCGACGACTATGATCCGGACGAAGGCATTGCGCTCGGGTCGCTTGGGGAATGCCTTCGTCTGCGGTTGGCCGGCGCGTGCGCCGGGGACACCCACGTACCTCACCCACCGCCGTGCGGAGTGTCCGCCTTCCGGCGCAGACCTGGAAGCGTCTGGAGGCAGAAGCGGCCGCTGCGAAAACCGCGGTCAATGCCCTGATCGTGAAGCGCGTTGGCTGAGCGATCTCGCTCGGGGGGTCGCCCCTCGACGCCGAAGGCGGGGCCGGAGCGCGGCGTACTGGGTGACCATTCCAACCAAAAAAATCAGGCCAAGCCTCGCGACTTAATTTTTTCTCAAGCTTGCCGCGCGCGACCCGTTCTTCCGTAGTTGAATGGTCAGGCCGATTTTCGAGTCCGCGATTGCGGGGTTGAACCAAGCTTCCGGGCGTTTCGAGCGTTCGGCGGCCGAGGTGACCCGCTTGGCGGGCGCGTACTCGGCGGCGGAGACGGCGGATACGGTTGAGATTTCGGCGGAGGCGCGCGGTCAAAAGCCCCCGCAGGACAGCGAGACGAAGGGCACGCTCGAGGGCGCGATCGTCGATACGCGCATCGCGAAGTATCAATTCATCGCCAATTTGCGGGTTTTGCAGACGGGTGACGAGATGCAGCGCGAGGCCGCGAAGCTCGGTCGTCAGTAGCACCGGCGGCGCACTTCCGCCTCCGTTGGCGGCAGCGTAGGCTTCGGTGAGAACGGTGAAGCTCAGCAAAGCCAGCGCGGAAATTTTCGTTCCCGATCGGTCGCCGCTCGACGCGGCGTTGCCACGCACGACGCACCTCGGCATTGGCGCGCACCATGACGATCTGGAGATCATGGCGGCGCACGGCATCTGGGAGTGCGTGGGGCGGGCGGATCGTTGGTTCACCGGCGTTACCGTGACCGACGGCGCGGGCAGCGCGCGCGACTTCGGGTACGCGGCGTACACCGACGAGCAGATAAAAGCGGTGCGCCGCGAGGAGCAGAAAAAGGCGGCTGTCATCGGTGAGTACGGCGCGCAGTTCTTGCTCGATCATCCGAGCTCGGCGGTGAAGGACGCGCACTGCCCCGAGTTGATTGCGGAGCTGACGGAGATCCTGCGCGTGACGCGGCCGGGCGTGGTTTACACCCATAATTTGGCGGATAAGCACGACACGCACGTGGCGGTGGCGCTGCGCGTGATCGCGGCCTGTCGCGTGCTCGAACCGAGTGCGCGACCCACGCGCTTGATCGGGTGTGAGGTGTGGCGAGATTTGGACTGGTTGGGTGACGCGGACAAAGTGCACATGCCACTCGTGGGTCACGAGCACTTGCAGAGCGCGCTGCTCGAGGTGTTCGACTCGCAGATCGCGGGCGGTAAACGCTATGACTTGGCGACCTTGGGCCGTCGCCGTGCCCACGCGACGTTCTCCGAGAGTCATGGCACCGATCAGCACAGCGCGCTGATTTGGGGCATGGATCTCACGGCGCTGATGCACGACGGCGATCCGCACGCGTATTTGGCGGCGTTGCTGCGCCGCTTCGAACAAGACGTGCGCGCGCGCTTGCAGCGACTCGCTTGACGGCTACAAGCCGGCGCTGACCAGCGTGCCGTCGACGTAGACCGCGACGGGTTGTGAAAGCGTGTGCGGATCGACGGTCGGATCCGCGGCGAGCACGAGAAAGCTCGCGCGTTTCCCGACTTCGAGCGAGCCCAGGTCCGTCAGCCCCAGAAACTCCGCCGGGATGCGGGTGCCCGCCTTGACGATGCTCTCGCCATCCAGACCCGCGGCCAGTAGCTGCGTGATCTCCAGGCTCTGTACGCCGGTCTCGCGCGTGTTGCCGAAATCGGTTCCGTACAGTACGCGCGCGCCGCGTTCGCGCAGCGCGCGTAGGTTGGCGATGGCGGCGCTACCGCCGCCGAAGGCGCTCAAGGTGCTGATTACCGTGCGCGTCTTCCATGCGTCGAGCGTCGCGTCCGTGAGGGCTTCGGTCGGCGTGTGCGCCAACACGTCGATGTCGTCCGCAGCGGCGCGCGCCGCGTTCGCCTCTTCGAGCGCGTGCGTGTACACCTTGAGTTGGTGCCCGTGCGCCGCTTTCACGATCGCCTTGACGGTTGCGTCGTCCAGCGTGGGGGCGGCGGTGAGCGGCACTTTGATGGCGTGCACGCCGGCCTTGAACAGCGTGTCTACCGCGGCGGCGCCTTGGGCCGCGTTCGCGACACCGAGTCCGTAGCCATCGGCGCCCCAGGAGTTCGTGGGGTAGCCTGCGGGCGCGGTGATCATGGGGCCCGCGTTGAGCACCCTCAGGGGGGCGTGAGCGACGGTG
>Ga0247757_10000554_pt1 | contig 30435 bp, 42 predicted proteins | sample UWRJL126311R4_FD_180929 | JGI IMG/M metagenome (GOLD analysis project Ga0247757, IMG submission 180929) | Plant litter microbial communities from Arlington Agricultural Research Station in Wisconsin, United States - UWRJ-L126-311R-4 | ecosystem: Environmental > Terrestrial > Plant litter >... | reverse complement strand
GACTCTTTCATGAGGATTAAAGGGAAGACATTGAGAGCTAACAATCCCAAGTGGCTATGCTCCTTCGTATAGCGCTTTCATCCTCATCTGTACATATCCCCACGCCGTGACGGTGTCATACTTTTTGGGATTTCCTTCTCCCCAGCAACCCGGCAGTGCTTCAATGACTGTGTCCATATCTGCGGTGGCAAAGAAAGGAATGGAATATCGATCCGGCACCATGTTGTCATCATCATCATCCAGCTGCAAAACTTTCTCGTCGCGATGCCCCTCAGTGTTCACGCCTCCGCTTGGAAGTTTGATTGTCTTTGGAGGTGGTAGTTGTACACGATGTACCGTGCTCTTCCATCTGTCATTACTCCATCTTGCCATCAAATCTCCTACATTTACAAGGACCGCATCTTCCACCGGAGATACATGTCGGAATAGGCCTTTGCGGTTAGGATCCTCGATTTCTAAACCGCCTATGCTGTCCTGGAATAGCAAGGTCAAGGTCCCAAAATCTGAATGGGCGTTTATACGACTACGGGTATTGTTTCGGAGCTGTTTTACGTCGATAGTAGGGTAGTGTAGAATGCGCAGTTGGAACAAAGAATCTTTATGTGTGGGTGAGAGGCCCTCACCGGGCACATCCAAGGCTATGGATAAGGCATCTAGGATGTGATGAACAAGCTCTTTGCACACGTTGAAGTAATCTTCCATGAAAGACCGGAAGCCTGGCAATTTTTCTTCTGGAAGCCATATGTTTGGCTGAGACGCATCGTTCACATTTCCCGACTCGAAGGACTCTTTGTAGTCTGGGATTTCACGTGCTTTCGCTATCTCAGCCTCGTCATAAGTGTGTTGCGTTACCTTTTCCAGACCGGGGGCTGAGTAACCACGATGATGCGAACCGCCCGGTGGATGAGGGGCCATCATTTTGGTTTCCATGGGGAGCGCGAAGAACTTTTTAGACTGCCGCTCTGTCAGTAATATGTATAACGTATGCTGTTGCTCATACCCGGACTTTGGAGATCCAAAAGTGGTGTCATGAGAGCGGTGGGTGGGCCAAAATAGGTGGAAATACGTACCCACTCGAAGCACTTCTCCACCATCTCCTTATCTACGCCATGGTTTTTCAAGAATACAAATCCCACCTCTCGAAATGCGGTATCGATTCGCTCTGCAACCCGACTCTTCTTTTCTTCGCTCCCATTCAGGAATTCACCGAAATCGACGATGGGAACTGGAGATGATGTATCCATCTTAGTCACAAGTGGTCAATCGTCTATGGTCTTGTGACACTACTTGGAAAAGTTTGGAAGACCAGCCTAAACAGTGAACGAAAATAATTCTTTTAAGAAGGGAAGGGAAGGAAGTACTGAAGATGTTTGTCAGCATGCAGGTTACACGAATGAGGAAGTCAAGGTGTTCTGAAAGGGCAAAGGCGGGGTAATGTGCATGGTGAGAGCTTGCCCTTCGCTCAGCTGACGTCAGCAGTGCAATGTGAGATAACTATTTGTAAGGCATACCCCTTGTAGCATACTGCCAATAATCGTTTACCTTGAAGTTACTATAACTGTTGAGTAAAAAGAATGGTGATACAATACAGAGTCACAAAGGACAAGAAGTGGAACTGATATGATGAATCCTTTGTCTTGTCCGTTACAAGTTCGGCAAGACGATAACGCTCGTCGAGATAGAGAGCATTAAGTAGGTAGACCTAGTGACAGTCACTTCTTCCTTGCAGTGAGGTCTGCAAAGACCATACTGACCTACTTTCACAAAGACTCTAAGCCGCCCGCTGAAGCCAGTGTAAGCTAATATGCAACGCATGTCCGTGTTTGCGACTCCTATGCGCAATATACCAAGGAGACCAATGCCATGACCTGACGATACCTGATGAACCCAACCTTTGATTCCGCGCTTCATAGTTCGCTGTCTCCAAACATGCCCGCCACACCTTCCAATCCAGGTGACGTGCCCCGGACGATTGTTGGTCCCTGGTCAACGCTCATGTACTGCTCCATCATTACAGTCCTCTTTTTTGGCTTTGCGCGTTCGATTTTCCCCTGTTCGTGAATACTGACACCTCTCACGCTAGAAAGCAGGTCAAGCACCACACCCCTCTGCATCCTGTCATCGCTTCGATTTACAGCCCGTAGTTTCGCAAGTTTCCTGTCGACGCGTGCTGTATCATCCATACCTGGAAGGCTGAGTATGATAGCGCGCGGAATCTCATCGTCAAGGAGAATGATGCCTGCGATTAGTGAAGCGAGTTCCTTCTGACAGTCCACAAAATAAGCTTCGTGGAGGCTAGTGATCGCTGATTTGAGAATCTCATCACAGAAGTAATCGCGAATGGGAGATTTATCCTTAAAGCGTGGAAGAATGCTACGTAAGAGGCGCGTCATGGTGTTCACGGAGCGGGTATCTCGCACACGGAGGCATGAATTACAGAAAAGAAGCATGGGTTCGAGGACTGAAGTGGTGTGGAGAACAAAATCAGCGATTGGGAGTCCTTCTTTTCGAGTATATTCATCTTGACGGGCTGCGTCTGTCGAAAGTAGTTAGTCTTATGATCTAAAATGGAAAAATATTGTAAAAACTCACCTTGTTTTACATCCAGCAGCACAACGGCAAGAGAGACCGCAGAGCCAGTGAGCTGTCGAAGAATGCTTTCTGTTTTCATTTCGTCCGTCAGATTATCATTTTCACCAGATATGCTGATCTGCCGATTGATTTCATCCCACTCCGTCGATATTTTCCTGTTTAACTCGCGGAATAGCCCTCCTATCATGGCAGGGAGAAAGTGACCCCTCAAGTTCGATGGACAACCTTCAATAAGGTGGGTAGAGACGGTGAGCAATACGGACATGTGATGTGCAGTGAGTGCTTGCGCATGCCCGAATAATGCTTGACTTAGTGGTCCAGGCAGATCGGGTATGCCGAAGAAGAAATCACGGAATCGCGTCAAGGAATAGAGAATATAGTACGAAGTCTCACGGATCTGCCGAACAGTACCCCTCACCGTAGATGCGAACCCTTCATATGTTGACTTTGAACCGCTCACACGTGCGAAGAAGTCATCACGGCTTTCTGTTGATATGCCGGCTTGCCAAAATCGATCGGTCAAAACCCTACGGATGACCTGTTGAAGCTCCGGGGAAAGGTGTGACCAGTTATTGTCGACGTCGTTGAAGGCCTGCGCATGGCTAATAAGCTGAAGAAGATTTGGAAGCATAACCGGGATGGCGTCCGCCCACAATGTCGCAGCTAGCTCATATGCAACAGAACCATCGCGCAAGTTTTCCGTGGATGCAGCAAGAAGAGTCTTTGTGATTCGAAGAGGGAGAAACTAGGGGAGGTTAGTAAGTATTCGCGGAGGATTTTGTCAAGTACTGTACCTGTGAACGTTCAAGAATGGCAGCCTGCATGCCCTGTCCTTCGCTACTGAGAGGTTGCTCCGACCAGTCCTGCACACCATGAAAGTTGTTAGTGGATAAGAATTCGGGCAAGCGACCCATGCCGAGGTTGCTGCAGAATGACTGAAATGACGATACTGACTGCGCAAACTCGTCATTTCGCCATGCATCCTTAACCTGATCTAGCATTTGCCGCATGCGACTCTCCTGAGTAGGACGATCCAAAGTGGTACACCGATGAATGATAATGAACAGGAAAGCTGAGTAAGCCGCACGTTGACGCTGGTCAAAGGCAGGATCGGCGTACAATGTGTTAACCCTACGCTCCAAGCTATCGTACACATTCATGAAATCGTCGGGGAACTTCATTGCAAGTTTCTGCATCTCAAGGCTACATACGCGTTCAAGGTCTTTAACCGCATCAGCATAGTGCGGATAAGTAGGATTGTCTGCAAGCTTGATGGTGAGCATGTACTCAAGAAAGGAAAGAGCGAAGGCAGGACGGTCAGGGAGTGCTTTAGTCGAAAACGTAGACATAAGTTGTATCACTTTCCTAGCAACTTCAGGATCGTCAAAGTGCGTCTGCAATAATCGTCGACCCCATTGCTCGAAAGAGTTTTCGATTGCATTACGTTTCCGCTCATCTTCTTGTGGCTCGTCTCCGTGCGTGGAGAGCCATTTTAGATACCCTTTCAATGCAGCATCAATGATAGTGACTTGTGCGTCCACGCGGAGCACTTGGGGAGAGTGCTTTGAGAAAAACTGCGGGTGGAAAGGCGGCTGATTGTTATAGAGGTCCTGCAATGTATTTGCTGCTTGGGCGAGAATATGCTCCATCGCCTCAGCTGGGGTTCTTCGGACAAGAACCTCAATGACATCAGCACAGAACCTGCGGTAGTTGCCAAGAAAAGCGTGTCGTTCCGGTATGGTGTCTACGTCCTCGTTAAGGAAGAGAATAGTTACGTCCTCTGAGCCTTCTGGGAATGCTTCATAGCGCACCAGTCGCTCGCAACTAGTTTCTAGTAGACCACCCACCATCTGTGTCACGATTTCTGAGTCTCGGACAGTCCGGGAACGAAGCAATTTGCTCCAACAGTGAAGAACGGGAATAGACACGAAAAGGCTCGGGTTACGGAATATGTCGTAGAGCAATTGGAACATTCCCGAGACATCGCTCCCTTCAGGAATGTGCTGTGGTTTGTGCTCGATAAGTACACTGAGGTTATTGGCAAGCTAGAGGCGTCAGTAAGAGCAGCAACAAGTAAGGGACGGTAACATTACTTCGGCGATTTTTTTGCACAGCGTGTATTTCTGCTCATCTAGGTCGTGCACATCCATACCTGATAGAGTCCAATTGTACACTTCATGGAGCAGTGATATGCTTCCAGGGGTGTACATTGGGGTTATCAGCTCTACAAAGTCGTTGTCCTGGAGATGGTGACGAGTGTAAATAGCCTGTAGCACTTGGACAGAAGCCTGCGTAATTGCATTAGAATGCGTATCATAGCCAATAGAATTGGGAGCCATACCAATTGCAGATCCACGACTGGGACAGCGAAATACTTGCACACATGTTGGACTACTTGCACAGCAGTGATGGCTTTCGGAATCAGCCAGGACATGCAAGCCCGCAGTGCATGCATGGTCCTTAACGCGCACTGCCGCACTGATTCCTGGTGTTGGTAGTCTTGGGACAGACAATAAGTAAGATTATCGCATAATCTCTGCAACCAGCCTTCATCGCCATACCGCGTGCCCAAGCTCTTGTCTCGAGAAGGCAAGTGCTTGACAAGTACAGCGGTTGGCGTGAAAATCTCAACGCATGCCCGACCCAGGTCGCTGGCACGGAGACCAGCTGTGGGATCCTCGCGGTTAAAAATCTCCTCTGATAGAGTCTCGAGCACGTACAGCACAACGGCTTGGTGGTGCAGCGACGTTTGCCAAAGCTGCACCAGCTGCTGGTCCATGTCCATCCACTCGGCGCCCCAAGCCCGCTTGGCTACCTCCACCCACAGTTGGGCGACCTTGTTGCGCAGGTACACGGGGTCTCCCTCAGCGGTGCGCTGTGCCAGCCCAACAACATAGCCACGCAGGGCCTCTGTCTGCTCCGTGGTGAAGTCGTCCCAGTGGTAGCGGATCGAAAACTCGAGCATGGAGAGTCCATAGTGGCGGAGAGGTGCGGGCTGGGACGTGTCGCTGGCGAGCGCATGGCCATGGGCGGGGGCTTCAGGGCGGCGCTTCGCTTGCTCAAGGTATGCGTAGGCCTCATGGCGCGTGTCGTTGCTGGACGAGGGATCCAAGGAAGCCTGTAGGGCATGCAGCACCTGGCCTAGGTCGGGGTTGGCGGCGGCGGCAGCGAGCGGGGCTGTGGACGCCCCAGCTTGCATCTCGCAGGCGGCTCTGCTGGGGCCGTGGGATGGCAGCGGGTGGAGCGTCTCGACAGAGATGACGCGGACAGAGCGTGGAGGTGTGTTGGGAGGCGGTCACGGAGGGTGCAAGCTGCAGGCGCTATTTTGGGCGGGCGTTTGAGTTAACCAGTCGGGCGAGCGAGGCCAGCGGAGAGTCCAAAAAGTCTTTTGTCTGCAATGGCTGCGAGCTCCACACACGCGCCACAGGCTGCCTGCGGCTGCGAGGACCCTCCTGCACGGTCGCGTCCGCGCCGACGCGTAGTCAGGTGAGGGTGGATCTGAAGTGTAAACCCCAAGTTGCATACATGTATCATTCGACCATCTATATACTCGTTTACCAAGGCATCCGGCAGCACTACATGACCAGACAAGCCTGCCGCTGGCACTGCTGCAAGTAGCCCTCGTCCTCTTCCACCCCCACGGCGCTGCCCTGCTTGCGCACCACTCCCTTGACCGTCATCGACTGGTCGCCTTCGGCATGCCACCACCGCAGCATCTGCTGCCCGCCCTTGGTCGGCTCTGAGCTGATAGTCCACTTTCCGCCACTAACCTCGACGCTGGTTTGCCCTGTCGGAAAGTGGAACTCTGGGAGATAGATCTCCGTAGGCGCGTCCTCTCTCGTGGAACTTGGCGCCGTGAGGGTGAGCTTGAACGTGCACGTCTTCAAATCGAATCCGGAGCCCGTCATGTCACCGTGCGTTACGATTGGCGTCGGCCTCACAAACGCTTCCGCTGCACGAAGGCCTCGCACGTCGGTATGTCCAGACGCTGCGCTCATTCGATCCACAGACAACGACTTTCTTAGATTTGCGGGGCTGACGCTCAGCGTGTCAGCAGACTGTGCTTTGGAGTACGATGGCGAGCCTGTATCCAGCGATGCCCGTGATTCCGCTTCTGTGAAGGATCCTGCAGGCAAAGCTTTATCGTCGAGAGAAAATATGGAAAGATCTTCGCCGTTCCACTGGTCACCCCAAAAATGTGTGTTCTGACGCAACATGAGCAGACTTCGCAACAACGATAATGGCTACTTACAGTCGCTACATAGGTCCACAATGTGAATCCATTGGCTCTACTTTGTTCGAGGGCAAAGTGATTGGCATCCAGAGCGGCAATTTGGCTACTGTAGTTACCCGTCTTGTATGCGTACTTGTCGTCCATGTCGTACGGAATGCCTATTTCCGAGAACAGACACGGATGAATGCCCAGGTGGTCGGTCCCTTCTTCACGGATAGCAGCAAGCTGATGCGCGAAGCAGTTTCGTATGGCATTTTCTCCAATCTTAATAGCAAATGCTGGCGTAAGGTATTTGCCTCGTAGTACCCCGAAAACATCAATGTTCCATACGCGATTCCTAATAGGCGTCAGTGAAAATCTGAGTGTCCCGAGCTTGTGCACAAACTTACCATTTCTTTGTCAGCAAGGTGATGCCGTCGTAGAAATGTGGACAGAAGACCATATTGGGATCATCGTCTTCGGTACCTTTGATGGACGGCGGTATTTCAAAAACCGGTGGCTGGAAGAACATCAATGAATCGGGAAATATCGATTTGATCATCTTGCTGTAACTACGATAGTGATCCATGTACCAGTGATTGTTGAAATATTCGTAGTCTACAGTGGTGCCATTACGAGGATCTTTCGCAAAATAATCCTTTTTGAGTAGAGTGTCTGTAGAAGGGTCCCAGATGCCATGCTGTGCCCACAGGCATTCACCCAACCGCCACCCAGGATCTCGTTTCCAGCCGTACCTGGAGTCATCGTAATTCGGAGACAGCCACGCCGTCTTCCCTTCTGGATCTACCAGGGCAGTGCCGGACTTGTACGGTCCCATGCCACCAAAGTCCCATGTGTCTATCTCGCAAGCTCTACCAGATCCGGTTAGGATGGCTTGCCAAGCAGTGGGAGACGTTCCTTTCTGCAGCTTCTGCTCGGTTGGTATGGTGGCAATGTCCTGATATCCAATGATGCCTCGGTTTGGCTCATTCATGCTCTCCCAACCAACTACCGGATCATGCCAAAGGTCACCAGCCTCGTGAATGCGCTTGGCGAGATGCTGAATCGCACCAGTAAAGTGGCCCTGGAGATAGTCTTGAATATTTATCCCGTCAATGATTGCTTTCGGAGCGAATTCCTTGCCTGCGAAGAATAGAGTAAAGATAACCTGGCAGACCAGTCTTGTGTAGTTGGTTGCCCATATCATCTTGGGGTAGTTCTCAGGTTCAGGATACACGTTCTGTACGAGGGCGGCTTCGGTGACATCGAAGCAAGTGGGATCCAGTCCACAGGCGTACAGAGTCCACATGGGAGCACCAGAACCGCCGGAAAATCGCGACCACTAGGTTTGCGTTAGAAGCTAAGGATACCTTTGGCATGGACGCAAACCGACGTACGACATCCTGGTGGGGATCCATGAAGATGTAGAACCCGTACTCTTTCGCAATGCGGAGAACAGCGATGGTGTGCTGTATCCACTCCTCATCATACTTCCCTGGCCCTGCATGCTCGATTGCTTCCCAGGTGAAGATATATCTAATCGTGTTGTAGCCCCAGCTGCGCAGGCGGACGAAGTGCGTGGAAGCATCTTGGGTAGTGAATGGACGGTTTACAAAGGAGACGTTGTCGCCGTCAAAAAAGTCGGTCGAGACATGTGAAGGCTGGTTAGGAGTAGCAGGAAATTTTGCGTCGGCAGCACAGTTGATGCCATGTAATGTCACCTCGCGGTCCTCGCTATCGCGGAACGTGCGTCCTTGGATACGGAGGCGGAGCGGCGACATGAGTGCTCTCTGTGTGATGGTCCTGCCAGGTTATGCACAGCGGCTGGGGGCCACAGCAGCAGAACGTATAAAAAGAGAAGAAGAGCGTGGCTACAGTAGCGAAAGAATGGGCCTAAGAGAGCTGGGAGCTAAAGCCGTTAACTTATACTGGGCAGCGGGCTGCGATGCGGAGGACCCGCGCATGACATCCTTGATGGTTGACCCATGCCATCCCTGCCGTAGCCGGCTGCTGTGGCTGCTGTGGCTGACCTGGTCTTAACGCGACGAGCGGCGAAAGGACAACTATCCAGATGCGCTTTCAACTACTTCATATAAAGCCCGGCTGACCCACGCCCATGCCCTAGGACACGCTTTTAACGCCGCCGTACCCCGTGCATACTCACCGACGCCACTCATTCAACGCTTGTTGCACCCACCATGATCCCACGGCTGTCGCTGGTGGCACTCGGCTTGCTCTCGGCCTCCCCGCTGGTGAGCGCGCTCTCTGCTTCCGACATTCCGACAGACACTCCTGTGTCGCAATTGATCAAAGACGCTGGCATTAAGCTTGCCACTGGCAATGCTCAGGATGCTCTGACATACTTCGATGTCGCCATCTCGCGCGATCCCAAGAATTACCTCACCTTCTTTAGGCGCGGCGCCGCCTACCTGTCGCTCGGAAAGACAGCTCAGGCGCAAAGTGATTTTGACAGAGTACTTGAGCTTAAACCGGGCTTTGAGGGCGCGCTGGTGCAGCGTGCTAAGATAAGAGCGAGGAAAGCCGACTGGGCTGCCGCCCGGAAGGACTATGAGTCTGCGGGGAAGTCGACCGAGATCGAGCAGCTGGATGAAGCCCAGGCCGCTGCCACACTGGCTAGAGAGGCTGCTGAAAAGGGTGATTGGGACTCTTGCATCATGCAGGCAGGCGCAGCCATTGTCGTTGCTGGAGCCGCATACGACATCCGGAAGACTCGGGCCCATTGTCGCTTTGAAAAGGGTGAGGTCGTTGAGGGGATCAGCGACTTGCAGCATCTTCTACAGATAAACAAAGGTGACATTGAGCCGTATCTTCAAAGCTCCGCCATGGCCTTTTACTCGCTGGGTGAGACAGAGAAGGGCCTCAAACACATCGCGCAGTGTCTACAGTCAGATCCGGACTCGAAGGCATGCATGAAGCTAAGAAGAAGAGAAAAGAACTTAGATAAAGAACTAAAGAAACTTCGCGCGCATTTTGAGAGGAAACAGTATGCCACAGCCTCCAAGCTGTTGATCGACCGCGGAGAGGAGAACCCTGGTCTCTTGAAAGAGATTTCAGATGATTTCAAGGACTACGTCGATCAGGGCTACATTTTCAAGAACTCTCCTCAAGGTCTCTACCGCGAGTTAGTTGAGATGACTTGCGAAGCATACACCGAGGTACGCATTCCCTCTATAACTTCTGGTGTTTCTGTCATTGACTCTTATAGATGAACAACATCAAAAAGGGGTCTACGTATTGCGAAGATGCCCTGAAGCTCAACCCCAACTCACTCTACGGTCTTCTTCACCAGGCTCAGCGCCAAATCGATGCGGACGAATTCGAAGAGGCAATTCGCACCCTCGATGCCGCAAAAGAACATCATCAGCATCAGACGATACAAGAGCTTCTGCGAAAGGCCCACACGCTTCTCAAGCGTTCTAAACAGAAAGATTATTACAAAGTACTGGGTGTGGACCGCGACGCCGATGAACGCCAGATCAAGAAGGCATACCGGAAACTTTCCAAGACTTATCATCCAGACAAAGCAGCGGCAATGAACATCACACCAGAGGAAGCGCAGAAGAAAATGTCAGCCATCAACGAAGCTTATGAGGTGCTATCCGACCCGGAACTTAGGCAGCGTTTTGACAATGGAGACGACCCAAATAACCCAGAACAGCAGCAGGGTGGTAACCCTTTCCACGGTTCGCCGTTTGGTGGCCCAGGAGGCCAGCAGTTCTTCTTCCAGCAGGGCGGAGGCAGCTTCCAGTTCCAAGGCGGCGGCGGTTTCCCCTTTGGTGGGTTTTAAGCACAGTTAGTAATCTATCGCGAGGAACGGAATCAGCTGTCCCATGGAGTTTTGCGTGCTTGAGTAGCATTTTCAGGCGTTATCATTGTGTGTAGTACCTTGGTACTGTAATGGTCATTCTCGTAGATCAATTTTTCAGCCTATTTGTACAGACATGTTCATGAGACCGAACAATTTTTGGCAATGCATGTGACTGGCTCAATAATGGGGCATGACACGGTTCGTCGGCGGAGTCTCGGAAAAATGACGATGCGACAACCAACCCAACACCATACGCCCATGGACGCGCTACTCGCCGCATCGCTCTAGCTTGCATCGTGGAGAGGATGATTTTGGTGGCCGATTTGCGACCTCACTATGGCGTTTGAGGTATCGTACAACCTTGAGAATGAGCAGCAGTTCTGGGACGGTGAGCGCCGACGGTCACCCCGCGCCCATACAGGATCGCTTTGCTAACATGCGCCAGAGCTCGATGATATCGTCTCGACGCGTTGCCACGAGCATGAGATGATCGACAATGCTCTGCGCTCGTATCTCAACGTCACCACTAGCTACAAATGTACCGCACCCCCCTCACTGCACCCTGGCGTGCCCTGTTACTGACTTCGAGCAGCCGAGTACCTCCAGACCGAGTACAGCGTTGCCAAATGTGTCTATCGCCTGTTGCAGGGCGAGTTGTTCGGTAGCCATAAGGAATATGTGCGGCGTCAGATCGTCTACTGTCTCCTCCAAGTATGAGCCGGTGTGACATTGCTTGGACGGGGGCTGATGCGATAACAGGAAGACGACAACCCTACCCTCCACATGGTCGCCGCCTTCCTTCTTTTCGATGGCCGGAACAATCAGAATGATACCACGTTTGAGATGATGCATGAGGAAGGGCTTTTCCCCCGCCTTGTTGAACTAATACAATCTCCTAGCGTGCGCGAGGACACTCGCTTGCATCAAATGCTGCTGGAGCTCATGTACGAGTCTTCACGCATACAGCGTCTGCGGTGGGAAGATTTCATGGCTATTGACGACTCTTTCATTCTACATCTTCTCGAAATCATAGAAGGCGTATCCGATGACGCTGACGACCCATACCACTACCCCGTAATACGCGTTCTGGTACGCCTCTGTGCGAATATGCCATTCCACTCATGCTAATATTTTACAGCTGGTTCTGAACGAGCAATACCTAGTCGCTTCCACCACTCAGCAACATGACGGCCGCTCCAACATAACAAATCGTGTGATAAAGGCGCTCTCGACCCATGGCACTACCTACAAGACTTTTGGCTGCAACTTGATCCTGCTTCTGAACCGGGAATCGGAGACCTCATTACAGCTTCTTATTCTCAAAGCATTGTACCTCATATTTGGAAATTCCCAAACAGCAGAATACTTCTACACAAACGACCTGCATGTGCTCGTCGATGTCATATTGCGTAACCTTATCGACCTACCCTCAGACTCCCCCGCTGCAAATGCTCTTAGGCATACTTACCTTCGCGTCCTGCATCCTATCTTGATGCACAGTCAGATTAGTAAACCCCCACACTACAAACGTGAGGACATACACCGTCTTCTCCAACTACTCATCACCAGTGGCAACCATTTTGCACCCGTAGATGAGACTACCAAGCGTCTAGTTAACCGCTGCACCTCTGTGCATTGGGTGCGGCCACCGGCTGTCGTACGGACTAATACTTCAGATACTAATGCCAACGGCAGTGCGACGCACTCACCGATCGATCAGACGTTGGGCAATGGGCAGAAAGAGCTTGCTCGGCGGATGCTCGGAATGTCAATAGAGGCTGGCAATGAGAGCGCTGCGAGCGTGCTCGAAGTTGCGTCGCATACTGAGAAACCAGGCATCCAGACACCGAGTAGGGGGAAGGAAGGAATGTAGGCATGTCGACGGTACGCCCTGAATGTACGTGCACACTGTTGTCTGAATGGAGGCAGACGAATTCAAAGAGCCAGGAAGGCTCTATTGCGACCCCGCTTGCCATGCGGTAGATGCATCTGTCCAAGAGGATACATGGTAGGATGCTTTTAATGTTTACTATAGTGAGGCACGGAAGTGCTGTATTTTTCCTTTCATAGGGGTGGTTATGGGCAAGCACTGCATAGATTGGCGCCTTTTCCTTTGCCTATTCCATACAAGGATTTTTTTTGGTTCAGCCGCTTGTCGCGCAAATGTGGTTTGTCGACCTTGGATTACTGTTTGACTCCGGGTGGTTATATAATTCTAATTGGGAGGGACACCAAGGGTACGCCAACACATTTCCATCGAACGCAAGAGTTGAGGTAAATCGCCCTACTAACTATGCCTCTATTCAGCGCCGTGACTCGAACTTTTGACTTCCGACGGACACGCAGACGTACCATTCTACTATGATAGCAAAGTATCCGATTCCATTCGCCGAACTGTATGGGCTCCCTTATCGCGCGGAATATAGAGAGGGACTATAGCTGGCACACCCGGATATTATCCCGCGCAATCTCGAGGACGTACATGTGCCAAGGAATGGGTCCGCCCCACCGCTCCACCGAGTCTTGGCTCCCGCCCGCTTGCTGGCGAGCGACTTAGCCGCCGCCAATTGCCAAGGCCAAGAGCCCAAGATGCTTGGGCCTCATAAGAGAAGAGCTGAGCAGGGTGAGGACTTGTCCCGGCTGGGGTCGGGTCGAGTTGGAGGAGTGGCATAGGAGTTCAGCCTAGGGTGGTTGTTTTTTGCGGCTGGAAGATGTCCGACATGAGGTGCGGAATACGAGCGAAGCATCGATACGAAAGTGTGAAGACAAGAGATAAGAGAGCATGGTAGCCGCGATCGAATAAGTGGTGAGGAGGGGAAATGCTGTGTCCAGCTCCACGCCCCTGAGCTTGGTACGCGGATACAAAGATGCGCCACAACTCCCTCATTTGCATGATCACCCCTGTCACACCTGCCGACTTTTCTCCTCGCATAGGTGTACATGAGGTCTGGAAGGTTTGTGTCATCCGAAATAATTGGAGGAAGAAATGAAATGCCGATGCTGCACGCCAACGCGCAAGTGTATTGTCATACGATAATACCGACATATTAGACAAGAGCTAGGAGAGGAGTATTCCATGAAGGCGCATAGTCGTGCATCACCCAAAGCAAGCAGGGGCTTAGAGGTTAGAATGGAGCAAATCTGCCGGATGTTGAGCTCACCTAGGCCTATGCATAATCATATGATAAGACTGGGATATTAGTCGGTACCATGGAAACCCTGGATAAAACAATTGGAGAGAAGCGTTCCTGTTCCATATGTTGCTCGGCTCTGTTAGTTCGCTCGAGGGAAGACAAAGCACCGGTTGTTACTATGAGCTGCATAGTACACGTTTGCGACCAACTGCATAACATGACTACTACCCGGGCCGGCCGTCTAATGTATTTCGGGATCCGTGGTCTATATGTAATTCGGGGCAGTACAACCCGCGAGAGCTATTCGATGGTATCACAACGTATGTGCTCCATACATTCAGCGTTGAGAAAAGGTCGATCACTGCCATACGCAAGCAGTGTTGCAGACATGGAACCAAAGTACCGCCCCAGAACCGGGCTCTGGGCGCTATGCCATGTGCGCGGTCAACCTAACAGTCATTATCGGTACGCGGGCATCATCGCTCTAAGCGACTCCCATTTTTATATATGGGATTGTCACGTCAGGTATCTTTGAAATCGCCCTCTTGCGTTCGTCGAGCTTCCCTCTAGGGGCCCTCCCAAGCCGGCAAAAAGTCAAAGCGTCTGGTTCGCTCGGTTGCGCTTCTGGCCGTACCGTGATGGGTGGCGGAAGCTAGGCTTGAGCCTCTTCGTATATGTGTGTCGAGGCCAGGATAGGGATAAGGGTTGTGGCAGTCGCGGGATGCGCTGCGAAAGTCGGGCTCAGTACGAACGCTCGGTCCGGTGGCCAGTATTGGTCCGTGATTACGGTAGATATGCACAAAGTACCTTTGCACAGCGTGAGAATTCCGATATTTCCCGCGTCAGCTTCTGAACTAAATTGCGCCCACTATTACGCGGCACCTTCAGATGTCATCTGGCATAAGCGACGTAAGGTATGCTGGTTCGGCTCGGCATCCCTTCAAACATCTGCCCAAGGACTGTGCTGGCATTGACGAAAGTGTGCACTTGTTCGTATATGTCATATGCGTGCATACAGACAGGCAGACAGGCAGACAGGCAGTGTGAATGACTACGGTACATCTTACACTCCCCCCTTCCACTTTACGCCTACTTGCTTGCTTCTTTTGCCGGCTTGGACCGGGACCCGACGGTAAGGTTTGTTGGTAATCGGCAAGGTTACGGGCGGCGTGGCGCCCAGGACCAGGCTCTTGGTATGGATTTCAGTATTCGTGTGTCCTTGCTTTTTCTCTTCACGCCTGGCGCCCTAAACTGTCCATGCTCAGTATAACGGCTTGCCTTCTCAACCCCTTTTGACGACCCATCAGACTGGGAACGCACAGATCAGTGTCCCTCCTTTTTTCGTGGGCATGGCTGTCCGGTACTTGGCCTTGCCAAAAAAGCCAAGTTGATGGCTTGTCTTGTTGCCAGGTGTCCGCAGCTAAGCACACGGCGAAGGAATTCCCGAGCCCAATATCTCGGAATAATCATACGACAATACACATGCGTATTCACAGTTGCCCCTTTCTTTTTTCTTCTTCTTCCATCGGCACTTGTTTCTACCCGGGCCACCCTCAAAGCGCTACAGTACTTTGAAACGCTGATGCGCAGGCGCCTTGCAGAAGATGCGAGGGCTAGGGTTCCCTTGCTGCAATTGCAGAGACGGGACCCATTGCGTAGGTCTCCGGGAATTTTTACGGCAAAGCGAAGAGTAAGACGGGTTTCAGGTTTTCGTCTTTCCAGGATGTCCCGCGCAGGCTAATACCAAAGCCTACTTTGGGGTAGGTGGGCTGGAGAAACATCAGACATGTTCAACTACACACTCTACGTAGGATCATCGGCTTTTTGATGTAGATGCTACCCTTTTTTTTTCCCTCATCATGAAGTATTGGGAAAATCATACGCAAACCACACAAGGGTTCCAATCCAGCTTTACATCCCAGACCACCATGACAATAACGCTTGCCATGGACGCCCAGTCTTCCTGACCGATGACTCGAGGTCAAGACGCCTCACGGTCACGCTCCGACGAGCACACACCTCCAGAACGGTTTTGCCTTCAGAGACGACAACCGGAAAACGGGCCAGGCCCCTAAAAGTCCCGTTACACAAATTCCGGTCCAGACTTTGCTCGATGGATCAGCAGCACAGCGCAGGAGCGTTGGCAAATGGATTTGCCGAACCGCAACACACCAGCCACTTTCGGGCGCTGCGGGCGTGCATCCTGCACGCCTGCATGCGGCCTCGACGCCGGCGTTACGCACGCACGCACTCAGCCTTAGCCAAGAGGCTCGTCTCAATACGAGACAGGTAACGCGCGCCAGGGCAGGCGAGGATGGCATGGAGACACATGCTGTGCGCCCGCTCGACGGACAGGACGGCAGAGTCAGTAGGGGGAGACTGGGAAAAGGAAACGTGAAGGTAGCACAAGCAGCTGAGCTGGGCCGGGCCGGACTGGACTGGACCGGACTGGGCATGGGCATGGGCATGGCATCGAAGCTCAGCTCGCATCCGTCCCCCGTTGGCGTCGAGCTTGGTGGGAGTGGAAGGTAGCAGCATGCACCGTTACTGCTTTTCCTGCTTCTTAATTGCATCGCCAACGTGACCAGCGCATGGGATTGTTTCCGTGCCCATGCCCATGCCCATGCCCACACGCAACCAGCACGGACACACGCAATACACATGTATCCCCACAACCCCCGTACATGGGCTGGAACCTTTCTCTCCGGTTAGACTGCATACGCCCCATCTACTTCATGTACTCTATCCACGGCCACTTTCGATCTCGATCCGGATCTCGATCACAACACGCAGAATGCAATGCGATCGGTGGGGTCTCCACACCCACACCCACACATAGACCGATAGATAGAGAGAGAGAGAGACATGCATCTCCATGCAGTTGGTACAAAGATGCCTTTACCAACCCTTGTCCATGAGCAAGTTTTCTAACCCCCCTCGGTCCAGGCGTCCAGCATCCACGCTATACATACATGTGTGTATATGTGTGTAAGGATGTAGTAACCCCCGGTCGCTAACTCGCGTCCCATGTCCCCTCAAGCACGGAGGGCCAAGGTGCTCTGTGAATTGCTGCCATTGCTGCCCAACGTGAAGGCTACCGCTCGCCGTGACGCCGTTTCCCCAATGGGGGGAACTACAGCCTGGATCGAGTAAATCAGGGTGATGGTAGATACACGAGGCAACCAGGGAGTTTTTTCAAAATAGAGGACAGAAGCCAGACGACGATGAAATTCTATGTGGGGGGTATAGAAGGACGCTCGACTCAGTCATAGAGGAGCACCATGCGTCTATACCCGGTCTATGAAACAGGAGATACCACCACCAAGGCTGAAACGCTCACATATAGTTAAAAGAAAAGAAAAGAACAAAAAAAAAGGCCAAGATTCCTAGTTCCCTTCGTAAAATCGTATCATTTGCTTCAACAAGATAAGAAGCCGACATTTAACCTCCCAAAAATAAGACCCTGATAACGCCACCGGCACCGTCGCCGGCAATAATCGCAAAGGTACGGGGAATCAAAGCCAAAGCAAAACATGTGAGAGTGATCCAGAATGCCGCCCACTTTCCCAGCAGCGGAGACCATGGGCCCGGAACCATTCGTATCTGTGCATACCAACGAGCCTGATAGGCGCTCGTCTTTTTAGGCGAAGAACGTATACCCATGACAATACGTTGACTTGTGTGACATAGAGCTGCTGGTCATGTTCCCGAAGGAGGAATCAGAAACTCGGAAATGAGAAACCAAGAGAAAAGCAAAGATGAGAAGGTCAGAGTGCCGCACTCAATCAATCATACGCTAGCCGAGAGGACTGGGAATCCTGTCAATCTTCTCGTCCGAATGCTGACGTGAAGGTGCTTGGCTGTTGACACGGGTTGTAGAAGGTGACATGTTGATGCCAAGGTTGCTGGTATCGCTGTCGGTGGCTGCACTTTCCTTCCTACGTTTCTCCGACGACTCAGTCTGCTTCCCAAACAAGGAGAGGGCCTTAGTTCTAAACGATTCGCCGTCATAGCAGGGCAGGTACCATCTGGCAATTACCATGCACACGGCGGAGAGCAGGAGGTTGGCGGCAGACCACATTTGGACTGTGAGGTAGGTGCGGTACTGGGAAACAAGGTGGCCTGCGAGGAGAGGGCCAACGAGCGACGGAATGGCGGCCGCACTATACATCATGCCAGTCCACTGCCCTAGCTTTGCATGCCCAATGTGTTTCGTAGAAGGCGTGTTGTAGGTGCAGTTGAGAATATTGCCCATGGACGCAGGCGGTAGTCCGATGACGGTGCCGGAAAAGATGCCAAAGAGGACACAAAAAGCTATCGCAGCAGCTGTCGTACTTGCCAGAGTCCACAGAACAAAGATGAGAATTGCGCAAATAATCTGAGTGACGATGTGCATATTGAGCGCACCCAGTTGGTCGCCAAAAGCTGCAAAGGCAAGCCGACCAAAAGTAGAAGCCCCGTTCATGATCATGAGGAGGAAATAGGTTTGGAGGGGACGGTCGTTCGGAACGACTATCTTGACTGGCACTTGGCCACCATCCCGCGTGCCGACACCAGTGACGGAAGCCCACTTGTACTAGTTAGCAGTGCTCAACAACCAGAGGGATCCATTCTCTTACCTCTTCCAAGTTGAAGAAAACAGGATAGAAGCCAAAGAACATGAAGGCAACAGCAGCGGTAAACCAGCAAAAGGCCTTGTTGCCGAAAGCTTCGGGGTCAATCCAAGTTTTTAGGGCACGATAGCTCTGGGGCCTAGGATGGACATGATCTGGGTTCGGGGTGGCAAAGATGGCTGTGTACAGCGAAGTGACACCAGCCAGGCCGGCGACACAACGAACAGCGTTGTTGAAACCAAGCTCATCGATGAGGAACCTGAGCATGGCCGGGTACACAACACCGGCAACACTAGCACCGCAGGCTACCACACCGACGGCAAGGGCTTTCCTATTGGGGAACCAGGTGGCGGCAACTGCATAAGTCAGCGAAAGGGTTCGGGACGTGAGGGAGAAAAGCGGACCTTGTGAGCTTGAGACGAAGAAGCAGGCCATGCCCAAGCCTACAACAAAGCCTTGGGTGGCCCAGATGGCGCCAAAGCTTGCCGTGTCATCCACACCTCTAGGGTGTGCAATGGATAGCATGAACATGCCGAAGGGTACAAGGAGGGAACCTGTAGAGATGACGGCGCGAAAGTGGCCTGCATCGAGAAGGCGGCCGACGGGAGCTGAAAACAATAGCACGAGGGCTGACTGGGTTGAACCAATAAGATTCAACTCGAGCTGGTCGGCAAATCGCAGCGAGTGGCCAACGTAGTAAGAAGAGAAGGTGCCGTAGGCGTTTACGAGACCCCACGAGTTGAACATGAGGAAGAAGCAGCCGAGCCAACAAGCGTAGGCTCGCCACGAACGCGGCCAACTCGGTTCCTCAGCTGCTATCATCGAGGAAGACTCGGACACATCCTGTAGAGAAGAGGCGCCTATGCTCTCGGCGTCTTGTTGCCGGTTCGTCATGGGGAGGGAGAGAGGGGGAGCGGCAGACACGGTCAACCGAATCACAAAGGGGGGGGAGGAGGGGTCGAGGGCCAACAGGACTCGGATCAAGTGGCTACAAAAGCGGTGAGAGGAAGCAGGAGGTGATTGTCGTTTGCAACTCGGGGGTTTCCCCACAACTATATACCCGAAAGTACACTTCTCAGATGCCGTCTTGGGGGTACTATACGATTTGATGGCTGTCTGGTTGCAGGACCCACCATGCGCAGACACGCGCGTAACATTGGGTTCGTGGGACATGTGGGCGGTAGGCGGCATTCATGGTGACGTGCTGGTCAAACCCTGTCCATGTAGGAGGTCAATTCCTAGCACAGACACACAAGCAACGCAAGGGAAACAAGTCCAAGAGAAAGCCAAGAAAGAAGGCGCCACGGGGGTTTGCGGAACCAGACACTCCGCCAGTCTCAGTGTATCCGTTCGATATAGGGGGACCCACTAGCAGCTGCCAAGTGGTTGCCACCCAAAGCATGGAGAGGGCAGTGACCAAGAACGAATCGTCGGGCTGGGAAAAAAAGGAGGTCTTGTGAAGGTACATGTGATGTGACGGTCAACCAACCTGACGGGCAGGCATTGTCAGCATAGGATGGAGGAGCATCAGGAAGAGTTCCGTCTCACCCGGGCGATCGTCCCTCTGAGTCGGAGGGGCGTTGGGAGAGGGTCAGATTTGGGTAGGGTACCAGGACAGGCATCGAGGTGTCAAGGTGCAGGGCGTCTGGAGGGAAGTATAGCGGAGCGGGACGTCCGCGGCCGCTCCTTGGCGTGCGCCAGCGCGTCTGGGGTCTCTCTATCAGCGCTGCCCACCATGACGCCCTTGCGGAATGCATGCAATCCAGGAATGCAGGCCGGTGGCCGAGTGTGACCCGGTGCGTCCCATTGCGGGCAGTAAAGAAGACGCAGAAGGTGGTGATTTGGGGGCGGGTGGGGAAGCAAGCCTTGGAAGGGTTCGAGGCTCTGCGGCGGGCAGACGAGCAGACGATCACAGAAGACAGAACAGGCTCAGGCGCAGGCGCAGGCGCAGATCTCCCAGGGCTGGCGGCGTCGTCTACAAGGTGGACACGACGAGGTGGATGGCCGGAAGAAGCAGAAACGCGCCGTCTGGGCGTGGGACATGGGGATATTGTGCCAAGCACATGCCGAGTCTTGGGAGCAGAGCAGGCTATGTGGGCTGGCGGAGGCCTATGCAGCGGGCGGGTGAGGCTGTGTCAAGATAACGAAGCAAGGCTCGACAAGCATCCGTTGGCTGGCGGTCCGCTCGCCGGCCAATCTGCGCGGGCTGACGGGCGTGGTGGACCGACGGGCTGCCTTGGGTGGAGGACGCGCAAGCAGCGGCGGCGATGGGCGGTGGAGGAGGTGACGAGGGCAGTGCAACGTGAGTGTCATGACGGCTGGCTGTGGGCGTCGTGTGCAATGTTGGTGTTGAGCGTCGTGCCAAGAAGGCCCGCCCTGCTCCTTGCGCCGATCGTCGGTGGATTCACTTCACAGCACACTGGCACCTGTCCAGTAGCAGCAGCAGCAGCAACGATAATCTCCATCATCATCATCGTCGTCGTCGTCGTCGTCCTCGTTATCCTGTTGGAAATCAACCTTGGCCTGCACCCGCTGCCCTGGGCCTGACTATCGTCTTACTACTGTCTCTAGCCTTTCGGGTCTCCTCGACACAATCTTGCAGATCGCTCTCAGCACGCTTGGCCCTGTATTGCACAGCACAGCAGTCGACTTGGCCGCCCATCAGCCTGACTAGCCGTCTGTTGATTACTGGCCATGATGGGAGTGGCTGGCCTTGTATCGGAGAAAAACTGCCAGGGCCCGACGCCTCACCCGCTTTGAGCCTCCTCGCTGCCCAGCCCAACGCAACCCCCGACTCCAGGTTCGCATTCCACCCCTTTTCACCCCATCGTGCTGGCCCCTCCCCGCCTCGAGTCCTGTCTCGATGGCCCACTCCGCCTTGCGCGAGTCTCAGAGAGTTTGGTTTAGCGCCGCGCCGTTTAGGAACAGTGACCACATAGAGACTTCTTCTTCGCATGCTGCCCCGTACCCTGCCGCTCCGCATCTCTCGTGTCTTGACACGCCTTCAAACGCAAACCTGCCGCCATGCTTCGCGTTTCCCCGTTTCCCCGTTTCCAAGCTCGTCTCCCCCCAGCCGTCAATGCAAAAACAAGCGTCGCCCAGCCATGCGAAGCACCGTCGCGCCGCACCAAGGGTTCTTCCAAGACGTGGGGTTGTGCGGGTGAATGGTCGCATGCCATTTGGCCTTCGAACAGTATCAGACCACCTCGTTTTAAACGCGATCGAAACCCTGCAGCAAGAGACGGATGGGATCCATCTATGACCGGTTGCACTCCTCGCACGTGACCACAGCCCTCCCAGTCCAGGCTGTCCATACCATGTATGGACACACACACACATGGCGCATCGGTTTGGATCTACCTCATCGCCAAGCACCTCCGTCATGCCAGACGTTCTTCGCTGAGTATAAGCTTCTCGAGAGCCTCGCAATGCCTTGACCTTTGCACTCGTGACAGATCCAAAACAGCCTTCTCCGTCTCGTTGGACTGCGCGCAGTTTGCCGAAGCACGCCTCTCTATCGTCTCTCTTATCTCTCTCTTCTATCTCAAAAGACAAGAGACGAAGACGGCTGTCGGTGCTCGGCCACTTCTTTACCTCCTTCCCCCCCTCCTCAACAGAACATGTTTGTTGTGTCCACGGGCCCTGACGGACTTTGGCCCTAGCTACGGCAATCCTTCCCCGGCTTCTCTTCGGAAAATATCTATGGCTTACGTTGATAAACTCCGCAAGAGGAAGCGCCTTTCTGGAAGGCCGCCGTCTCGAGGCCCTTCTGGGGTAGACCATGCTAAGCGTCCCCTAATGTACCATAGTCGTCGCCACATCCCATCCCATCCGAGCGTTCCACCGAAATCTGACAAGATCCTTCTCTCTCCCCCTCTCCCTACGTCACAGCCACTCACGACAATTCAACACGCGCACTCATCGTCATCACCATCCATATGTTGCAGAAGTCCACGTGCATATGTTAAACGTTTAGCTATATTGTTTCAAGTGCAAGGCTGGCCAAGTAGCTGAGAAATCAATGACACGCCAAAAGCCTACCCCCAAGAGGCCATTAGAGTGGGAAGAGTACGCCTTTGCTCCGGGTGCATTGCAAAATCGCCAGACAGAAAATGGCGACCCTAACATGGGCCGCCCCAGTACGCGAAGAAGCCATCCCATGGGCGCCCAATTGTGAAACGCTCCCGCCCGCATCCAAAAGTTCCAAAAGGTGCGACGATGAATGCCTCGTCCAACACCTCTCCTCTGTGCTATGCGCCTGCCATGGCCAGCTCGGCCCGGCGCTGCCAACCCCGTTCGTGCGCACGTCTTCCCACCGAAGGGGGGGATGGTTGCCGACCACCCTAGATGCCCCGGATCGCAACGGTCCTCTCGTTGTTCAGCCGCTCGGCGTTTCGCTCGTGGGACTCCTTCTTGCAGTCCTCCAGGCCCTCGCACTTGTGGTCCTCGAGGAGCCTGTGCTTGCCGCAGAAATGGCCGGAGCAGAAGCCGCAGTCGCCCACTATGCGTTGCGCCGCGTCCTTGCATGCCTTGAAACTACACCGGATCTTCTTGGGAGGCATGCCACCGCGCAGCGGGAGGGCCATGTGCAGCACCGAGTTAGGCGGGAGCGAGAGCGAGGACAGGGTGGCGCTCGGCGCGGACAGATGGCGGCCGGCATGCACGAGACGCAGGTCGGTGGCGGGCAGGCTGTGTCGCAGGGCGAGGAGGGTGGAGAGGGTGGATATCGAGGTCGAGGTCGGGAGTGTCAGAGGGATTGCTGGGACAAGGTCAGCGGCCTGTAGAGCGGGTGGAGGCACAGGAACGGGAGATTGAGCACGCACTGTTTGTGCCGGACACGTCCTTGACGAAGATCTGCATGGTCTCTTCCTCGGAAGCGGTGGAGCTGATGCTCGAGATGCTGTCTGCGCGGCGCACCATGGTTGCGGTTGCGGTTGTGCTGTGTGGTGTAGTGTAGTGCGGTAGGTGGAAACGAGGGAGACGGAGGCGGGAAGCGGCGAGGCGGACGGCGGACTGGATCGGAGCGGCGTAAAGTAGGGGACGAGAGTGGCGGTTTGTGTTGGCAGCTTTGACGTTGACGTTGACGTTGACGTTGACGTCTCCGGCTCGATAGATTGTCCGGTGGACGGCGAGGTAGGATGCAGGTCAGCCGACGCCGGGAGCGTGCAGATAAGGCTAAGTAGCTTCCCGTGGAGTCGATGTTCGAGGCCGGGCCGGGACAAGAGAGAGGCGTGGGTGCTGGCAGCGTGCGGCAGGGCAGTGAGCGAGGGCGAGGGCGAGAGGCGGAAGAGCGGAAGGGTTCAGGGCGTACAGGCAACGGTGACGGTGGTCTTATAGAGACATGGAAGCGCAGCACAGCGCATCAGCGCTTGAACGCACGCGCCGGCCGAGCTCGCCCGCCGCCGCCGCCGCCGTCGCCGGCCTCGTCGACAAGATTCGACCCGGCTCGCGCGTTCGCCTCGCCTCCCCTCCCACCGGAGGAACCATGGCCTGCCTGCTCACAAGACCACCTGCCAGACCGCTTCCACGACCTTCGGCGAGCGTCGTGGGCCTCGTCTTGGTCTGTCATGCCTGCAGGAACCCTCTGCTCTGTCTGACACGCGCGTCTGTCACGGCGCACACCTCCCCCTTTCCCCTTCGCCGCCGGGCCTCGTTTCGCTGTGCACGCTGCGTCGCAGGAGTCCCTTTGCTCCCTCGCCGTGTGCCACGTACGGCGAGGGCGGAGAGCGAGGGCCAGGCTGTTATGCACGACAGCGCAGCGTCAAGCCACCCGTTTACAGCCCGAGCCTACTGCATGCCGGCTGCATCCACACGTGGACGACCTGACAGGCGCCAGCATCCGACGCGGGCCCTGCCTGCTACCGTACGTGCATGCAGGCCGAGATGCATACATGTACACACACACACACACATACATACATACATACACTCACAGGTGTACACGGAGGCATCGGTGGTAAGATGGCAACATGGACGTCGGTACTGCAATCTACACGGGCGCTAGCCGTGACGGGTATCCCCGGCCGCCTGGTATCCCTCGCCCAACGCTGCTGCATGTACCCCCTTTCTCCCCCTCTACCATGCACACGGTACATAGCTACATGCTGCAACCCTCACAGCATCGCCTTGGGGAACCCCTTCATCGCCTGCCTCACCCCCAGGTCGGCCAGGATCTCCTCGGTGCCCCCCAGGATGGCGTCGAACTTGTACGTCCTGTGGAACATCTCGACGACGCGCCCCATGCCCGACTGCGTGATGCCGCGCCCGCCGAAGATGTTGACGGCCTCGTCGGCGATTTCGTGCGCTGAGCGCGTGGCGTGCGACTTGAGGAGGCCAATGGGCCCGCCCAGGTGCTGCGACTGCTGCGCGTAGGTCATGTTGGACATTTGGTAGGCAATCGACTCGAGCCAGGCCTGGTTGGCCTCGACGTGCGATATCATCTTGGCCAGTCTGTTGCGAAGAGGTCAGCTGGATCCATGCTTGCTCATGAGGGGGGGGTTTCGCATGGGTACGCACTTTTGCCTGATGGTAGGCTGCTCGATGAGCTTCTTGCCAAAGACAATGCGCTGGTTGCACCATTTCAGACACTCTTCCACCACGGTGCGGGACATGCGTATCACACCGCAGCACATCATGAAGCGTTCGTGGTTGAAGTTGCTCACTAACCGCCTCGTCAGCATTCACCGCAGCTCGCTGCTGCAGGGCTCCCAGACGTACTGATGACGATGAACCCCTTGTCTTCCTGGCCAAGCAGATTCTCCACGGGCACTTTGGCATTGTTGAACTCGACAAACGCCGTGCCGGCCGTCGTCGAGTACGACGTCTTGATGAGCTTGGTCTCGACAGCATCGCTCCGCTCCACCAACACCACCGAGAAGCCCTTCTCCGTTCGGCACGCCACTACAAAGTAGTCACAGAACATGCCATTCGTGATCGAGTGGGACGTTAGCCCTCGGACCAGCAGGGGAACATAGAGATGGCTCGACTCACCCACTTCTTGGTGCCCCTTATGATATAATGCCTCCCATCCGGAGTCTTCGTAGCCGTGGTCCTCAGTCCCGCCACGTCGCTCCCCGCAAAGGCCTCGGTGACCGCCAGACACATCTTCTTCTTCCCGCTCAGGACCTCATCCACCACCTTCTGCTTGAACGCGCTCTCGGGCATCCACTGCAGCACGGCCGTCAGGCTGATCATCATGCCCGCCATGTTGCCGTCCTGGAACCCGCGCGCATTCGCCCTGACAAACTCCTGCGCCTGCACCAGATCATGCAGGTAGTCGAACTCCTCCCCGCGCACCACACCCATCAGATTCTTCCCGTGCAGATGCTTGCCAGGGCCCAGCCGCATAGCGAGCAGGTCGTTAGCCGCCATGCGGTCGATGAGCTCCTGCGAGATGTACTCGCCGGAGCGCTCCTTGTCCTGCGCCTCAGGCGTGACGTGCGTATCCACGAACTCCCTGACCTTCCGCCGCAGCGCGTGGTGGCTCTCCCCGAAATATGGGCTCTTGAACGGCTCTCGCAGCCACAGCGGCTCCGCGTACGGCACGCCGCTCAGGTCGCCCGCCCGCGCCACCACCACCTCGGGCTGCTCGCCCTCGAGCGTGCCCACGCAGAGGCCCGCGTACTTGGCCAGCACCTCCTGCCGGTGCAGGTTGTAGAAGGCCGACGTGGCGTCCGTGCCTGCTACTTGCTCCAGCACCACGCTCCCGCCCGGGTGCGCGTCGCTAAAGTCGCTCAGGTCGTACACTTTGTGGTCGATGATGCACCACAGGTCGTCGGGCTTGTTGTGGGCAGCCACGGCCGCGCGGGTGAGAGGGGCGTGGGGCATGGCTGGGCTGGGCTGCGGATTGGGGATGGGACGCGGTGAGGAGCCAAGTTTTAGGGAACCCCGGGGGATGAGGGAGGAGGGGGGAAGGGGGAAGACAAAAGTAGTTACGTTATCTACAAAGAAGGGAAACGTTGGAAACGGACGAGAGTGATCGAAAGAATTTCCACGCGCGGCTGCAGGGCTCGAGGCGAGAGGTAGCTTTTGTGACGGTTGGGCGAGGTCCCTTCGTCTCTCCACAATGAAGTCGCGGAGGTGAGGAGCTGGGGGGCACAGCCGAGGCACATCAGCGGATCCCCGGATGCTCCTATTGGTCCCGCGCCCATCTTGCATGTGCGGCAGCAGATCCAAGCTAGGGGTCGGCCGAATCTGCCACCGGATGGCTCCTGGTGCCTGGCCTTCTATGCAGAGCTCGCTTCATAAAAATGAAAAAAGTACGACGTCGATGATGCGCACAGCACGGCATGGCAGGTAAACAGCTTTGATTGACCCTTCGCCCGAGCATTTCCCATCCCGTGCTCTCTTGTCGTAAGCAATACCACCAGTCAATCCATTACCCGCCTTTACCACCTTTTACCACGTGTGCAAACTTCCAAGTTCAATGGGACACACTGCTCCATCCCGGGTAGCGGTGTCGCCAGCCCAGCCTGAACTCCAACATCCGTGAAAAGAAAAGAAAATCCAACAAGGGAACCGGCGCGTCCACCCCACAAGCCCTCAAATCTTCTCCTCCAACCTGACCGTCATGCCTGTGATCTCGACCCTCTTGGTCTTCTCCTCTCCCCTCAGCCTCTCTTCTCTCTTCACCCGCTTCGCCACAGCCTCGGCCTGCACCTCCACCAACCGATCCAGACTCTTCGCCAACGCCTCGTCTCCGCTCTTTCCCATCAACATCTCGAACTCAGCTCGCGTGGCCGAAGCAAGCTGGTCCTCGAGAGCATGTAGCGCCTTCGCCCGGACGTCCGCAATCTCATCTGCAAGCTTCTGCTCGGCGTCCGCGCGAGCCTTCTTCTGCGCTTCCTCTCTATCCTTGGCGCCGGCCTCGTCGGCCTTCCGCTTCGCAGCCCTCGCAGCCTCGCGCTTCGCCTTTGCCGCCAGGTACTTGGCCGAATGCCCCAACGCCCGCCCCTCCTTCGCCACAAGAGCTTCGTCGTTGGCCGGGGGCGCCGTGAAGAACAGTATCCTGCCCTGCTCATCCCTCTGGAACTGCTCTCGGATCTCGGGTGGGATCGAGGCATTCGCGTGATCCGACAAGATGTACACCTCGACAGGCTGGGGCGCCCGGTATCCACCCGCTGGTTGCTGGATCATCGGTTGCTGGTACGAAGGCGTGGGTCGGGGCGTGGTGTATTGCGGTGCTGCAGCAGCAGCAGCGGCAGCAGCTGGCTGTGGCGTAGCAAGGGGAAGGTGTGGAGTTATCGGTTGAAAGCCAGGCGGCTGGGGAACGGCTTGGTGGGCGAAGTGGGGGGCCGGTGATTGTGAGTGCGACTGGTAGTGCATAGGGTGGGCCGGCGTGTAAGGTGCCTGCACGTGAGATGTCTGCGGTGTCGGCGCAGGCATAGGTGTGGCAGACGGGGCTTGAGCGAGCGGGTAGTTCCGCTGGCCATCGGTGTACCCGTTGGCTTGTGGCGGAGGTATGGTTGGTGTAAGCATGGCTGGAGCTGGGGGTGGTTGTGGAGGGGGCGAAGGTGTTGGTTCTGGTGGAGGAGAGTCCTAGTTTGGGGGTTAAGAGCGAAGAACAAAATTCGGTGCAAACAAGACTTACTTTTGGATCGCGTGGCCGCCGGTGAACGGCACCAATCTTGGGTGGCGCGTTTTCAGCCCCCCATTCAGGTTTGGGAAGATCATCTGTTTCTTTCTGCTCGTCTTTCAATAAATAGGCGATCGGACTAGGAACCTTCTTAAGCTTCCGCGGTGCATCAAACAGGTCCATCACGTAGTCCTTGTCTCGAACCTCGTCAGGCAAGCAGCTGGCCCACGTCTTGATCTTATTCAGTTTGTGGTTTTCCTCATTGTACCGTGCTTCGCAAACGTATATCTCTTTATCAGTAGGGAAGTCGCGCGGCCGGCCCTTGTTGTACCTTGTGACAAACATGACAAAACAGCGGTCCACAACCTCGTCGATGGGGTGGTCACGATATTGTCCAGTCTTTACCACCTCATTCTCCAAAAAGTGGCGATCAAAGCGGTGCACAGTTTGCTCTGGTCGATAGTACCAGCAGGCATTCACCCACTTTCCGCCCTCTGAATCCTGCCAAGTGCGGTATATTTGGGCTACAATAGGCTTGGTAAGGTCGTTCGCGTTTTGGATATGGACCCAATCCCCGACTTTCCACAGCTCGCCGTTGTGGAGAATCCCATTCGGCATGGGTATGCGGCCTTCTTCCATGACGTACTCGGAATCTGGCCTTTCTTTTTCGAGTTTTGCCACCCTACGGGCTTCTTTCTGCAGATGCACGGCGTCTTTGTAAAGCTGGCTGTCTTCCTCATTGTAATGCTTTGCATTTTCAAACATGAGCTCTACGTCTTGCATGAAATGGTCGACCGAATTGTACTTCTTACGTTTCAACTTCTTCTTCAAAATGTCCATAGCCATCGGAGTCTTGATCTCTGCATGATACTCAGGGTACGAAGCCTTGTCCGGGACACGCTCAAATTCAGCCACCATGAGCTTGTTCTGCGAATTTCGGGGTTTGCGGATGGCCTTCATGATAGTCTTGATCCTGGCTTCCATTGGGGTGTCCACACGCGGCGGCCGTCCTCGCTTCTTCCTTGATTCCGGATCATCTTTGGCGTCATCCCTCCGAGAACCAGTTTCACGCTTAGTGATGGCAGCAGTCGAGCGGGGCCCACGCTTCCTTCTGCGCTTTCCATCGTCATCATCATCGTCATCCACATCAGCCTCCTCCAGCTCCTCGTCAAGATCCTCCTCATCGTCTTCTTCGTCCTCTTCCTCTTCCTCCGGGGGCAGCGGATCCTGCTCGGGGATCTCACCGAGGTATGGCAAAGCGGCAGCATCCTCTGTGATGATCTTTTTGTCCAGGAGCTTCTTTAGCTCTGTCTCCAACGCTTTCTTGACTTCAAGCGCGTCGACATACGCCTGCGAGTCCTGCCTGTTGTAGACCTGGGCATTGTGGGGGATCAGAGCAAAGTCGCGTACGAAATCGGCGAAAGCTTTATATTCTTGTTGCTGAATCTTTTTCTTGATCTCGCTTAGGGCCATGGGCTCCTTGATGACTTCGTAGTAGTCGGGCAACGATCGCTTGTTGACCTTGCGTTGGAAGAGCTTGGTGGGATCATATCCATCTTCCGTCCGATGGTTGTACACGTTGGTGAAAAGGGTGGACATAGCCTTCCACTCCTCTTCGGTGACTGTTGACGATGCGCCATCCGGAGCTGTTTCGGTGGTCGGCACGGGAGTGGAGCTCGCGGCTCGCGCCGAAGCCATTTTGCGATATGCGAACGTGAGCGAAGGCTTAAATGAAAGCGTCGCGTTCTCAGATGGAATGGCGGGACTGGCGCGACTGGCCGCTGTTGGAGACAGACTGAAGAAAGTCGCGCCTCGCGGTTCCCCTGGGTCCGTGCGTGGCGCGACGGCAGAATATCGGGATCGGCACAGGGAAAAGGAAGTCGCAGCCGGATGGCATGGTGCTTCCGTGTTCGGATCGCACATTCCGGAACTGACCAGCGCCAGCACCTGCCACTTCATCATCGGTCCCCGCAAACCGCCATCGTCACACATTTTGATTACCAGCATTTGTCACCTGCGCGTATGTTCCATCTGCTCTATATAGTTTTCTTTCACACTCACTGAACAGAGGCACTTACGCGCCACCAGAACACTGCGCAACTCCCTCTACCGTTCCGAGCCATTCCCGAGTCCTGCAGCACTCTTCCCTCAACATCTTCAACATGCCTATTCGAGTAAGATTGCGGGCCCCAGACGGCCAGCACACTGTATCCCTCGACGATGACGCCGCCGTATCTGACCTTCTCGCATCAATATCCAATACAACGAACCTTCCTCTCTTCGACCTAAAATGGGGTTTCCCGCCGCAGCCTCTCGATCCATCGCTGTACGGCATGCGCACATTATTAAAGGACACTGATCTAAAGCTAAATGGCGCTCAAATAATAGTTCTGGGAAAGGCAACCGGAGACCCTAGTGAAAGCCAGCAGAAGCCTTCAGACGAGCAGCAACCTTCAGCGCCACTCTCACTCAAGAGCAAG
>Ga0247757_10000553_pt1 | contig 30441 bp, 26 predicted proteins | sample UWRJL126311R4_FD_180929 | JGI IMG/M metagenome (GOLD analysis project Ga0247757, IMG submission 180929) | Plant litter microbial communities from Arlington Agricultural Research Station in Wisconsin, United States - UWRJ-L126-311R-4 | ecosystem: Environmental > Terrestrial > Plant litter >... | reverse complement strand
GAGTTCGTTCTCGCGGATCTCGAACAGGCTCATCGGGTGAAGTCTCCGGAGCGTCCGCCGCTTTTCGTGACCAGTCGAGTGGGGCCGATTTCCATGGCGCGGTCGATCCCTTTCAGCATGTCGTAGACCGTGAGCGCGGCGACCGAGACGGCGGTCAGCGCTTCCATTTCGACGCCCGTGCGATCGAAAGCTTCGACCGTGGCTCGGATGGTGATGGCGGAGCTGGCGTCGTCGAGTTCGAGGGTGAGGTCGAGCTTGGTGAGTGCTAGCGGGTGGCACAGGGGGATTAGCTCTGCGGTGCGTTTGGCACCCATGATGCCGGCAAGGCGCGCGGTGCCGAGCACGTCACCTTTGGGTACGGTCGCGGTTTTGACGCGCGTGTATGCGTCCACGCTCATCGCCACGCGGGTCTCGGCGACGGCGTGGCGCAAGGATGCGGCTTTCTGAGACACGTCGACCATGCGCGCGCCGCCCGCGGGGGCGAGGTGCGTCGAGAGCGCACTATGGCCGACGATTTCCGCGTAGGCGGCTTCGATTCGATCGGGCTTGCCGCGACCGGCGACTTTGACCAACGCGTAGCGATCGAGCGGGGAGAGTGCGTTCCAGAGTGCTTGTGAGATGGGACGCTTACTGCCTAGCGTTTCCGAGAGCGCGGGCGGCACGGTTGAAACGCCGGGGTCTGCGCTGGGTTCGAGACGCGTGAATGTTTGTGCGCCGAGTATGGCTTCTACCTGCGCATTATCGACGGCGGGGGCACTGCCGGCCTCCACGAGCGCGCGCCGGGCCGGCACAGGCAACGTGCGCCAGACTTCGAGTGACACTTTGAGGCCGGCAAGGTCTAGCGCACGCCGGGCTGCCAGCGGCAGGAGGTCGAGCGCCGCGTCGACGCCGTCGAATGAATACAGTTTCACGGGGCGGAAGATAGCAGGTGTTCGGCCGCTCAGGCGCGGCGGCGCCACGGGAAAGCCGCAACGGGCGGGCAATCCGGGCGCGGCGATGCTATGCAGTGGGCGATGAACCCGGTCAGCGATCAGCTCGGCAGGTCCCTGACGGATTTGCGAGTGAGCGTCACTGATCGCTGCAATTTCCGTTGCCGTTATTGCATGCCGCGGGAGCACTTCGACCAAGAGCACCGCTATTTGCCCCGTGCGGGCATTCTGAGTTTCGAGGAAATTGCGCGCGTCGTCACTTCGCTCGTACCGCTCGGTCTGCGGAAGGTGCGTTTGACGGGTGGTGAGCCGCTTTTGCGCAGCGAGTTATACAAGTTGGTCGCGTTGCTGCGCAAGCAGCCGGATTTGGAGATCGCGCTGACCAGCAACGGCTCGCTGTTGGCCAAGCAGGCGCACGCCTTGCGTGACGCGGGTCTCGATCGACTCACGGTGAGTTTGGATTCGCTCTCGCCGGAGGTGTTCGCGCGCATGACCGATTCTGACCTGCCGGTGAGCGAGGTGCTCGCTGGCATCGAGGCCGCCCACGCAGTTGGCTTTGGGCCGATCAAGATCAACGCCGTGGTGCGTCGCGGCGTGAACGATCACACGATCGTCGAGCTCGCGCGTCACTTCAAAGGCAGCGGCGACATCGTACGCTTCATCGAATACATGGATGTCGGCCTGACCAACGGTTGGTCCACGGACCACGTGCTGAGCGGCCAAGAGATCGTGGCGCGCATCGGGGCCGAATTGCCGCTCGAGCCCGTGACGCCGAATTACGCGGGCGAAGTCGCCAAGCGCTACCGCTACCGCGATGGCAGCGGCGAGATCGGCGTGATCACCAGCGTGACTCAGCCATTTTGCGGGGATTGTGGGCGGCTGCGGCTCAGCGCGGACGGCCAGATTTTCGGCTGTTTGTTCGCGCGCGCGGGCAGCGATCTGCGCTCTATTTTGCGCGCCTCGGCGGATGACACCGCGCTCGGCGAGCAGTTGCAAGCCTTCTGGCGCGCGCGCGCGGACCGCTATTCCGAGCTGCGCTCGGCCGGCACGCGCAGCTTACCCCGGCTCGAAATGTCGTATCTCGGTGGTTGACGAAGTCGCGGCCGCGTTTTCGTGGTTGCTGACGTTGGCGGCATTGACCGCGCCGGCCGAAGCTCAGTGGAAAGCCGCGCCCCGTCACTTCGTGCCGCTCGAGGCCTGAATTTTCGGCCATACGTTGCAACCTTGGCTCACGGAAAGTGACGCGCGTTTCGTGCGCTGACGGTCAGCGTGCGTACAGCCAGACGATCGGCACGCCGTCGAAGGTCGCGACGGTGGCGGGCGCGGCGTGGCCGAATTCGACCCACGTCTGATACTCGACGCGACGCATGTGCGGTTCGTGATGAAAAAGAGCGAGCGCGCTGCTCGGGATGGACAGCGTGCCGCGTAGGTCTGCGCGCACGCGGCCGTCGCTGCGCAGCATGTCCCAGCTTTGGAGAGCGGTGTCGTGCACGAACACATTGGCGCGCTTGGGCGCGCGCAGGTTGATCTCGCCCTGTAAGGCGCCCGTGGTGTAGCCCCAGAAAGTGCGATTGAGCCCGAGGGTGGCGGCGCCCGGCACGCCGCCCACGAGTGGCGTATAAAAGCTGAGGCCCCACGGGGTCGAGTGCAGGGTCATCCACAGCGGGCCAATCAGCACCGCACTTGCGATCACCAGAGGCGCGGAGATCGCCCAGGACTTGGCGGAAAACAGCGGCGTAATGCGCGAAACCACGAACGCGAAACCGCGCCCGGCGAACAAACACAAGAACGGATACGCGGTCATCCAATGCTTGGTACCACCAAAAATCGGCGTCGAATCCGACCACCAGGGCGCGTAACACATCAACAAACAGAGTAGCCACAAGAGCAAGGTCGACGCGCGTGCGCGCTGCCAGAGGCTCACCCCAAGACCGAGCGCAAACAGCAGCAAAGTCACGCTCGGCACGGTCGCCAGCGTCATGACCCAGGCGTACAGTCGCGGCATGGGCGGCTTCCAGTACGTCTGGCCCAAAAACTCCATGTTGTAGTACTCGTGCTGCAAATGGAAATTGGCGTAGTCACGCAAGCGCGGCAGTGTGTCGTGCCATATCCAAGGCCACGCCGCGTAGAACACCAGCGGCGAGAGCAGCAGCATGGCGGGAAATGCGTGCGGCAGCGGCCAACGCCGCGCGCGGAGCTCGGACAGCGCGTACCGGCCGCGCGTGATCAAGAAATGCAACCCGAACGCGCCCGGCAAGAGCCAAGCATTGTGCTTCGTGTCCAGCAGAAGCCCGTAAATGATGGCCGTGGCGATGGGCCAACCCCAGCCGCCTTCGAGCGAGCGCGCAAAGGCGTAGCTCGTGAGCAGCAACATGGCGGTGACCGGCATGTCGAAGCAGGCCAAGTGCGAATGGTAGAAAACGCGCGGCATCAGCGCGAAAGACAGCGCACCCACCAAGCCCGCGAGGCGCCCCGATTCACGCGCGCCCCAAACGTAAGACACGAGCACGCCGAGCGTGCTGACGACCATGCCGGGAAAGCGGTAAGCCGTGCCCTGCTCGTGGAACCACTGCCAGCCACTGAACAAGTAGCGGTGCGAAAGCGCAAACAGCGACTTCATCAGCGCAGGGTGCTCGTGGTTCACCGCCCAATAACGATCGACGGTCGCAGGCTCCATCGCTTGCCGGAAATCCGTGCCCAGGAGCTCGAACCAAGCTTCGTAGCTGCGCGCCGCGTAGAAGTAGAAGCCTTCATCGCGCGCGTAACCGAGGTCGTGCACGGTCGACAGCAGCAACGTGAGGTAGGCCACCGCCAGCGCGACGCACATGGCCAAATCCCAGCGATCGAGCTTGCGTGCTTCGGTCATTGGCTATCGTCGAATGCAGAAATGGGTCGCCATCGGCGTGCCGAGCCTGCCACAGCGGCAGGAAAAACGGTACGCTGCAACGCCTATGAACGAGGCTGATCGGCGGCTCGAGCGCGTCTGCCAAGCGATCGCCGCGCTGGCCAGCCTCGGCTTTGCCTCGGCCGCGTTTTGGGAGATTGCGGACACGTTCGCGGCCGGCCACTTCGCGGCTGCGAGCGCCGCCTGCACCGCAGCCGAGAACATGTGGCGCTGGGGCGTTGCGGCGCCGGTCACGCACGCTCTGGGGCAAGCGCCCGCGCCGAGCGAGTTCTATTGCCATCACCCCTGGGGTATATTCTGGGTCAGCGCGCTGTTCATGAAGGTGTTTGGACACCACGCCTGGGCGTGCCGTTTGCCGGGCGTGCTACAGAGCGCTCTGACGGTACCGGCGTTGTACCTCGCGGCGCGCTCGTTGTGGGGTCCGATCGCGGGCGCGGTGGCCGCCGTGAGCTTCGCGGTGGTGCCGATTGCGCTCAGCTTCTCGGGCTTCAATTCGCTCGAGGTCCCGGCAATTTTCGGCACCGTGCTGACCATTTGGGGCTACGTGCGCTTCCGCCAAAGCTACCAAGCGCGCGATGCCGCGCTTTCGCTCGCCGGCCTGGTTTACGGCATTTGCGCGGATTGGCCGGTGGTGGTGTTCGGCGCGCTGATGCTGGGCGCGATCTTCAGCAGTGTGTTCTTGCTCTCGCGCTGGACCGAGCCCGCGGATCGACGGCGCATTGCCACGTATTTTGGTCTGGCGGTCGCGCTGGGCGCAATCGCGGTCGGCGGGCACCTGTTTGCGTTCGCACACTTGGGCCAACTGAGCGAATTCTTGACGCAGGGCGATCGGCGCGCGGCGGGCGCGAACACCCCGCTCGCGCTGGTGCTCGCGGCGCGCAAATTCTGGATCGAAGTGTCGTTCACGAGCGTCGCGATCGCGATCGGCAAGCTCGCGCTTCCGATCCTCGGCTTGCGCCTACTCGTCCGACGTAGCGAGCTCGAAGCGCTGCCCTTGGCCGTGTTCGCGATGGCGCTGCTTCAGTACGTCGTGTTCAAGCAGGGCGCGGACGTGCACATCTTCTGGCCCCACTACTTCGCGCTGTATTTCTCGTTGGCGAGCGCGGCGCTGGCTCGCACCGCGCTCGATCTCGCAGAGCTGATCGGGCGCAAGTGGTCGCGTTTTTCTGGGCTCTCAGCGGCGTATGGCGTGCTCGGCCTGGGCACGCTGCTACCGCTCGCGATCCTGCCCGATGGGCTGCGCGCGCTACACTACGCGCACCGCTCGGGCGGGCGCTTCAACGAAAACGGGCGTCCGATGCGTCCGGACAAGGACAAAGTCGCCGCACTCGAATGGCTGACCCAGCGTTGGGCCCCCGGCGCGGGAGTCACTCTGCACCCGGGCATGCGCCAATCACTGTGGGTCGATTGGTCCTTGCAGCGGCCCGTGAGCACGGTCACCCACCCGCCGAGCGGACCGCCCACCGCGCGCGACCGCTACTACCTCGCCGATATGCGCTTCATGAGTGGAAGCGAGCAAGACACGCTCGCCCAGAACTTCGCACTCACCGCCCTCGGGCCGTTCCTTGCCATCGACCGCAGCGCGCCCTGGGGTCCGCTCGACGCCTTCGACATCGAGCGCGTCGAGCCTTCGTGGCTAGAGTCCTATTGGGTTTCCAGCACTCACGCGCTGCGCAACGTCCAGCCAGATCCGTTCCTCACCTGGGAACTGCGCGACCGCTTCGAACAAACTCCCAATCCACTACCGACCGCGGCGCCAAAAACCTCCGAACAATTGCGGATCGCTCACAATATAGCGGTGTCGCGCGGGGATCGCAGCCGCGCGGAGCAGCTCCTGAAAACGTTGCTTGCCGATGCCGATCGCAGCCACGCCCTCCTTCACTTCGGCAGCGACAACGTCTTGCTCGGGACTCGCCTCGAACGCGGAACGTCACTGCTGTTCAGCGTGTATGTGCTCGCCGCAGGCGCTGATCCGCGCGAGCCCGAACTCAGCCTGCATTCGCGCGTGATGGCGGCGCCGCGCGGTTCGTTCGTCGACCGCGACGCCGTCTCGGCCGACGTGGGGGTGCCATTCAGCATCCCTGCCGGTCGCTGGAAGTCGGGCTACGTGTACTCGTCGATCAGTGAGATCATCCGGCGCATCGGCAGTGAACGTTGGTCGGGGTCATTCCGAACGCGTGAAAGCGACGGCGTCCGGACATCAGCCGAGATCGAACTGCTACGACTCGAGTAGCGCTCTCCCGACAAACTACTCATGTCCGAGTGCTCGGCGAAGCGCGCTTGAATGATCTTGCCAAATTCGCGGCACGCACAGCCGATCTGCGAATTACCGAGGCCGCGCAAACGGTATAAGCGTGATTGCGAACCTGCCGTTCGAACGGGCAAACACGTCGAACGAAACCGAATGGACATCGTGAACGCCAATCGATAGGCGACCACACGTATCGGCCGATTCTCCGGCTCGCTCGGGAAGCCGGACTAGCGTGGTGACGTACTCCGCTCGTACGTTGGCAATCACGATCAAGGGGTAATAATCATGGCAAAGAACTTCAGCTGCGCGCGACTGGCGATCATCCCGGCGCTTTCATTCTTCTATCAAATGGGCTGTGTCGGCGCACCTCCGCCGGCCGCGGTCGTCGCGCCGTACGAGCCGAACTTCAAATACACGGCGCCCGAAACGGCAAAAAAGACCGACGTCACGCTCGGCATCGTGCGGCCCCAGTTCAAAAACTCCGGCCGTCTCGAGGAGCAGGCGCACAAGGACGACGCAACGCTGCAGGCAATGCTGCGCTCCATGGACGCCTCGATCGGTGAGATTTTGGTCGCCAAAGGCTTCAAGACGACAGGCCCGTTCGACTCCGTGAACGAGATGACCTTCCCCGAGAAGAAGACCGCAGATCTGCTGTTCTATCCCGAGTTCGACTTCGCGGTCACCGCGGTTGGCATCAACAAGCATGCGGCGCCGCCCAAGTCGACGGGTTTCAGTATCCCCGGGCTGTCGAGCAGCACCGAGAAGAAGGAGACCGACCCCAGCAAGGTTCCCCAGATCTGCGACGTGGTGATCGAAGTGGTTGGAAACGTGAGCTTCGTGGCTGCCGAACCACAAACCGGCGAGCGCATGCTGAACAAGAAGCTCTCCGTGACGGCCGCCAAGCAGACCATTCCCGATCAGGAAGGCTCCCTGTGCGACGGGGGGAAAGACGACCTCAACAACATGCCGGTCAAAGTCAAAAACGCGTGGGCGCTCGCTCACGAAATCGTCTTTCAATCGTCGATGAAGGCGCTCGACAGCTACGTGAACGTCGACGAGATGCAGTCGTTCAAGGCGAACATCAAGGAAGTGCGCGACAAGAAGAGCTACTGAGACGACGGCGCCCGTTACGCCTTCGAAATCGCGCGCGCCAAGTCGTCGAAGCGCGGCGCGACCAATTCGGGGCGTACCTCCGGGCCAGAGCGTAGCGGGCAAATTTCACAGCGATTGGTGGCGAAGACGAGCGCGCCGCGCACATGGGCGGCGCGCGCCGCGAGTACATCCGCGCTCGAGTCACCGATCATCCAAGTACGCTGAGGATCGAAGTGTGCGTGTTCGATGGCGGCCAAGAGCAGCCCGGGCTTCGGCTTGCGGCAGTTGCAGGGGCCGACCAAGCTCACGTCTCCACCTGGTCCACCTTGCGGGTGATGCATGCACACTTCGAGGGCCGCGATCTCGATGCCTTCGGCGGCCAAGAGGTCGAGCAGCGCGCGATTCGTGCGCTCGACCGCGCCTTGGGAGATCTGCCCTTTGGCGGGCCCCGGCTGATTGCTCGCGATCGCGAAACCGTAGCCGGCCGCCGCGAGCAATTTGAGTCCTTCGACCACACCGGGCAACAGACGGATGTGACTCGGATGAAAAGCGACCGAGACCGTGCCCGTCTCGTCGTCGCGCACGACGTCGATCAGGGTGCCGTCGCGATCCAAAATGATGCCAGGGCGAAGGGCGTGCGGATCGGTGATGGGAAGGGCCAAATCGCTCGCAACTTAGCGCGACCGCCGCGTGCCGTCGACCTAGCCGGGGTGAGCCAGCGCAGCCAACGCCAGCCAGTAGCTGAGCAAGGTCCAACCGACGACGGTCAGGACCACCGCGAGCAGCGCAGTGCGCACACGACGCATGCGCGCCAGCCGCTTGGGCGTGTGAACCTCGGCCAAGCCGAGTAGCCAGGCCACGGTCTGCTCGGCCGCGGGTCGCAACCGGCGCGCCGTTTGGGCGTCGAGGCTTTCGACCGCCAGCACTTCGTCCGTGGCGAAGGCCGTCCGCGTGACGGCGAACACGGGAGGAGCCTCTGCCGACTCGGGCAGCTCGTTGAAGCGTTCCCAAGCAACCTTGGGTGAGGTGGCGGGCGGAGGCGCCGCCGGCTCGCCCACTTCGATCGCACACAGCGCGAAGAAGGCCGCGTCACGGAGCAACCCGAGTGCGACCGTCTGCGTCTCGCGATCGCGCAGCTCGAGCGCAACCGAGTAGCGAGCGCGCGAAGCGTTGACCCACGGCTTCATTCGTGCTCGTGCGCTATCGGTCAGCACGCGTGCGCGGCGGGAGGCTCGGCGCAGCAGTATCGGCTCCAGTAGCGGACTGTCGAGCAGGCTCATGTTCGGAGCAGCCATCGATCCCAAAAGATAGCGCGGTTGCAGGACGGGAGGCGAGCGCATTAGCATTGCTTGCGATGAGCTTTTCATTACGCGACGCGGCACGCGGGGCGGATCGCGCCGGTCGCGTTGCAATTGGCAACACGCGCTTCGCGGAGCGGGCGATACGCACACTCGCCTACAATCGGCGCGGAGCGGTTGCGTTCCGAAGGTCGCGCTGGCTTCGTTCTCGTCGAAGTCCGGCGAAGCTCGCCGACGCTCACTCATGAATCAGGAACTTCGCCCAGAAACCGTAGCCGACGTCCAACGTGCACTGGTCAGCTTCAATCTCGCTTTCTTGATCGCGACCGCGTTGTTGTCCGTGTTCGCGTGGCGCCGCTTGGCTCCATTCGCCGAATCATGGCGGGCGCGCATTCCGGCCCCTGCGCGCCGGTGGCTGTCGGGGGGAGCGCTCGCGCTACTGGTCGTGGCCGTGAGTGCACTGTGTTTTCGATGGTTGGTCAGCAATGGCTTTCCGGAACCGGTGAGCGAAACGCTGACGCCTGGGTTCGCAGAACGCGTGTTGCCGATTGTCTGCGCGCTGCTACTGGCGTTCGCGATCGGTCTGCGTCGACTGAATGCACCGGTCTGGATGCGCCTGGCGTTCGAGGTGCTGCTGGTCCCTTGCGCTTACGCAATTGGGCTGTCGATCATCTACCTGGCCCTGCCGCTCACGGATTTGGAACCATGGAACGGCTTCAAGCGCGCGGCCTTCTATTCCGCGGCCGCATTCGCTCTGCCTGTCGCGCTGATCCCGGGTTTTCATCGAGCGCGCGGCTTTGCCGTGGTGATGGGCGTGCTCTTGTTGCTCGTGTTCGGCGATCTGATTTACCTGCGCTACTTCGGCAACATTTTGCCCGTGCTCGCGCTCGGAAGCGGCGGGCAGCTGTGGGATGTGCGCGACATCATCGTCAAGTACACGCGCGGCCGCGACGCGTGGCTGCTGCTGGTGTTCTCGGTCAGCGTGGCGCTGCCCTTCGTTTGGCCGAAACCACCCAAGGCGGATGCGCCGCTGGCCTTACGCGGCGCGCTCGATTTGCTGATGGTCTGCACGTGTTTCGCGTTCCTCGCCCCGCTGTCGCCACTCGTGCAGCGCTGGATGGACAGCGACCGCTCTTGGCGCGTGCTCAATGGCACGGACGCGGTACAAGACTCGGGCATCGTCGTCGCGCACGTCAAAGAGATCGCGCGCTCGATTCGCGATGCGCGTCAGCACGGGAGCATCAGCGCAGATGAGTTCGAAAAGCTGCGCAAGTATCACGAGCTGCGCGCCGAACTGCCCACGGATGACCCCGACTTCGGCCTGGCGCGCGGCACCAATCTGCTCATTTTGCAGGTAGAGGCGATGCAGAAGTGGGTGATCGGTGCGCGCGAACGCGGCCAAGAGCTGACGCCATTCATGAACCGCCTCCGGGATCGCGCGTGGTTCTTCGATCGCCTGTACGACGAAACGGGCGACTCCTCGACGTCCGACGCGGAGTACATGGTGTTGAACTCGCAGTTCCCGATCCCGCAAGGCTCGGTCGCGTTTCGGCGCGACGAGAACCACTTCGTCACCATCCTGCACTCGTTCAAAGACGCGGGTTACACGACCTTCGCCGGGCACGCATACGCGGCGGGCATGTGGAACCGAGCCGTGCTCTACCCGCGTTACGGTTTCGACCAGACCGCGTTCCGCGACGAGCTCGGTGAAGGCCCGAAGCTCGGTTGGGGAATCGGTGACAAGCTGTTCTTCCAACGCGTCATGCCGCACCTCGTGGCGGCGAAAAAGCCGTCCGCGAGCCTACTAATCACGCTCACTTCGCACAGCCCGTACCAGTATGTGCCGATCGCCGAGCGCAAACTGGATATCGGGGCCATCGAAGGCTCGGAGTTCGGCGGCTACTTGCACTCGATGCGCTACGACGACGAAGCCATCGAACAGCTGTTCGATCAGCTACAAAAGACGGGGCTTTCGTCGAACACGACCGTCGTCATTTACGGCGATCATGATTCGCGCATGAAGTTTCCGGCGCGCCTGGCGGGCGAAACCGATCTCGATCACGACCGCCAACGCCGGCTCGCCATCCGCGACTACACGACCAAACAGATCCCGCTCTTCATCGTGCTGCCGGAGCGCCTGCACGCCGCACCACGCGTCGTGCACACGATCGGCGGCCAAGTCGATATCGGCGCCACCATCTTGCACTTGTTCGGTTTGAAGCAGCCGCGCTCGTTCATCGGGCAATCGTTGGTTCCCGAGCGCGTCGGGCACGCTTCGCGGATCGACGGCTCGGGGGTCGACGGCGAGCGCATTTACATCGCGCCCGGTGGCGGCCGCTGTGAATCGTTTCCCGATTTCCAACGCCTCGATCGTGAACAGTGCACAACGCTCGCCCAGCGCACCCGTGAAGAGCTGAACATGAGTTGGAACGTGACGCTGCTCGACCTCGCCGGCAGACTCGCCGGCAAACTGCCCCCAAAAGCGGCCGCCGCACGCTAGGAACAGCGCCGTCCTCGAGGTGCGAAGCAGGATCGCGAGCGCCCCCTGAGTACCAAGTGACCGCACCCCGGGTGTGGCAATGGGTACCAAGTGACTGCGCCCCGGGTCGGGTCGCGAGCTTAGGAGGTTTTGCGCTCGTAGATGTCGAAGTCTTCGATGCGTTTGACGAATTGATAGCCGCTATCGATGAAGCCCGCGAGTTCGGGGAAGCCGGGCAGTTCGTCGTGCGAGTCGAGAGCGTGGCCCGTGACGGACGGGAATACGTCGTTGTGCTGCACGATGATCAACGTGGGCGTGCGTTGCTTCAGGTCGTGCATCAACTCGCGGCGCGCGTAGTCTTTTTGCCACTCACTGCGCTGCGGGACGTCGTAGATGAAGCGGCTCGCGGGGGCGCGCTCCGCGAACCAATAGATCGCCGGTTCGAAGCCCCAGACGAAGATCGGATCTTCGCTGCGCGTGCGTGAGCGCACTTCGAGCCCGACATCGCGGTTGGCCGCCAAATTGAAGTCCGCCACGTACGAGAGATCGCGATCGATCGCATCGCGCGTTTTGTAAGGGGCAACGCGGAACGCGTAGCGCAGACGCATGAGCGCGCGCTCGCTGTAGTCTTGCGGCAGATCGCGGCTCGCCGTGCGCATGCTGGTCACGACGGCAACGAACGACATGAACGCCAGCGCGCCGCCAAAACCGCCGCCCGCGCCGCCCACGCAGCGACGCCAGAGCTTGTACAACCCGAGTCCGGCGAGAAATCCGATCAGCTGTAGGCTCGCGGTGTAGTGATAGGGGAAGAATTTCCCCTGCATCGCCACGCCCGCGATCTGGATCGCGATGATGCCCAGGATCAGGTAGGTGCCTTCACGTTCGCGGCTGTGCAGCGGGGTAATCGCGGCCATCGCCAGCACGCCCGCGGCGGCTAACGCGGAGAACTTGAAGAAGGCTTCTTCGAGCGCGTAGTAGAGCATGCCGGCCGCCTGACGGTCGCGCCAGCCGAGCGCGGTGTAGCCGGGCGTGAACTCACCCAGCGTCCATTGCAACGCGGGCCACGCGCCGCGCGCCCAAAACCAAACTCCGCACAGCAGAATCGGTAAAAGGGCGCTGGCACCGATGACGGCCATGCTGAGCAACGCGCGCGGCGTCGAATCGGTGAGCCGTTGCTCGCGCTTCGCGAGGTAGGCGCCGCACACGAACGCGCCACCGCCGAGCGGCGGCTTGAACAGGAACGCGAGGCCGAACAAGACCCCCGTGCCCACCCAAACCCAGACCCTGCGTCGAGGATGCGGCGTGCTCGTCGCGAGGATGAGCGCAGCGAGCGTCAGGTAACCACCGAACACTTCGGGCTGCGCCGTGTGCCAAAATTCCAATTCGGCCTGGATCAGCGCGGCGACGGCGCCGCCCACCAAGCCTGCGCGCGGGCGATCGAAGAACCGCTCGGCCAGGCGCATGAAGCCGAACACGGAGGCCAGCATGCCCAGCACTTCCAGCACGCGGATGGCGACCATGCCCCGCCCGAACAGGCCTTGCGCCAGCGCATAGACCAAGAAGATGCCCGGCGGCTTGAAGTCCCACAGATCGCGGTACGGCATCTGACCGTGCAGCACGCCCTCCCCCACGACGGCGTAGATGCTCTGATCGCGCCCGAAGGAAAAGGTAAGGATCTGAATCGCGCAGAATGCGATGACCGCCCACGCGATCCACGCCAGCCACACGTCGGGATCGCGGATCGAAAGGCGCGGCACGACCTCTGCGGACGGCGGACGGACCGAGGACGTACCCATGGCGGGCACACGCTAGTCACGCCCGCGGGCACAAGCTAGTCAGCTCGCGCGACGGCCCGCGTAGCCCGAAGAGCGCGCGGAATTGCCGCGCGCAGGGCGCCTCGAACCCGCGCCTGCGTGCGCAAATGCGGCGTTACCGTCCGCCCGGCCAAGCTTCACGGCATCCAAACCGTGAGCCTCGCGTTGCCCTCGCCGAGCTCCCCGCAAACGATGCGCCCGCGTACTTCATTCCCGGCAGGCATGCCTAGGCATATGAGTCGGGAACAAACTTCACTGCGCGGGGTTGTCTACCGCGTGCAGCGACGGAATACCTATGCCGCTCGCCCACCGCGGCTCATCCCGATCTCACAATCCTCACAATCCTCACAATCGATCGCAATCACTGAACGGACGCGAGATCTCGCGCATCTCTCGCGTTACGGCGTGCCGCATCTCATTCGCGGCACCGTCTCGGAAAGCGACACTGCAATTTCGAGTAGCGCATGCGACGCGCCGCTCGCGAGATGGTTTCTACTTTGTTGCGCGCAACACGTTCGCGAAACGGTCATGGTTACATATTCGGCATGCGCGGATTCCGTCTTCACAAACTCCACTGAAGGGGTTATTCCTTGATCACTCCGGTGAGGGGCCGGGCCAGGAAGTCAAATGCAATTCGTTGTCAAAGGTATGGTTCAAGTCGCGGGAACTACGTTCCGGATCGTCCGTATCGAGCGCGGGCATTACGACGTCGTGCGCATCCTGGATGACTCGCGTCTCGGTTCGTTCTGGTGCGAGCCCACTTTCGCAGTCTCCGACTGCGCTGAGCGCGAACTGCTGCGTGAAGTCGCGCGCTGCGCGATCAAGGGTGGCAAGACCACCTGGATGGGCCGCCTCGACCTCACCGGCTGAGGTCCGAGGGCGGCTCCACGCCGCAGCCGACCACTGAGCCAAGGGGAAAACGCTGCGGGGTAGCGGGCGCGAACCTATTTAGCTTGACCGCCCGCGCGTCACTCACTTGGATGGCGTTCCTCCGCGCCCCTAGCTCAGCTGGATAGAGCATCGGACTTCGAATCCGAGGGTCGTAGGTTCGAATCCTACGGGGCGCGCTACGGTGAGAAAAGCCAACGTTGGTTGGCTTTTCCAGGAGTCAGTGGGAGCGACGCCCGGTTAGCCCACGCGCTTCGCGATGAGCGAGTTGACGCTCGTTTTCGCCGCTGCGGCTTCCTCCTCCAAGCGTTGCCAGATCTCGACAGGAAGCCGAATGCTTCGCACCGAGGTCGGCTTGCTCCGAGGCCGACCGGGGCCGCGGCGCACGAGTTCGCCGACGGAGGAAGATGGCATCTCCCACAGCGACCACAAGGCAATGCCGTCCTTGGGGTCATAGTCGGCGAAGGGATTGCCGGGCACTCGCTTCCATGACCTTCGGTCGATCCGTTCTTCAGCCCAGTTCTTCATCGTAAATTTTCCTCTGCGCGGGACTCGCCTTACGAGCACTGATGATGCGAATAGCGTCACGCCCGACTTCGGCGTGCACGACAAACAGCAGGCGTTGTTTGGATGAAAGCGCGATCAGAATCAGGCGGTCTTCGTATGACGGTGCTTCGTTGCGCAGAAAACATGCGCTCGGGTCTTCGAAGCACGTCGCCGCTTCCTCGAAGCTGACGCCGTGCTTCCGCTTGTTCGCCGCAGCCTTTTTCCGATCCCACTCGAACTTCAGCACTGAATATCTGTAACACAAATATCATTCGAGTCAACGGCGCCGCGACGTGCCCTGACGGCCTCATCCCCCCGCCGCGGTTCTAAACTCTTCTACTAGGGCGCGCCACGCTGCAAAGGCCAACGTTGGTTGGCCTTTCGAGGGGTGGGTGGCAGCTGGCCCGGTTCCTACCGACCGCTCAGACGAGTGAAAAAGACGCGCTCTCGAGCAATCGACGACGAATCACGCTTTGTGGAGTCGAGCGGAGCGCGAGATCGCGCAGCCAACAACTGAGACGACCTTCCATTTGCGCGACACGGCCGAAACGCCACGAGGCGTTGACGACCGCGGTTGTCCGCGACACGCGTGCACGCTCGTAAGCGGCTAGGGCCTCTCGTACCGACGCACAGGTCGAGAGGCAGTGTGCGAGCACGACCGCGTCCTCGATCGCCATGCTGCCGCCTTGACCTAGATTGGGTGTCGTCGGGTGAGCTGCATCGCCCAACAAAGCGACGCGATCGCGGGACCAAGTAGCGACCGGCACTCTATCCTCGATATCTGTCCGCAAGACCGATTCTGCGGGAGTCGCTCTCACGAGTGCGAGCACCTGACCCGAGAAATGAGCGAAGCGCGCCAGAACCGCCCCGCGATGATCTGCTTCGAGTTCGCGCGCGGGAGCGTTCGCAACCGCAAACCAATAGGTTTCATCGGGGCCGAGCGAAACTGCGCCGAAGCGAAGTCCCCGACCCCAGATTTCTAGAATCTCTTTGTGCGGAACTAGCCCTGCACAGGGCGCAATGCCGCGCCAACTCGTGTACCCGGCGTAGCGTGGCGCAGCGTCTCCGAATAGCTGGCCTCGCACCGCAGAGCGGAGTCCGTCAGCCCCGATCATGAGCCCACCAACCGAGGAGCGACCACCATCGTCGAACAGGGCGCGCACGCCGTGCTCGTCCTGTTCGACGCCGCAAATCGCTCGACCGAGATGGACGTGGCCCTTTTCGAGCGCTCCAAGAAGTGCCGCGTGAAGCCGGCCGCGGTGGATAGCCACAGTCGGGGCCCCCAGCTGCTCGAACGGTGTCGCGCTGAGTAAAGTGCCCGCAACGTTTCGCCCCGTCCCGCGCTCGAGTTCGCAGCCCAAGCTCACGACTTCGGACTCCAGACCGATCTGGCGAAGCGCGCGCATGGCGCCCGCCTGAACCAAGATCCCCGCGCCGGCTTCGCGCGGGGTCGCCGCGCGCTCGAAAATCTCGTATTTTATTCGTGCTTGCTGCAAAGCAGCGCCAAGCGCCAAGCCACCGATGCCGGCCCCTGCGATCAAAACGGTTTCGTCGAAGGACATTGGAGGATGTTGAGCTTTGTAGACCGTCTACGTCGACCGACTCAACTCGCGTTTCAAAAGGCAACTCAGTGACCGATCAAGCCTCTCGAGCGCCCAGAAAACAGCCGCGCCAAGCGCGCTCACGAGCCCTGGTCGGAGTCCTGCTCGATGCACTGACTCGCGTTTTGAATCGTGCCGAGCTGGATGAAACCACCACGAACGCGATCGCAGAGCAGGCCGGCGTCAGCGTTGGTTCGCTGTATCAGTATTTTTCTAGCAAGCAGGCGCTGGTCGCGGCTCTGATCAGACGACAGGCCCAAGACGACATCGACGAGGCCTTGTCACTCCTGCAGACAGCCCCCAACCAGCCGCTCGATGTCTTGGTGCGGCAGGTGGTGCGACACCTGGTCGATCACCATCGTCGCCATCTGAAATTGTACCGTACGTTGCTGAAGCTGGTGCCGAGTCTCGGTCAATCGAACTTCGTGAGGGGTCAGGTTCGCCAGGCGCGTGATCAGTTCCGTCAGCTTCTGGAGGCTCGGCAAGCAGAGCTGCGCCAAGTCGACTATGATGTCGCAAGCTTCGTGTTGGGTGTTTCGCTCGAGGCAACCTTGCACGCCGCCATTCTCGAGCGTCCCGATTTGCTCGAACGCCCTCAATTCGAGCAAGCCCTCGCAGAGCTCTGTACCCGCTATCTGCTCATGCTCCCGGGTTCCCCTGCGTGACAGCGGCACGCTGAGAAAAGTCCAACGACGGTTGGCTTTTTGAACGCCGGGCGGCGGCAGCGCTGCGCCGCTACGGGCGGCGCTTCTGGACTTCGTCCAGCGTCGCGCGGAGCAGTACGAGCATGGCTTGGTCCTTCGGACGATGGAGCTGCTCTTTCACGACAATCAGCCGCGCGAGCGAGAGCACCTTGAAACGCGCCCCTTCGATCTCCAGCCAATCACTGTCCGGGAGCAAGTCCTCGAAGGTCGTGTTCGTTTCAATCGTCGCCAACGCGTCGAGCGGACCGGCCGTGGTTTGAAGCAGCTTGTGCCCATGAACTCGACATCGTGAGCTACGAGGGTCTGAATAATTTCAGCGATTGCCATTCGGCACGCGGCGGACGTCGCACACGAGGTCGATTGTGCCTTGTACGTGTCGGAGTCTTTCGCTGGGTGTCAGGCTGAGCATCCAACGGATGAGGGACCGGTCGACTCCCGCTGAGTCGTAGGCCGGGTGCACATTACCTTCAGCGAACGACCCAACCGCCGCGCGCGCGGTGTCCGATCGCGGATGTTCGGAGGGCGTCTGGTCTGTCGCGGTGGGGTTCACGGTTGAACTTTAGAGCAGGAGTTCAAGCGTGCAAAGCGGTACGCGAAAGACACCGGGCTTCCGCCAGCATTTGGTCCGCCGCGGTTCTAAACTCTTCTACTAGGGCGCGCTACGCTGAAAAGAGCCAACGTTCGTTGGCTTTTAGAGCGGTGGGTGGAAGCGAAGGTCGCCGCGGGCTTAACGTTAGACCTGAAGCAAGCGAACCCCGGGGAAATAGGAGCGTAGGCGATCGAGATCGTCAAAGTCTGCGGTCAGAACTCGATCGCCTCGTTGAGCAGCTGATGCCATCACCACCGCATCGACAACGGTGGCCCCCTTCACCGCAGCGATCGCCTCTCCCGCGATCCGTGCCAGGTCGGGGAAGAGTGGCTCGATGATGCAAGCCTCGAGCAGCGCCGCGACGCGCGCGGACCGCTTGCCACTGCGCCAAGCCTCCACGATGACCGGCGTCGGAATCGTGAGCTCGTACCCGAACAGCTCAGCGAGCTTCAGCTGAGTCATTGTTCGGCGGGCGGCACGCTCGAATCCGATCAACGCCCCGGTATCGAGAGTTATGCCAGCCATTCGGCCTGAATAGCGGCCAACTCTTTGGCAGAGATCGTGCCCTTTTCCTGCTCGTACTCAGCGACGAGCCCTTGGAGGCGACGACGCCGCAGCTCGCGCGCCAACGCCTCCGTGACCTCCGCGCTCAACGTTCGCTTAGAGCGCTTCGCCTCCTGTTCCATCGCGCGGAGCACACCCTCGTCGACGGTGAGTGAGACTTTTTTCGCACGGCTTCGCGGGGGCGGGCTTGCGGCCTTGGTAGGGCGAACAGCCTTCTTCGCAGATGAACGGAGCATTCGAATATCCTACCTCAGGTAGGATATTCCATCAAGCCGCCTCCGCCGCGATTCTAAACTCTTCTATCAGGGCGCGCCACGGTGAGAAGAGCCAACGGTGGTTGGCTTTTGGTGGGGTGACGGGAGGTACTCACTCGATCGGTCTGGCTCAGTCCGAGTGAGCGACCGCGATGATCTCACTGGCCACGAAGCGTTGATCGCGCTTGCGACCCGTGACCTCGCGAAGAACGCCGGCTTCAACAAGCTTGCGCACGTTCGCGGATGCGGCCGCAGGCGTCACTCCACCGAGAAGCACTGCGGCGAGGGCTAGGCCAACCGACGGGCGCGCGAACAAGGCGTCGACCAATCCCAGCAGGTTGGCGCTGGAGCGCAGGGACTTGAGGGGCTTCCTATAGTTTTCGCCGAGCGTCGCGACTCGCGGCTAGAGCCTCGTTGCGCAGAAAACACGTGCTCGGGTCGTCGAAGCACGTTGCCGCTTCCTCGAAGCTGACCCCGTGCTTCCGCTTGGGGGGAGGTGGAAGGGCCGCCAAACGTAAACTCGCCAGCGGGACAATGGATCCAATGCCTTCGTTAAGGCCCATGTGGAAGGTCGCCGTCGCGAGCATGGTCGTGGCCGCACTGCATGTGGTCACTGTGCAATTCGTGTACGCGATGCTGCTCATTCCATTCATGGAGCGTGACCGGCACGGCGTGGGCGTTGAGCCAAGCTGGGTCGGTCAGCTGGCTTATTACGCGGATGCCGTCGTTTTGAGCGCCATTGCCGGGTCGATCCTCGGCGATTCGAAGGGAGTGCGCGCGAGCCACGGGCTAGCCGCCGGGATCTTGAGCGGACTAGTGCGGGCAGGCATCCACTACGGCTCAGAAGCACTGCGGGGTTATCCTCCGGATCACCTGTTCGACCTCCTGCGCGGCGTTGGCCAGTGCCTGCTCGCTTTCGCGCCGTTCACGCTCTTTTTTTGCGCGCACGCGGCGCGAAAGCGAGATTGGTATCTTCGCTAGCGCAGGCGCGCCCAGGACATCTCGTCCCTGACCAGCGCAAACGCGCCGCTCGTGCTTTCTTTCGGAAGCTCGCTCGAATCTCGCCTATAACTTGGGCCAATGCGGCTTTTCGCGTTGCGCGTGCATCGTGGGAATGTGCCTCGTCGGCTGTGGATCCTCGAACCCCGAAGGGGCAGCGGGCGGGTGCGGGGCCGGCGCTTGCGATGGGGATCTACGCGGCACTTGGAACATCGTCCGGGGTTGCTACGCGGACTCCGTCATCCGCACTCCGGCGTGTGATGGGAAGCTGCACGAAATCATTTCTAACGTTCACGAAAGCGGGACCGTGACCTTCAACGCGGACGGGACCTTCCGTACCTTCGTCACGACGGTCTACGACGACGCGAGGATCACGCCCGAGAGCTGCATCGAAGCCGCGGGTTCGAACTGCGCCATCGTCACCAGCGACCCCGGGGTGTGCTCGCTGAACGGCGACAACTGCGTGTGCAAGGTCTATTCGTTGACTTCGCCCTATGAACAGCGAGGGACGTACACTGTATCCGGCAGCCAGGTAACGCTCACGCTCACGACCGAAAAGGGCATGAACACCTGGGATTTCTGTGCGCAAGGCTCCACCTTACACTTGCATATGGCTCACGGCTTCGGCATCGCCGTGCTCGACCGGGGGATGGACATCGAAGCGGACGTTCTGCTCACCCGTTGAATGCACGAAATCTCGCCCGTGAATGCCGCGCCCCGTTTTCTATTTGTTGATGGTCACGCGTCACGGCAAACCGCGTCCCAGCCTTCGGCGTCGCGGGCGTCGCGCCGCTGATTGCGACGCGGACTATTCTGGAACGTGCACGGTGCCGGCCACTTGCCAGCGCCGCAGTATGCTCGAGGCTATGGTTTCGGCAACGCGTTAGCGGCCATCTAGTGCACCGCATGTGATTTAGGTTCAATTTCCGCGCGGGTTGCTTCGTCCAACCACGCATGGAACGAAGCAAGTGCTTGAAGCTGAGCGCTGCAGATAGAAAGACGTTGGAGAAGTTGATCGCGCGGCCATCCGCACCGGCGGCGCACGTACGTCGAGCGCGGGTGGTGCTGCTCAGTGTCGATGGCGTGAAGGGCAAGGAGATCGCGAAGATGGTGGGAATTTCGCCCGAATCTGTGTCGCACATTCGCAAGCGCTTCCTGCGCAGCGGCGTGGACGGATTGGCGGAACAGAAGCGGGGCGGTCGCAAAGATCACGCGGTGCCAGCGGAGACGATCGAGCGTATCGTTCAGACGACCCTGTCGCCGCCACCGGTTGGACGAACACGTTGGACGACGCTGTTGTTGGGGAAGAAATTCGGACTGACCAGCTGGACGGTCTCGAAGATCCTTCGGGCCAACGAGCTCAAGCCGCACCTGGTTCGGACGTACAAAGTGAGCCGTGACCCTGCGTTCGCAACGAAGGTGAAGGATGTCGTTGGGCTCTACCTCAGTCCGCCCGACAACGCGATCGTGCTCAGCGTCGATGAGAAAACGTCGATCCAAGCGCTGGAGCGAACGCAGTTGCCGCTGCCCCTGCGACAAGGACGCGCCTCGCGGCACACGCACGACTACAAGCGGCACGGCGTGCTGGATCTCTATGCTGCGCTGAACGTGGCGACTGGGGAGGTCGCCCATGCGTGCTGCGATAGCCATACTGCAGCTGATTTCCTGACCTTCATGAAGCTGGTGGCGCGCCAAAATCCGCGCCGCGAACTTCACGTCGTGCTCGACAATTCGTCGACCCACAGTACGCCCGAGGTCGTCGCGTGGCTCAACAAGAACCCCCGCATCCAGTTCCATTACACGCCGACGAGCGCATCGTGGCTCAACCAGGTCGAAGGCTTCTTCGGTATCCTCGCGAAGCAATCACTGCGCGCAACCGAATTTTTGAGTAAGAAGCAGCTCCGCAATCATATCGCCTCGTATATCGCTGGTTGGAACAAGGACCCCACGCCATTCATCTGGACCAAGCCCGCGGCCGCCATCATCCGAAGCCACCGCCGAATGCTTGAACGCATCTCACATGCGGTGCACCAGGCTGTTCATCGTTGCGAAGCATTGACGCTTCACGCCGGGCCACGCACACGGCAACGCTCCGCGGCGTTCTAACGCACGCTTCGACGCTCGCGAACCCGCTGAGGGCAGCTTCAGGACTTTGGCAAGGAGAGCCGCAGACCCGCTGAGCGAGCAGAAACGAGCCGAGCCGATGGTGCGCGCCGACCGGTACATCACGAGTGCGGGATCACGCCCCGCTCCCGCAATCCGGCGAACAGATCGAAGAAGGCTTTGTCGCTCGATTGATAGTCGAGAAAGCCGAGCTCCCGGCTCTTGGACATGTCGGTGACGCATTCGAACGGTCGCCTCAAGTCGCCGTCGGTGTGCCAGAACGATGCGATACGGCTAAGATCCGATTCCACCAGCCCGCGTCGCTTGGCGATATCGGCCCAGATCGGCGCAGCGTCTGCCATCTGCTGAACGAGTGGCGTCCCCTCACCGTTGAACGGCGCGGGTTCGATTCCGAGCCACTGGGCAATTCGGCCCCACATCCAGCTCCAACGAAAGACATCGCCGTTCACGACGTGCAGCGCTTGGTTTTGCGCTGCCTTCGTGGTCGCTGCCCACTCTAGGTGCTTGGCCAGCAGGCGCGAGTCGGTCACGTCAGTCAGCCCGTTCCACTGCGTCGCGTTGCCCGGAAACGCGAACGGACGCCCCGTCTCGCGAGCGAAGGTCGCGTAAGCGGCCAGGGTCGTGCCCATATTCATGACGTTGCTATTGGCGTAGCCGATGAGCGTGTGTGGGCGGTGCACGCTCCAGCTGAAGCCCTCACGCTGGGCCGCCGCAAACAGCTCGTCCTCTTGAACGTAGTAGAAGTTCGCCAAGTCGAGCCGCGGCAGGGACTCGCGGAACGGAGTCGGCGGTGGCGGCACCTTGCCATACATTTCGAACGGCCCAATGTAGTGCTTCAGGCCGGTCACGAGGGCGACGTGCCGCACGCTGCCTTTGCCCTTCAGCCCGTCGAGCACACTACGAATCATCGCGCCGTTCACGCGGATGTTTTCGGCTTCGGTCGTCTGCCGTGACCAACTGGCGTAGAACACATGACTCGGACGCACGTCAGCGAGCGCGCGGCGCACGTGGTCGCGGTCGAGCAGATCGACGGCTCGCGTCGCCGCGCCTTGCACGTCATTGAACGGGCGCCGAGCCAATCCGATGACCTCCCACCCGCCATTGACTAGCTGCTGCGCCAAGCTGTTGCCCACAATCCCCGTGCTACCGACGATGAGCGCTGTTTTGCCCGCATTTGCCATATGATCCTCGCTTTCTCAGGAGTGATCTGGGCCCACGGGAGCCGGCGATAAAGGCGCGATTTCAGGGTTCTATGTCTCTCTCTGGGATACAATCCGGGGCGGTGCCACCCGGAACCACTCTCATCGACGACATCTCCGTTTTCGTGGCTGTCGCCCAGTATGCGAGCTTCACGCGCGCGGCGGAGGCACTGGGCAGCAGTAAGTCGAACGTAGGCAAGGCGGTGCAGCGCATCGAGGCGCGGCTCGGCACGCGCTTGTTCCAACGCACCACGCGCACGGTGCGTCTGACAGAGGACGGCGAGACTTACCTCGAAGCTGCCCGCAGCGCCCTCGACGAATTGCGGGAAGCCGAAGCCACAGTGCTGGCTCGGCGCGCTGAACCGGCGGGTCGTGTGCGCCTCGACGTGCCCATCGGGTTCGGTCGCTTGTTGTTGCCAAGCTTCGCAGCGCTTCGGCGCACGTACCCTCGAGTGAGCGTCGAGCTCTCGCTCAGCGATCACACCAAGAACGCGATCGCCGATGGCTGGGACATCGTGGTTCGCATCGGCGAGCTGCTCGCTGGCGCTGAGATGACCGCGCGCAAGCTATGCACCCTCAAGCTCGCCCTGTACGCCTCGCCGGATTACATCCGTCGAAAACGCGCTCCGACGTCCGTGACCGACTTGATCACGCGCGAGGCAATTGTTTTTCGCGCCGCCAACGGTCGCTTGCGTCGTTGGACGGTGACAGAGAACGGCTCGATTTCCGAGGTCGCGCCGGAGGCCACGTTGATCGTCAATGATGGTCGGGCCGTGGTCGACGCGGCCATCTCCGGATTCGGCATCGCACAAATCTTCGAACGAGTTGCGGCGAGCCACGTGGCTTCTGGCGAGTTGGTCCACGTTCTACCCCAGGCCGACGCGCCCGGACCCGCGGTCCACGCACTGATTCCCGCCGGCCGCGGCATGGCAGCAAAGACGCGCGTCGTCTTGGAGCATTTGGTCAAGCAGCTCGGTTCTTAGTGCGGCGCCGTCACGGTCGCTCGTCGAGCTCGAGCTCTGACGCGGGTTCTCTCGCTGGCCCCGCTCCGCGCGCCAAATCTCGGTAGTTCGCGCGGTCGAATCGCAGCTTCCAGACGAAAGCGACTCGCAACGGCGCGCGGGCGCGTCTGCGCCAGGAGGCTCAGCTGGCGATCACCGCGACGCTGGTTCGCCCGCCATCGACGTCGAGGATCGTGCCGTGCACGAACGCCGCCTCATCGCTGGCCAGGAAAACCGCGGCCTCGGCGATCGCTGAGGCCGGGCCAGGCTTGCCAGCCGGCGTGCCACGCATCATCGCTGCGGCCGGATGATCGTCGGGAAGGTTCTCGAGCATGACGCCGGGTGAAATGCCGACGACTCGAACGCCTCGCGGGCCGAACTCGGCCGACCACACGCGGGTCAGCGTCTCGAGAGCGCCCTTGCTCGCGCTGTAGACGGTTCCGATAGGGAGGCCCAGGCGGACGATCCACGAACCCATGTTGATGATCACGCCACCACCCTGCTCGACCATGCTTGGGGCAACGGCGGCGGTCAGGAAATACGGTGCCTTGACGTTCACCGCCATGACGCGATCGAACGTGGCCTCGTCCGTGGTGGTGGTGGTGGTGGGAGGGAAAATGCCCGCGTTGTTCACGAGCACGTCGATGCGCCCCCCAAGCAATGCGGCGGCGCGGTCGGCGAGTCGCTTGGCTCCGCCGGCGCTGCCGTCCAGATCGTCGAGTGCGAGATCCGCCCTGCCGCCGGCGCCGCGGATCGTCTCGACGACCTCGAGCGCGCGCCGCTCGTCACGCCCGTGCACCACCACGTGCGCGCCCTCGCGCGCGTAAGCGATCGCGATGGCTTTGCCGAGGTTGCTGGTCGCGCCGGTTACCAGCGCCGTCTTATCACTAAGTCTTTGGCTCATGCGGACAGCCTGTCCTATCTGGACTGAACTGTCCAAATAAATTGGATTGATTAGTCTAAAATTGAATTTGGCGCGTGCTAGGCTGGGGTGGATGTCACGCGGCAAGGATTTCGACCGGAGCGCGGCGTTGCGAAGTGCCATCGTAACCTTCGCGGCGCACGGCTTCGAAGGCACGTCCACGGACGACCTGCTCCAGGCGATGGGGATCGGTCGCCAGAGCATGTACGACACGTTCGGGGACAAGCGGAGCCTGTATCTGTCAGCGCTACGCGAATACTGCACGACGAGCCTTGCCGGCGTGGTGCAGCTGATGGAGAGCGCTGCTTCGCCGCTAGCGGGCATCGAGGCCGTGCTCTTGGACTTCGCGCGCAATCCGCTGCGCTTGGGCACCGCTTCTTGTCTGGGAGTCAATTCGATCTGCGAGTTTGGACGCTCGGATCCCGAGGTGACCGCCATCCACGACGAGTTCGGAGTGCGGCTGGAAAAGGCCTTCGAACGTCAGGTGCGCGCAGCCGGCGCGGCGGGCGAAATCGATGCAACGCTGGTTCCGCGCGATCTGGCGCGATACCTGGGCCTCACGCTGTGCGGGATGAAGGTCGGAGCAGAGGCAGGGAGCTCGCCCACGCAGCTCGTCAGCGTGGCGCGGCTAGCTCTCCGGGCGTTGGCGGAAGCGCCGCCTCCGAAGCGCGACGTTCGCCGGCGTCGCGCGCCGCGGATCGGAGACGCTCGGTGAGGGATCGCAGCTCCGCAAGCACCCGTTCACCGGGCGGCGATCACGGCTCTAAACTCTTCTACTAAGGCGCGCCATGCTGCAAAGGCCAACGTGGGTTGGCTTTTTGATGGGTGGGTGGAGGCCCTAAACCTGGAGCCGACGGACCTAATCGATTTGCAGCTGCCCGGTTCCAGAGCGATTGCCGCGCGGGCCGAGCGGGGTTACGGAGTGCAGGAGGTTATCGGTGGGGTCTCGATTTCACGGCGGACTGATAGGCTTGCTGGGCGGAGTGGTCGCGTGCGGGGCAACTCGGGGCGCCGCGCTCACGTCGCAAAGCGGCGGCGCAGCTGGCGATGAGTCGGCGGCCACGGCGGGTGGTGCGGCCGCGTTCACGCCCCAGGGCGGAATGCTCGGCCTCGACGTCGGCTCGGCTGGCAACCACGCCAGCACCGGGAGGGGAACGTGCGCCTCCGATCTTCGGAGCATCATCGACGGCGAAGGCACGGTCATCCGACAATGCGCGAGCGATCAAGGCTGCGCAGACGGTGAGTGCGTCCCCGTATGCGACGCAGTGGCTCGCTCGAGGGGTAGCATTGGCTGCGAATTTCTGGCCCTGCAACCAACGTATAACTACAGCGCAGGCAACCGAGCGCATGCCGATAGTCGCTGCTATGCCGTGATCCTCACGAACGCCTGGAGTCAGGCGGCAAAGATCAACGTGAGCCGAGCGGGGGAGTCCCTTGATTTGAGCGCCTTCGCGCGGATTTTGAAGGGCACTGCACCCGCGGTCACGTACGAACCCCTGCCTGAGACCGGCTTACCTGCGAACGAAGTCGCGGTCCTGTTCTTGTCCGGAAGCCCCCAAAGTACTGGTCACCCGCTCGAATGCCCAATCGCCGCGGTGGCGACTCAAGAAGATGCTTCCATCCCGGGCGCTGGGCGCGGGACAGCCTTTCACATCGTCTCGGACACGCCGCTCAGCGCGTACGACATCCTCCCGTATCGGAGCACTCAAACAGCCGGAATGGGTCCGAGTGCGTCACTACTCTTGCCAACACCCACCTGGGGCACGAACTACCTCGCGCTTGCTCCGCAGGTATTCGGACCAATCGAGCAGCTCAACTTTGGGGGGCTCGTCGGACAACCCTGGCTCGCCATCGTGGCGCGAGAAGAGGCGACGACGGTTCGGGTTGCCGCAAAGGAGTCATTGCCTGGGGGCAATGGGCTCGCCTCCGCCGCAAAAGGCCAAGTGGTCGAGTACACACTCGCCGCGGGCGAGGCGATCCAGTGGATCGGCGAGGTCAGCGACGATAACAACACGAACAATCCTCCGGTGGTGATACCGCCCGATCCGAGCGGCGCGGTGTTCGGCAGCGACAAGCCGATTGGGCTTTTGGCGGGTCACACCTTCATGCCCGTCGTGAGCGCCACCAGCGGTGACACCTCCTATTCCCAATCCGTTCACCAGCAAATGGCGCCGATTCGCGCGCTCGGCCACGAGTACGTTGGGGCCGGCATCGTCACTCGCCGGGTCAGCGGGGAGCCCGAGAGCGTGCCCTACCGGCTGATGGGCGTAACTGCCGGAACCGAGCTCAGCTGGGATCCGCTACCTGCAACTGGGGTGCCGCAGCGGCTCGAGCAGGGCCAAGTGGCAGTGTTCGAAACCAACTCGTTCTTTTCGGTTCGCTCCCAGGACGCCGAGCATCCGTTCGTCTTCACCGAGTATATGCCGACCGTGCCCGTGCCTGATGGAGCTCAGCCGGTCACATGCAGCGGCCGCCTGGGTGAAGAAGATTGGCTAAACCTAGTGCCTACGCAGCAATACCTCAGCCACTACGTGTTCTTTAGCGAACCGACCTACACGACAACCAACCTCGTCATGGTTCGCCAGAAGGGCCCCTCCGGCTTCCAAGACGTCGAACTCGATTGCCTCGGAACCGTCAACGGCTGGCAACCGGTTGGCAGCCAAGGAGTGTTCGAAGTCGCCCATGTCGACTTGGTGCGATTTGGCATGGCCGTGAAGGAATGCGCCACCCCGCGCCACGTGGCTCGCAGCGACGGCGCGTTTGGTGTGACCGTGTGGGGAACGGACTGTTCTGCCTCTTACGGATACGCCGCTGGCGGTGATTTCGGACCCGTCAACGACGTGATGGTCATGCCGCCCGTGCGCTGAAACGTGTGACCGAATTCATGAGGGACATTCCGCTATGAGGCGCGCCCTTTTCTCACTCGGCGATCCGCCTCAGATGTTCCCGCAGGCCCAAACCCCAACACTGCAAAAGCAGTATTGACCGAAGTCGTTGATGCACGTGACGTCCTTCGCGCAGGGCTTGTCGCCCGACCTGACCGACCCGACGCAATCCAGATTGCCTAGTGCTCCCGCGTTACCTCCCGAGTGATCGAACCCCCCGTCGCCGCCAGTGGTAGCTCCCCCGGAGCCACCTTTCTCCAAGCCGCCCGTTCCGGCCGTGCTCCCGCCACTCCCTGCGCCGCCGGTCGCACTCCTGCCGCCATTGTCTGCACCGCCAGTCGGGCCCTTGCCGCCAGAACCTGCACCGCCCGTTCCAGCTGTGGTCCCGCCACTCCCGGCGCCGCCGGTCGCACCCTTGCCGCCCGTGTTTGTCGCCCCACCGCTCTGAGTCGACCCGCCGCTGCCGGGCGGCGCGTCCGAAGATTGCCAGTCGCAGGCCGCATTCGCGATTAATACCGCCCCTAACAAAGCCCCACGACCCAAGTGACTAGTCACACGGCAGTCTACGGCGGGCGATCATCTCGGGCCAGTGCAGATCGAGCCTCGCGAGAGATTTATTCACAAGCAGTCGATGCGTGCCCATTTCCTGAACCCGTTACGGACCAATCCACAATTGTAAGTAAGAGCGTGCAGCCAGTCGATCGAGTGAGCTTGCGGAGGTCCTGACGATCGCGCTCCACGCGCTCCTCTTCTGAATTTGACGACGAGCGGATTCAACCCCGACATGTTCACTCAAGTGCGACGGCTGGATCGAAGGAAGTCCGCGTGATCATGACAACGATGCCAATGGCCCGTCCGGCGATCGGAACCTGATCGCGAGAACAGTTGCGGAGACTTGCAACTAGGTTGGCGCGGTGCCTCGAGCACATTACCAATGATGCAAATATCGTGAGAAGATCGGGGTCGTGCGGAAACGCGTGGCCCCGATTGCGTTTTGTAAGTACGCAGATCAAACTCGAGCGTGGACGCGCGAGTTTGATGGGTAAGCCAACCTCGGACGGTTGATAGGTATCTGATCGCAGCCAAAGAGTTCATGGAGCGCGTGCGCTGGCGTTGATCCTTTCGCTGGGAAAACGTCGGTGGGATTTTTGAGGGGTGGTGGAAGGGTCGAGCCGCCGATATCGTTGACCCTGCGTCCCTCGGCGATCGCCGCAACTTGACGCCGAAGGCTGTGACGAGATGCGGCGTGGCGCGGCCCCATCAATCCAATTTCCGAGGCGCCAGTTCGCATCAGCGAGGCGTCGACGCGTCCCGCTTCGCGAAGTGGCGTTTCAGGTAGTCGACAGCGGCTCTTACCTTCGGTTGCCGGCTGCGACTTCGGCGGGGTCGTATCTTGGCCGGGCGCGAGCCATTGATGCATCGGCAATTGCTCCGGCGAAACGGGCGTGCCGTGGCGGGCGAGATAATCTGGCGCTGCGCACATGGTAGGTGGCGCCCGCAGCTTGTTCGTGGCACCAGGCGTGCAGCTTCGTGGATACGCCCACTTTCACCGATCATGTGCCGCCGAACACCGTTCCCGACCGCCAGTTCTTGCCCGCTGTCTGGGCGCTGGGCGTCGGCGCATTCGCGATCGGCACCGGTGAGTTCGTCACGATGGGCCTGCTCCCCGAGGTAGCGGGCGATCTGAGGATCACCGTTCCGCAGGCCGGGCACGTGATCAGCGCCTACGCGCTGGGCGTGGTGCTCGGCGCTCCGCTGCTGGCGGTGGTGACGGCCAACTTGCCGCGGCGCCGCTTGCTGATCGCGTTGATGGCATTGTTCGCATTCGGCAACTTCGCCAGCGCGCTAGCGCCCAGCTACCTCGCGCTGAGCTTCATTCGTTGGTTCACCGGCCTGCCGCACGGTGCCTACTTCGGCGTGGCCGCCTTGGTGGCCGCCTCGCTCGCGCCCGCGAATCGACGCGCCAGTGCGGTCGGGATGGTGATGCTCGGCCTAACCAGCGCGACCTTGTTCGGCGTGCCGTTGGCGGCATGGCTCGGTCAACATTGGGGCTGGCGTGCGGCGTTCGCATTGGTCGGCGCGATCGCAAGCCTGACCTGCGTCTTGGTGCGCGGCTACGTGCCCGAGGTTCCGGCAGCTCAGGGCGCAAGTCCGCTGCGCGAGCTAGGCGCGCTCGCGCGGCCACAGGTGTGGCTCACGCTGGGCATCGCGGCCGTCGGTTTCGGTGGCATGTTTGCGGTCTTCAGCTACATCAAGCCGCTGCTGACCGAGGTGACGGGGATGCCCGTTGGCGCGGTGCCGCTGGTACTCGCTCTTTTCGGTGTGGGTATGGTGGGCGGTAATTTGCTGGGCTCGCGCTTGGCCGACAAATCACTGCTGGGCACGATCGCTGGGCTCTTGCTCTGGGATGCGCTGGTGATGTTCGCGTTCGTGTTCAGCGCGCGGCACCCGTTCGCCATCTGCCTCAATGTGTTCCTGCTCGGCACGATCGTAGCCATCGCCCCCGCGTTGCAGATTAGACTGATGGACGTGGCAGGCGACGCGCAGACGTTAGCGGCCGCGCTCAACCACTCGGCCTTTAACATTGCCAACGCGCTCGGTGCCTGGCTGGGCGGCGTCGCGATTGCGGCTGGCTACGGCTACACATCAACCGGTTGGGTTGGCACCTTGCTGGCCCTGGGCGGCATGCTCGTGTTCGGCGCCGCGATGTTCCAAGAACGAAGCGCGCGTGCGGGCTCTGCGTGAGTCTTTCTGGTTCTTGCAGTCACCCCGCGCCCAAGCCGAGCCATTGAGGAGCGCTACTTATGGGTGCTGATCGATCCTCCTGCCACGTCGAGTTCAGCCGCGCGGAGCACGGGCGCTGTCGCCTAGCGCCGATCTCTAATCCGGCGCGTTGCCGAGTAGCTCGATCAGCTTGAGCGTGAGGTAGAGGCGGGGGCCGATGCTGCTAATATCCGCCCATTCGTCGGGCGTATGAAGGCCGCCGCCCACGATGCCCAGTCCTTCGAGCACGGCCGGCTTTGCTTGGCCGGCTCGGTAGGCATAGCCCGCATCCGTGCCGTAACGCGCCGCAACGGTGCTGAGCTCACGACCGAGGCCGAGCCGCGTCGCAAGCTCGGCCAAGCGCTCGCTGTTCGAGTTCTTCGTGAAGGGCGGACGACGATCGATCACGGCGACGCTCACTTGAGTGTCGGGTACCAAGTGTTCACGAGTGATTTGCTGCGCGTCACGCTCCACGCGGCGGAGTTCGCTCGGATCGGAGTAGCGGAGGTCGGCCGAAGCGCGGGCCAGATCGGGAATGATGTTGGTGCGCTCGCCACTGGAAAGCACGGTCCAATTGACGGTCGTGCCCTTCGCCGGTTGCGCGAGGTGATCGAGCCGCAGCACTTGGTGCGCG
>Ga0247757_10000552_pt1 | contig 30464 bp, 28 predicted proteins | sample UWRJL126311R4_FD_180929 | JGI IMG/M metagenome (GOLD analysis project Ga0247757, IMG submission 180929) | Plant litter microbial communities from Arlington Agricultural Research Station in Wisconsin, United States - UWRJ-L126-311R-4 | ecosystem: Environmental > Terrestrial > Plant litter >... | reverse complement strand
ATACACGAAGACGCGATTCCTTTTGCAACGCACGGAGCGCTATAGGACCTAGCTCGCGCGCGTGAGCGCGATGGGTCATAGCGAGGAAGGGAAAGAAAGGGGGTACAGCAAGGGGCACAGCCAGGGGCGCAGCAAGTGACGCGGCCGTCACGTGATGAGTCACGTGACTCGGAGAGCTGCCAGCATGCTGGCGGAAAGCCGCCAGCAAGCCGCCAGAAAGCTGCGGGAAAGCTGCCAGCAAGCTGAGCAGTCATGTGACGTAATTCCAACATAGCCTTTACTAACCTCTATCCCTAAGGGAAAACGTATAAGAAAACCTTATACTAAGTATAGAATTTTGATTTGACATATATTTTGATGTTTCTTGAGGAGGTGGGATGGAAATGTTGATGCACGCACGGGCCTCGCGAATTATTAATCCGAGACAGCTGACTCTGCTCCAGGTGGCCAAGTCCCAACCTCCGCTCCATCGTAATCACCACTACCACCTCTATCGTCTTCATCACCACATTTACACTCGTTTCGATTGACACCAACACCGGAGCTCGCGCGCACTGCGATCATCGCAATCAACATAGCACCAGCTTCCCCCGTCTGCCGTCACCGTCCACCTCCCTCTTGCCTGCGTGTAGTCAATCTCGGTTCACCATCCTTGCGAATCTTCACAAGGCCTCTGAGTCCGCTCATTGGGGTGTTACTCTGCCTGACATAGTGTCAGTTCATCGGGGAGGTCGGCGATGCATGCGGACAGAAGCTGCTACGAGTCAGGGCTGCTCTTCTACACAAAGCCCGGGTAGGCTGGGTTCCTTGCCATCATTGCGGTGAGGGGTTTTCACGGTGAGTTACTGCGATCTTCTGGCTGCATTGATTGCGCGGGGGTAGAACCATGTCTACAAAGAAGACGTTCAAGAATGCTGTTCCTGTACTAGCTTATGCAGATGCCTCAGGAACAGACGAACCTTGGCTTCTGGGTTCACTGTCTTTTAGGCACTCTCCTACCCAAAATGAGATTTCTTTGTTATTTGCAACCTATCTCTCTGTTCCTGGCTCCGACGAAGAGCAGAATTTCGTTCTTGTATACGACGCGGATAACCTGGTTTCTGGCACTACTACGTTGGCCCCATCTGCACGTGCATGTGATCCTGCGTGGCTAGAAAAGATTGTCCGAGACGGTGTCCCTAAGATACACATCCTGTCACTAACTCTCAGATATGCTTGTTCGGTCTGGTGCGGTCGTGGAGAAGCTCGAGGGCTTGTCGTCGCGCGTCCCACGCCTTGTCGGCAGCTGGTCGAAATCGCCAAAGCCGACAAAGTGCACATGATACTTGATCTCAGCTGGCTGCAGAAGAACTATCTCACATGCCTCCGCCGGCTCACCGACGATGCAACGGGCTTGGCTGGTTTTCCTCTTCTCGAAACTCTTGGGAGGCGCTTTGAGAGAGCAGATTGGACACATTTCCAACCTCTTGACTCAGACGAACCCCCTGCTTACTTCGAGGCTTCAAACAAACGACCAAGGCGTGGTAAGTCCTGTGTCAGTGTGCGTTGTTCTCCTTCACTACTTACCAGTCCTCGCAGCGATAAGTCCATCTCTCTCCTCGCCGCCCTCTAAACGGGCTATACTCGACGCAGCAGCACTCACTTTCGCCGCTGGTACACCTACCGAGGTTGCTACTTCCCCATCCTGCCATGCCAGCAATGAATCAAGCCAAGCTGTCGATGAAGCCACGATTATCGACGAATCAAGTCCCAAATCCCTCCTAGCCGAGCCCAGCTTCGAAGCCTCTCCACAACCGCAATTCTCCTCCGAGCAGTATGCCGCCATCAGCCATGCTATATCACAACAACTCCCTCACGCCTTCGAAGCATTCGTCACCCGCCTCTTCGCACACCCCAACATATCCCCTTCTATCTCCACCACCTCCAACGCCTCTGAGCGCAACTCAGCCTCCCCGCCTCCCGTCCGCTCACCGCTGGACCCTCTCGGCAAAGCCCTCGTATCGCACATGCTCCCGCACATGAAATCCTACCTGCAAGCCGTTGTCGACCGTACGCACGACGCGGGGTGGTTGCGCCGCGAATGGGCAGACGAAGAGTTCCACATTAACTTGTACGAGGTGAAAGACGAGGCTGCGATGAACATTGAGACTGTGAAGGAGGAAGGGGTGCAGGAATTGGAGTGTGCGAGGGATAAGTGCGTGAGGGATGCGGAGGCGGACTTGGTTAACACAGCCTCGGACTTTGAAGATCAGCTGATGGATATATATTGGGACATAGCGGCCAAGGCGGACGTTAAGGTGGAGGAGATTTTGAACGGTCTTGCTGTCAAGGTGCGTGTGCTTCAGGGTAAGACGGTGAGAGGAGCGAATACAAGGGGGAAGGGAGGATATAGAGGGTTGGGGACGAGGTATTTGCTGCGCTGAGGTAAGGATGATCGGGGGCGGGGAGCATTTTTGGTGCGGATTTCTGGATACGTTCACATGGGAATATGTTAGGAGATCGATTTCGATGTGACGAGACGCTGGCTTAGTGAAGAGGGCGTGCATGCAATGGCTTGGGCTTGCTGGTTGAGCCGCAGCGCTGGGAAGGGGCGAGGACGAAAGTCGTAAGGACCCCCACTAGTCGCAGATACCCCGCACTACCACACAGGGATGCTCGTCCAGAACACCTGCTGCTTCCATCTCAAAGCATATGGCTTCATGCTCGTTCTTGATTCTGTCTCGCTCGACAGCAGATATCTGTAGTTGATTGCTTAATGCAATGTTGCCGAAATGAGTTTTTGGCTGGTCAGTCGATCGATTAGCGCCGTCTCGTTCTACGCGCGAAATGGTGTAGTCCGCGTCGCAGCAATCTTTGCAATCGTCAATCTCGGTGCCTTGATGCTCATAGCTGTCTTCGAAGAGCCTGTCTCGGATAGGACCAGGGTCGTCATATTGGTGCCGTCTCTTTTCATCCAGCTTTTAACGCATCTGCTTTAGGACTTCAGAGATGTTGGTATTAGACCAGCCTTCAGTACGAAAATTTTGAACAGCCGCCATAAGATCGCCTGGAACGCCATTCGTATGTCCGCGAAAGGTCAGGCGCCCTTGACCCTCCCATGCGCCTTTGTCGTACTGCAAGACTCCTCCGTGGTTCCCTCGTGGAGAGCTAACAATGACATCCCCAAGAACAATCTCGGACGCGGCCCCAGCTGGCCCGTAGCGAGGTACCCCGCCAGCAATACCGACCAGGAGAAAGTATTTGATTTTGGGAAATCCAGCGCACATCTTCTCAGCAAGGACCGCAGCTCCTTGGAGACCTATCCGTCTTTGCACTCCCATGACGACCTCGTGTTCGCCGATGCGACCGCCCGTATAAAACACGTTCTAGTATTTCACTTCCTCTTGCGGATACTCCTAGTCCAGTACAAATTTTGCAGCCTCCAATTCCAGAGCGAGAGGGGAGATCCACCCTATAGTGAACTGATGGTTCTTGGCCATCGTGGTGGACGGAAACGTTTTGCAATAAATTGTAAAGTATTTGGTCGAGAAGAGACTACAGATCAGACGGAGGTGTATGTGGCACAGAACCGTTTAAATATTGCATCCAGAGGTAAGCGGGCTGGTTAGGCAGCGGCGATCGGCTGAGATTCTACCTGGTTCAGCCTTGTTCAGCCTGGGATAAATGGTCAAGTGGCTGTTCTATGCTCAAGCCATACGCAGTCTCCTTGCTTTTTATGCTTGCTTTGTTCAGAATACTATTTCAAGAGTTGCGCTTATCTCCTGCTACGTCGATAAAACGTTACTACAGACCGTAGAGAGCAAATGTCACTGAGCTTTACAGCTCCAGTCGTTTAGCCAACGGCTCCACCAGAACCATAGAACGAGTGTTCCAATAGTCAAAGGAATAGAAGAGACCCAGTAGATCTAGAAGTGTGGTGACACGGTGAAAGAACCCCCGGGAGTACTTTCTCCAGGCTGGAACGAGAAAAAGCTCATTCCAAAAAGCGTCTGTTCATCCGATCTCATTAGCCAGAGTGTGAAGGTTTTGTCAGATCGGCCGACCTACAGACACAAATGTAGCGGGTAAGAACGCCATTGTAACGACAGCGATCGCTTTCATCGCTGATACCTCTCTCTTCGCTTCATGTCCTATCTGCTCTTAAATCTTACTATTCTCTTGGGCTGCTACATTAAAAGCCTGTTGCCGTGAGCTACACATGCCGCTACGCGCCTTTGGTCGCAAGCTTACCAGAGTGATCTCGTTCTGAATCCTCGCGTTATCTGCCTCACATCGATCAAGCAAGCCCATGAGAAATCGCAGCTGGAATTCGAGCCGTCTCCCAACTGTGTTCGAAAGCCTTTGTTCGCGGTTGTTGCGAATATGGAACATTTCTTGACGTTGCCGCATGGCATCAAGCGGCCGGATCACCACGTTCAGAGTCTCCTCGACATGTATGCCGCGTCTCGCAATTTCGTGCAAGAGGAAGAAGTCGGTCTCTTGTGACCTCCTGTACAGAGATTGATTACTGCGGCCGTTCACAAGCAATGTGCAGGGGTGAACTTACAGCTTCCCATTGACTAATGTGATTTCTGTTTGACCACACTGAATCATCGTACAGTCGAGTTACAGCATCTATGACGATTGTGAGCGTAGCGTATGGACAGGAATAATCGACAGTCTGCGAGCCAAGCATTGCCTCAATCTCTACGTGCACCTTCGTGGGTACATCGAAGCACAGTAGTGTAATCGATCCGGATTGATTCCAGTAAATAAAAAGCCCCATCTCATACCATTCCCAACCATGCCGTATACTCTGTGGTCTATGTACTACGATGGCGTCGTTCTAGCCACTAGTGCTGAAAGGAGGACCTGAGACGTGTGGTGTGAATGTCCTTTTTAGCTTGAGACTGTTGTACGTCTGCTTAACGGTCAAGCGACACCAGCAGGCTATAGTTTGATAAGAGATACCTACCTCGAGCGCTTGGAACTTGTGCCCAAACTTACTATAAGACTCCATCTCTTCGTCCTACCCAAGCGAAACATCGTAACCTGAAAAGCCGTTCGATTGAAGATACATTCTATCGAGGAAAAAGCTAGGTATACTCAGCTTGCTCCGGAGGCTGTCTTGAAGCTCTGGCTCGGTATTGAGAAAACATTGGGTAGAGGCAAATATGATTTACGTTAAATCACGAAGTCAACTACTCGTGAGTAACGTACACAACCTGAATTGGGGTAGAGTGCATAGTACATCATGAGAGCTGCACTTATGTATTTAAAGCTTGACTACAAACTTGCAGCACCTCACTCCATGCCTTTTTTGGAGACCACGCGGATGAGTTTACGTAATATCTGATTAGTCAGCATGAGTATTGTCCAGCATAAAAGCACTTGCCTAGGCGAACGACTTTGATATCGTTCATTGCGATATATTATCCTATGTGCGAATCGGTCCCGAAACAGTTAATGGGAGGCACCGGTAATCCGCGTACGCAATGAGGCTCAGTGAGAAGGGGTCGCGGGGAGGCCGTGCTTGGCGGTGGCCTCTAACCTCAGCCTCGCATCTGTCCAGGCGGCTGCCTGTGACTGCCCGCGGCTGCCAGGCTAAAGCCCAGCTGGCCCATCGCCGTGAGTGCGTCGCAGATGCACACTCCGCTGCGACAGTGCCATGACCCCTGAGATATCCTTTCATGGTGCGAATAGTGGATTCCAGGCCGCCGTCATCAACGGCCCTGTCCACGCCGAGTTCCGGCTGCCCCCCGGTATGTCATGGAATGCCTACAAAGCCGCGCCGGCGCTGATCGTGCCGAATCCTCTACTGTGCTGCCCTTCCTTTACAGCGTCTCACCAGCAGCTGTCTCGTAGGGAAATCGCGAAGCGCTCACTGACTTCCTACCAGATGAGAAATCGACCAAGATCCGCCGATGGCTGTCAGCGCCAGACCCGTCAACGAACTACCGGAAAGCGCTCAAGCTACGGCAGGCCGATACGGGGCGTTGGTTTCTCGACAGTAGAGACTATACAAAATGGAGGACACACGCTGCATCACCTCTTTAGCTATACGGAATTCCCGGGTGCGGCAAGACAATCTTATGCTCCGCCATTCTGGAAGATGTGCTGCAACATTGCCAGGGTGATGCCGAGAAGGGGGCTGCATATTTCTTCTTCGACTTCAACGACGCACAGAAGCAGGACCCAGAGAAGATGGTACGTTCGCTACTGTGCCAGCTCTCGCAGCAGTGTATCGAGATCCCTGCAAGTCTCGACGCCCTATTCTCTGCGTGCGACAGCGGGCAGCGGCAGCCATCGATGCACGCACTAGTGGAGGCATTACGATCGATGATGCAAGAGCTCCCGCAGGTCTACATTATACTCGATGCATTGGACGAAAGCGCCAAACGCGCAGAGTTGATGGAGATGCTCGAAGAGATGGCCGGATGGCAGCTCCAGAATCTGCACCTCCTGGTAACGAGCCGAAGTGAGCGAGATATTGAGAGCTGCCTAGAGGGTTTTGTAGACGAACAGAACCGAATCTGTCTCCAAAGCACGCTAGTAGACCAAGACATACAACGATATGTTCGACAAAGACTGTCTAATGACAAGCGCTTGCGGAAATGGGAGAAGGACGCTACTACGACGAGACAGATTGAGACTATTTTAATGAGCGGGGCAAAGGGAATGTGCGTGTGGTTGAAGCCAAGCTAGCACTATATATGCTAATGATGATACCAGGTTCCGATGGGCCGTTTGCCAGCTAGACGCACTAGGGAAGTGCGTCAATAAGATAATGCTTCAGCAGGCGCTCGCTACACTACCACCGACCCTAGACCAAACGTACGACCGAATTCTAGCTGGGATCGAGAATGAATACTCTCAATACGCTCTCCGAATCCTACAATGGCTGACCTTCTCCGCCCGCCCCCTCTCTATAGACGAGGTTGCAGAGGTTGTCGCCATAGACGTGGAACGTGAAGTCACGTTTAACCGCGAGGAAGTATTAATAGATCCACTGGAAGTACTTAATATCTGCTCTAGTCTTGTTACTACAACTGTTGATAACAACTATCAACTAGGACAATCGCCGAAACGAGTCGTTATATTGGCGCATTACTCGGTTAAAGAGTACCTTATCTCAGACAGAATCTCGAAGGGGATAGCAGCAAAGTACGGCATGCGAGAGAATGTCTGCCATAAAGATATAGCAAAAGGCTGCCTTGGCTATCTCCTTCAATTCCAGCAATCAGAGTTAGAGCTGGATTTGTTAAAGTTATTCAAGCTCGCACGTTACTCGGCGGAGTTCTGGGTTAGTCACATCCAAAAAGTCCAGGATTCGAAATTTCAGGTAGAACAGGTAGCGATTCGTTTATGCTCTCAGAAAAACCCCCTATATCTGAACTGGATTCGCCTATGGGATCCTGACAAGCCTTGGAAGGAGCCGGACTTTAGTATAGGCGATGGGTCGGTATTGAGTCCGCTTTATTACGCAGCTCGTTTAGGTCTGCAAGGAATAGTGGAGTATCTAGTCGACAAAGGCACCGATTCAAATGCACAAGGAGGTTACTACGGCAACGCACTCCAGGCAGCTTCACACCAAGGCCATGAGCAGGTGGTGAGAATATTGCTTGAAAATGGCGCTGAATGTAACGCGCAGGGAGGAGAGTATGACAATGCGCTCTACGCGGCTTCATCGGAAGGCCATGAGACGGTGGTGAAGCTGCTGCTCGACAAGGGTGCCGAAGTCAACGCGCAGGGTGGAGATTACGGCAACGCACTCTACGCGGCTTCATCGGGAGGCTATGAGACGGTGGTAAAGCTGTTGCTCGACGCGGGCGCCGCCCCTAACGCGCAAGGTGGATACTCCGGCAAAGACAACGCACTATATGCGGCTTCAACTCGAGGCTATAATGACGTGGTAGAGGCGCTGCTAGGTAAAGGTGCTCACCCTAGCGTAAAGGGCGGATACTACGGCGAAGACAGCGCACTTCATGTGGCCGTACTTGGAGGTCATGACTATATTGTGAAGATGCTACTCAACAAAGGTGCCAATCCTAACACGCTTGGTGGAGAACATGGGAAGGATAGCATACTCTATTTTGCCTCATCTAGGGGCCACAAAGGGATTGTGAAAGCGCTGCTTGACGCGGGCGCTGACCCTAACGAGCAGGGTGGAAAGTACGGCAACGCACTCCAGGCGGCTTCAAAAGGAGGCAATGAGGCGGTGGTGAAGGTGCTGCTCGACGCGGGCGCCGACGTTAACGCGCAGGGTGGAGAGTACGGCAACGCACTCCAGGCGGCTTCATCGGGAGGCCACGAGGCGGTGGTGAAGCTGCTGCTCGACAAGGGCGCCGACCCCAACGCGCAGGGCGGACTTTACGGGAACGTACTCCGTGTTGCTCAAGAAGGAAAGCACTGGGATGTGATGAAGATGCTGCTCGACGCGGGCGCCGACATCAACGCACAGGGTGGACTCTACAACGCACTCCGTGCCGCTCAGGAAGGAAAGCACTGGAATGTAATGAAGATGCTGCTCGACGCGGGCGCCGACGTCAACGCGCAGGGTGGAAAGTACGGCAACGCACTCCAGGCGGCTTCATATAGAGGCGACGAGGCGGTGGTGAAGCTGCTGCTCGACGAGGGAGCCGACGTCAACGCGCGGGGTGGAGACTACGGTAACGCACTCTACGCAGCTTCATCGGGAGGCGACCCAGCGGTAGTGAAGGTGCTGCTCGATAAGGGCGCCGACGTTAACGTGCAGGGTGGACTCTACGGTAACGCACTCCAGGCGGCTTCATCGGGAGGCCACGAGGCGGTGGTGAAGGTGCTGCTCGACAAGGACGCCGACGTTAACGCGCAGGGTGGACGGTACGGTAACGCACTCTACGCAGCTTCATTTAGAGGCGACGAGGCGGTGGTGAAGGTGCTGCTCGACAAGGGCGCCGACGTCAACGCGCAGGGTGGAGAGTACGGCAACGCACTCCAGGCGGCTTCATGGAGAGGCCACGAGGCGGTGGTGAAGATGCTGCTCGACGCGGGCGCCGACGTCAACGCGGACACCTACTTCAACGCAGACACCTACTTCAACGCGGACACCTACTTCAACGCGGACACCTACTTCGACGCGTGCGGTACAAGCCACGGCAACGCACTCCAGGCGGCTTCAGAAGGAGGTCACGAGGCGGTGGTGAAGGTGCTGCTCGACGCGGGCGCCGTTGTCAACGCGCAGGGTGGATACCACGACAACGCACTCCAGGCGGCTTCATTTGGAGGCCATGCGGCGGTGGTGAAGATGCTGCTCGACGCGGGCGCCGACGTTAACGCGTGGGGTATAAGCCACGGCGACGCACTCCAGGTGGCTTCAGAAGGAGGTCACGAGGCGGTGGTGAAGGTGCTGCTCGACGCGAGCGCTGACGTCAACGCGCAGGGAGACTACGGCAACGCGCTCTACGCGGCTTCAAAGAGAGGCCACGAGGCGGTGGTGAAGCTGCTGCTCGACAAGGACGCCGACGTCAACGCGCAGGGTGGATGGTACGGTAACGCACTTCAGGCGGCTTTATCGGGAGGCCACGAGGCGGTGGTGAAGGTGCTGCTCGACAAGGGCGCCAATGTCAACGCACAGGGTAGACGGTACGGCAACGCACTCTACGCGGCTTCATGGAGAAGCTACGAGGCGGTGGTGAAGCTACTACAGCAGCATCGTGGTCCCAACGCTAACCCAGACAGTATATTTAATAACAGCAGGCAAAAGGAGGTTATAGGAGAAAGACCACTACTTAATGGGCATGAAATCACTCGGCGACCATACAAACGTCAACGTATAGAATTGACAATGCGAAAGTATAGGAGTATCAAAGCCGGAATAAGAACTAAGCTATCCCACGAGAGAGGTATGTGTTGGTTGGCTTACTAGAGCAATAGCTGACTTACGAAAAGCGTTGTTAAACCGCTGACGGCCGTGCTTATGTGATTGTAATCAAAGTGACGCGTGGCAAGTTCGCCCCCACAAGCTCGTCGATGGCCGACCCGCTCCTGCCCTGACCTTGCCCTGGAGGCGCTTTTTTTCCATGTGATAAGGGATGCATAGGAATAGCCATTGTCGCACCGGCGACAGCTGCGTAGGAAGGGTGTTCTGAGCACGGCCCCGAGCTACCTTCCAATGAGATAAGCGATCGCACCAGGCAGCTGGTAGCTGGGATCCACTGCGGCCACCAGTGTCGGACATTAAAGCTTAGTAGATTGCGGGTCCAAAAAGCGCGAAGATATTTCGACCCACGCCACGCCATCCGCTGGTTCAATTTTGAACCTACAGCTGATTGGCTAAGAGCGCTCGGCTTGCCTCATTGGTCAACACTGTATCAAGGCTTGCACCAAAATGAAATCTTCAGCTTAGATCACTTTCTATCTATGTTTACTTTTTGCCTAAATATTAATGTCAGATTTTCGATGTTCTGAGAAGGATGATTTTGATTGAAATAATTGATTGAATTCTGTTCTATAAAAGGTCTTCTATGCGTCCTTATATTCCTTTCACTCGTACGCTTTCCGCCAGCTTTCTGGCGGCTTTCTGGCAGCTTTCCGCCGGTTTGCTGGCGGCTTTAAGAGGTGCTATCCTGATAATAGCTATAAGGTCCCTCCTCCAACCGTATTAGGAATAAATAAAACATACACGTGTCGGAAATAAGCCAACGGCTTTGTAGAATCGGAATTCACGATTATATATTAAGAAAGAGAGGATATGTGTCGTAATTCACAGTGACATAAGCCCCTGGATATTCACTTGGTGGCGCGGCACATACCGGCTGACTGAAGTCGAAATGGCTAGCGTTAATCCGCTGTTAATCACTTCAGCGCTAATAACGGCTCGAGGATTAGCTCGGCAAGTCTCGACGAGGCCTCGCATGCTTGTGCTGAGTCATTCAAGTGCTCGGGCTTATCTGTAAACATCGTTCCTCGTAGCTGTCTCTTAACAATTTCGCGGTGCAGTGTAGGACACGGTTACAACTACGTCGTGACACTTCGTAACAGCGGCGAAACATATCTCGCCTCCTCCGAATCTTGCTAACGACCCTTTAACACCTCCGCCGACGGAGGACAGAACCTTCACCCCGGCCCGCCGAGTCATCTCGCTTGCCTTAGAGACGAGGTTCTTCCCCAAACACGATGAGTATGAAATCTAAAAGGTAAAGAGTGATTGCGAACACATAAAAGGCCGGTAGAGTGGCTGCAAGGGACGCTAGCTTCAGTTCCAACCCCAGCAGCCGCAACAACATCCGGAGTGGGAGCTAGGGAGGCAGAAGGAAGAATCCATAGCCAGAAGATCTTGAACCGGCCGCTAGATTCTTGGGTTTTAAGACCTGTAGTACAGATCTGCCGAGAAGTAGGTCTTTTAGTCTTATGGCATGTAGGCTCAGCAGAGTTCTTCATGGATGGATCTAGATCCACGCTCCACCTGATTCCGTCCATGGAAAATTCCATGGATCTATCCACGGAATATAACCCCTATTAGATCTATACCTTTTAGGGAATCTACTATACTTAATATAGTAGAGCGTAGAGGTGTGCATTTATTTGGTACACTATCTTTATAGCGTCCTGTCAATCTATAAATATAGAAAATATCTAATTGGCTAGATCTTTTAACGGAGGATCCATGGACTTGATGGAATTCTATGGATTCTGCTCCATGGGACGGAATTCCATCCATGAAGAACTCTGAGGTTCAGTTCTGAACGTGCTTATATCATACAACGCAGCGAAGATAGGCGTAATCCCATATTATGCTAAAATAAGACACAGACTGGCAAATCCTTAAATTTGCCTCAGTATTAGCTTCACGGGTTCTTGCATCGTTTCACAATCACCGCACGTTGTCATTCGAAGTACATTCATCTCGCAATATTCCAAAATTCTCTACTCCGTAAGCGCGGGAGCAGGTGCTTCTCCGTTGCCATGGCAAACGAATGGGCCTGGAGAATCTGTGCGCCTTCTTTTCTTCCTCGTTGGTTCTGACGCCGCAGATACCGCATGCTGCCTGACATCCTTCTACGCAGGCTTACAATTAAATAAAGATTGTGTGACAGCAATGAGCCGTTCGAGCAACTCCTCACAACTTAAGTCCACTTTACAAGAACCTAATGTCTACAACGTCATAAGTATTACATCGTTCGACGAAGGAGTTCTTCCTACATTCAATGCCCAGACGGCCTATCTTACATAAAGAAGGTATCCAGGTGGTCACACAATTCATTTGCAGCACAAGCCCCATCCAACTCATAAAACCAGTGAGACTCCAGTGGGGTTCCCGGCCAGCAATGGATTCGGATTCAGGATGTCGCATACAATACCTGCTGGGGGAAGCTTGCCTGTCTCCATGAACTTCGAAACATGAGCAGATGTGCAATTAGATACACCGACAGGAAGTCCATGTCCAACTGCATTCTGTCTTAGAACAACAGATCCAGGAAAGAAAGCTGACATCTTATCGGAAGACGATGCAACCGGGTCGATAGTGTTGGTCGTGAAGAGAATAGGATTTGCTGTAATGGTCTTCTTAAATCCTACGTGAGTTTAGTATGTGATTCTGCAGTGCTACACCCCACTCTATCTCTCACCTTGGAAGATCTGGCTCTCTGGTGGCATAAAAGCGTGATTCCGACAGTTAAGAGTAATGACTGACGACCAAACATCACCTATATAGTGACTGATTCCCTCCAACTCATGCACAAATTCCTTCAGCTTCTCAGCGCTGCTAATGTTATAGCGACCGTGTTGATCATTGCATACGATGATCAACTTCGCCTCGGTCTCGCCGTAATAGCTCTCATTCCAGTCACATTCTGATGGGGGTGTGACACCTGCTGGTGTTCCGAGCGCTACTGCAAGAGTATTCAGCGCAGTCGCGTTACGGTGCTCCAGTTCAGCTAGGACTGTAGCTGCATCTTTAAAACCACTCTGGCTGTAAATATTGATGAGCATCCAGCCTGCCACGTCTACCCAAGTAAGGATCATGGGAAACTGGACAAATCGGGGATCGCTCAAAGAAATAGGCGCATTCTTCAAGTCGGCGATCAGAGCATCGTACCGCTTCTGCATGCTGTTTGCACTGCTATCATTCCTGAAGAAAGCGCAAGCAGGTCCAGCTTCGAAACACATTTTGAAGAACTCAGCTATCGCCTCATCGGCTAGTTGAACACTATGTAGCCACGAGCCATCAAAGTGTTCTTCTGCGTCCACAACGCCGTCGATAACCATGCGTCCGACTCTTTCTGGGAACAATGTCGCGAACGTTCGGAAAGGCCGCGTCCAGCCCGTCAATCAATTTCTACACCCACCCACCCAGCTACTACTCCGTCTCGAGACACGTCCTCATCGACAGCTGCACCAGCCGGTGCATACCCTTTCGTCCAGTCATTTCATGCCTGATATCCCATGCGCTTGCTGGAAGGAATGTACTTCGATGCCTCCACCGAATACGATCGTCTTGAACTATTCGTAGATACTATCCAGCACTCCGCTATTCACCTCCGGCGCCCCCAGTACCTTCTTATTCGAGTCTTACAGCGTGAAGCGAGCCAGATTCGAGGCGATCTGGCCCCATCCAGCGCACGCACTCCCCCGGTGCGGCGTTCTAAAGAAGATAACAAGCTTTGTACGGTTGCGGATTGATCCTGATCGGCGGATGGCCTGGGGGGCCTGGTCATCGCTTAGCGACAGCCTTGTGAGGCCGAGGCGGTGTATCATCATTTATGGAATTGAAGAAGTCTGGCAACTAATGTGCCGGCTGTAGACTGGCAAACTCGCACGTGCATCGAGAAGACTGTAGGCGGGTCATGGTGATGCGGCATCGGGCTCAGCCTTGAGCGCGGCTGCCATAGCTGGGCGAGCTAGCCAATGGTACTTTAGATATCGTGCGCAACCGCAGACGGGAGAACGGCTGACCCACTAGATAGCTACATCGGACCCAGCTGTGGCGGCCGCGCTCAAGGCTGAGCTCGATGTCGCATCACCACCCCGCTACGCTGCCTTCTCAACGCGCATGTAGGCTCGTCAATCTACAACCAGCGCATCACTCGTCGTACATCTTCAAATATCAGAACCCTGAGACTTTTAAGTCTTACATAGCTGTTCATACTTTGCAGTGTCGCGCTTGTTGCAGAAGCTTAGCCTTACTGTAAGAATGTGGCACGAGTGAAGAATTGAATGAATTGATTGAGTGTGTAGTTCAGTGTAGTAGTCTATGTGTAGCAGACATGTTTGACGCCCTTATATAGAGAGAACCCATCATGTGATATGGCCTTGGCTGCTTACACTTACGCTGCCACAACTGATAACTCGCGTATTCGGCTATATAATCCCGCTATGCTGCTGCCTTGCACCGTTTAGCTTTTAATGAAGGTTCGTCTAGTGAGCACTACTTCATACGGAGGGAAGCGGTCTCATTTTACGGAGAAGCTCGTATAGTGTCGTCTTCCAAACCCAGTCAGGCTGCGCGTAGTGACCTCACGCTAAGCTTACTTAATGCAGCTCCTTGTTAGCATGCGCCGAAGCCTGGACAAACACTCCTTGAGAACTTGGCGAAGTCAGTCTTCGTGATCAGGCAATTAAGTTTATCTAAACTCAAAGCAATGTGATCTCCACTAATGGACTCAGGTGTTTCAAACCCAGCTCTCTTAGCTTTAGAACACGTAAATAAGCGTTTAGTTTAAGAGAAAAATGGCCTGCTTCGGCTACGAACCTCTCGATTTTGAGCATCGCGCATTTAGGCTGCTGCAGCTCCTAAAAGGCCAAGGATCGGACATTGAATGCATGCTGTACCAGGCCTACCTTGGCGGCAACGACACTGTGCCTTATGAAGCTCTGTCATATACTTGGGGGGGGCTCGAAGAAATCGTCCACCGTCACAGTGAATGGGAAGCCACTTGATATAACTGGAAACCTATACTTGGCACTTCAACATCTTCGCTTGAAGGAGATAGATAGGGTGCTATGGGTTGATGCTATCTGTATTGACCAGAGCAATGAGCGAGAACGAGGACACCAGGTTCAACAGATGTGTGAGATATATTCTCAGGCAGACAAAGTGGTCGTCTGGTTAGGCTCAGCGACGAACGAAACTGATATCCTCATGGACTCCCTCCTTCGACTAGAAAAATACTGTTTAACATACGACCATAGAGACTGGGACTGCGCGCGATGGGCAGAAATTTGGTCGCTGATCCCCCGATATTCGACAAGCGCGCTGCGAAGGATTAGATCAGCTTTTGATGCAACCTTGGTTTAGAAGAGTTTGGATCTTGCAAGAAGTGGCGAACGCGAAAAGGTTAACCATCTGTTGCGGCACTAAGTATGTCAGGGCACATATTTTCACTCTTGCTCCGTCATTAATAGGCGTCAAACCAGAATTGCACTGTCAGGCAGTTTTGGATATCATGCCTAGCCATTTAAATGAAGGGACATGGTGGAATGACAACAGGGGATTGTATAGTCTTTTGGTTAAGTTCAGGGAAAGTGAAGCAAGCGATCTACGAGACAAGGTCTTTGCACTACTGGGCATATCGTCAGACGCACGAGATACCGATGCACTACGTCCAGACTATACCCAAAGTCTCGAGGAAGTCGTCCATAGTACGTCATCATTCCTTTTTGGATCGCTGGGTGGTTTTGGCAAGACATTGTCACTAGAAAACCGAAAAGGCGGAGAAGCTGTTATACGACGTCTCTTTTGGCCACGAATAGATGAACTGGGAGAGTCTAGCAATCTACTTGAGGAGGCTATTGATGCAGGCGACAAAGAAGTGGTCAAAATGCTAGTCGATGAGGGGATGAGATCAAATGTACAGGATTTGCCGCTCAACACAGCACTCTACATGGCTTCAGAGAGAAATCGCGAAGCGATCGTGGAAATGCTTCTCAGGAAAGGTGCCAACCCAAACACACGGGGCGAATATTATGGAAACACACTCCAGGCGGCTTCATCTGGAGGCAGCGTAGCGATTGTAAGCCTGTTGCTCAACGCTGGCGCCGAGGTCAACGCGGAGGGTGGACGATTCGGGAACGCACTCCAGGCGGCTTCAGTAAGAGGCCACGAGGCGGTGGTGAAGGTGCTGCTCGACAAGGGCGCCGACCCTAACGCGCAGGGTGGAGAGTACGGCAACGCACTCCAGGCGGCTTCATCGGGAGGCCACGAGGCGGTGGTGAAGCTGCTGCTCGACAAGGGCGCCGATGTCAACGCGCAGGGTAGAGCGTATAGTAACGCACTCTACGCGGCTTCATCTGGGGGCTACGAGGAGGTAGTGAAGCTGCTGCTCGATAAGGGCGCTAATATTAACGCAGGGGGTGGATGCTACGGTAACGCACTCCAGGTGGCTTCATCTGGGGGCTACGAGGAGGTAGTGAAGCTGCTGCTCGATAAGGGCGCTAATGTTAACGCGCAGGGTGGATACTACGGTAACGCACTCCAGGTGGCTTCAGAGAGAGGCCATAAGGCGGTGGTGAAGCTGCTGCTCGACAAGGACGCCGACGTTAGCGCGCAGGTGAAGGTGCTGCTCGACGCAGGCGCTCGACGAGGGCGCCAAGGCCAACTTACGGGTTGGATATCACGGCAACTCACTCGAAGTGGCTTCAGTTGGAGGTCACGAGGCGGTGATGAAGGTGCTGCTTGATGCGGATGTTGATCCCATTGCGTATAGTGATATTGCAGCAACGCACTCCACGCGGCTTCATCAAGAGGCTACAAGGCGGTGGTAAGGCTGCTACAGCAGCATCATGGTCTCAACGCTAACCCATACAATTAAATCCATAACAATAGATAGAGGAGGTCTTAGAAGAAAGACCACTATTAGATGGTCGGGAAGTTACTTGGCGACCCAATAAACGTTATCGTATAGAGTGAATAATGTGATAGTGTAGGAGTAGTAAAGCCGGGAGTATGAACTAAGCTATCCTAAAAGAGAGCTAACTAAGTGTATGATACCTTACTAAACCAACAGCTGACTTTCGAAAAGTATTGCACGGCTATCAAACCGCTGACTGTCACGCTTATACGTCGCACTTTTGCGTGTAGGGTTGTGTAGGCTCATCATTATGTGAAATCGTGTATTGTTTGTGTGCACCCTAGCCTGGCTATCTACAGGCATCGCACGGCAAGCCTACTAATACAGCTCCTTACTAGCGTGTGACATTATATGACTGTAATCAAACTGGCGCGTGGCAAGTTCGTCACCACGAGCTAATTGACGGCCGACCCGCTCCTGCCCTGACCTTGCGTTTTGAGGGCGTGCAAGTTTGCGCCTAGATAAGAAGTCTCGAAGAACAGGTGGCATCGCCTTAGCCAGGTAATAACAACAATCTAAGCGTACGTAGCGCTGCGGTCTAACGAGATAAGCGCATCTACGAAAGCACGCGAACCAACGCAAACCCTTGTTAGTCAGGCACAAGTAGAAAGCAACGAAGGACGGCCTAGAACCAAGAATCCTTCAATCTATACATCCCTCACCAATTCAATATCATAACAGGGGTGCTCTGGCCCAGGTTCGGAATCAAACTCAAATCTTATTGGCCAGAGGGGACTTCGACTTTTCTCCGCTCTGAAAATAGCCCTTTGTAACTGTTGGTAGCTCTGGGTCCCACGATTCCCACAGTAGGGTCTGATTCCTGTACCTAGACCTAGTTCTTGCGTGCCTTCTCCTACTTTGCCTCGAAGGTCTGGTCCGCAGACCAGCGACACCAAACCGTGTACAGCCAACGCCCTCTGTTTGATCCCGAGTTCCGGTTGTAAGAACCGACACCCCAGAGGCAACGGCAATCCACTCGACTAGGAATATAACATGGCTGTTCCAGCAACTCTAAACCCGAAAGATAGGGTAATAATGGGCAATCGTGATGATCCCTTGCGCTTTTCATCATGCGCTTTCACCCTACTTACCTCTTCCTCTTCCGCATAGGCTCCGATGCCTCAGACGACGGTGTCGGCGGCGGTAACACAGGAGCCAGCTCCAAACCAGATACCGAGCTTGCTATGCTACGAGTATCCGTTTGCCTTGGTTTTGCAGAGTACTCCCAAAAGACTGGGAGTAGCTCTTTGATGCTCTTCAATCGATTTTCAAGTGCATAGTCTTGCAAGTTTCGCAATATCGTCCGAATCTCCTTATTGTCCCTTTCTTTGTCAAGCATCCCAGACTCAACTTGCTCCATGTGGTAGCTGACGCCCCCACTCTTGTCTTCTTCTCGCCAGTGTACCCACACTACAATTGATCTCATATCTATTGTGGCCGAGAAATGGCACGTTTCGATAACGTTCGGTGCTTGGTTTGGTCGTGCAGTGGTGTAGAATTGGTGAAGGTAGTTAACGATGGTGGATCCGTCACGGGCGCCTTGCGGAATCGCTTGATGATGCGTTTGCCCTTTAGCGGGACTCTTCCATTGGGCAGTAAAGAAGGGGAAATAGAGCTCCGCGGTCAATGCGAACCTTAGCAAAGACGTGTTAGTATATATATCGTGGCGGATGCAACCATCATACGCTGGGACGGGCTGCATACCTGTTCATTATATTTTCCTCATCGATTGTAAACGCCGACTGCAACCTTGCTGGCCGAGCCTTCTTCGATGGGATATATCCGAAGCAGTGGTCTGGTTGTGGTGTCTCTAGGCGCAGGCCTTCTGCCGCGAAACTCGTAGCAGAAGGTAGGAAGCTGGCGCTGAGATTCGCTTTCGCAGCACGCTCAACGTATGGCTGACCACCCTTACTAGCTGGAACTAGCAGCAGAGTCTCTTCCAGTACATCGATGCCATCCTGTTCGGATCGTGATCGCGCTACAGGCACCATTTCTTCGATCCGCTTTGCATTTGGCGATGAAGCCTGTCGTGGCTTTCGAAGATCTGACACATGCTGCTTAAGCATGGCCGGGATAGATGCCCGCTCTTCGTAGAATATACCAAAGAGCTGTAGCTTGTCCTTTGGATCCATTTTCTCCGTCGCTGAGCTCTTCTCCGGTGATCGCGATTTTCGGGAGGGCGACGAGGGCATTGTCTCGCTATCGCTGCGCAGGCTCTGCTCTAAATGGAGGAGGTTTTGGCGCGTAAGAAGAAGAGAGGGAGCGGACCGCTCGATGCGCGTTTCTTGGAAAGCGGTGGGCTCGGTAGTTGGCGAGAAAGTATGATGGCAACGTTGCGCAGATACGAATAGCTTTGGTGAAAGGGACTCAGGCGGTGGGGACGAAAGCTGGAGCGGCAAGAAGTGCCTGGAGTGGTTCATAAGTAGTCATGACAGCGATTGAGAATACCGTTACCTGTCCTGAGCAAGTCGCTTCGAGTGCGAACCCTCAGCTTGATCGTCATCCACCGAACGTGCGCGCTTTCGCAGCATGGAAATGGCAGACCTGTCTTGAGGTGGGCTAGGCGGCGTGGGCGTGGGCGAGGGTTGTTGTTCAGTCTGTTGTCCTGGTGTTAGTGCCAAGCCGGGGGCTCCACGGCACCTCGGCAGAATTATTCACCAGTCTTTGAGCGTTGGGGTCCACTGCATCATGCAGCCGCGAACCGAGCTCGAAAAATTGGCACTTCCCCGCAGATACTCACAAATATGGTTCCAGTGCCCGCTGTAGGTCTCGATGAGGTTTCAAGGATGCATTGCGATCTACTAGTGATCTGTATCTGTACCTAAACTCTTGGCTTCGCCAGAACTCCCCCTTCGTAGATTCGTAATCCTCGAGCCGAGATTAGCGCTGAAGTGATTGACAGTGGATCAACGCAAGCTATTTCTACTTCAATCAGCCGGTATATACCACGCTACTAAATAAATATCTAGGGGCTTATATCACTAGGAATCACGGTGCGTATATTCTCTCTTTCTTAATATATAATTATAAATTTAGATTCTATAAAGCTATTAGCTTAGGCCTTAGGCTTTGGTAGTCCGTAAGATTTCCCTGCTTGGAACAGAACGCTTGTTAAGCCGAGTTAGGATTTGTTTGGGGTAAGGACGCCACACCGGCAATGTTGCTTTAGTCGTATTCCGATAGTTAAACCAATGGCAGTCCAGCCTGTTCAACGTTCTTGTCTTCGGTGAATATGCCACCTCAAAAACGATATAACAATAGAACATTCAAACATGTGACCGATATTATAGGTGCGCAAGCGCCAGACGCGGGTTAACCGATAGGCCCGTGCGAACAATGAAACGAGCCAATGCTGATGATTGATTCTCGTCGCAGGTTCTAGATGACTCGTCTGCCGCCAGGAACAAGTCCGTCCAGTGTCAGTCGAATCGACGCGACTCTAACCCCTCAGCTACGCACTACATAAACGCTGCTTTCTGCCCGCCTTTAATTCACCTCCCCATGTCGCAGGATTCGATGTCCATACGCCCGACAAATGCCACATGCTCGAATTGCCACTCCCAAATCCGCGTAAACGTCAACGCGCAGAGCCGCCTGAAAAGACCGGAACGTCGCAACCTCTTTCCAAGAAGCAGAGGCTCAACCATCCTGGCGCATCTCAACCACCAGCGGCGTTTTGGGATAATTTGTCGAAGCTCTGGTTGACGAAGCGAGCATTGAGAGAACTAGACCGAAGAAACAGTCAAGCTGCTCTAAGCCCATCTAATTCGCCGCACCGACGCGCCCGCCGGCCGGTTACTCGAAAGTTCATCGCTGAGCGGAAGGCGAATTATCAAGTTACCCACTGTATAGACTATCTTCGCCGCTGCACACCGAGGATATTGAAGAACATAAGGTTGTTTGCCAGACACGGTGGTCCGGATTTGTCGGACCTCAGGAATGTACGTATAGTAAATTACTTGCCGATTTTATCAGAACTGACGCTACTAGTACCTTGAACCTAATTGTCTTTTCGATCACGCAATGAGCTCTGATCGTTCAGCTCGGAGCCGACGGCGGGGTTCTCAAAATACTTCGAGTACCAGACCCACCACGAATACGACAGGAACAAAGAGCACCGGGGTCTATGACCGTGATTTTCAGCAACATCTTATTGATAACGGGATTTATCCTGATGCATACGAGTACCCGGATGGGAGTGTATCTGCTGAGCCAAACAATTTGGAAGACCTCACACGGATGTTAGCTCAACCTCGACCGTCGCTTTCGCCGTCTCGTTTTGCTGACCGAGAGTTCAAAGAATTCAGACGAGCAGATGCGCATGCTGTCAAAGAAAAGCAGATACCTGAGTTGGTGATTCCCGCCATCGAAGGCACGATCGGGGATGCGAAATGCCGTTCAGGAGGAATTCCCTTCACCAACCTCGAACCTCTGACAGACGGCACGCTAAAGCCGGGTAGCCCAGATGTCTACTATGGGGCGCGGCCCGAACAACTCAGCCGAAAGGCCCGCGACGAGCTTGGCGGCCATATCACCCCTTCAACGCAGCACGATCTTCCTATCGCGCCGAACTTTTTTCTAGCAGCTAAGGGACCGGATGGATCGTTGGCAGTAGCTGGACGACAAGCCTGTTATGATGGTGCATTAGGAGCAAGAGGTATGCACAGTTTACGATCATACCGACGACAGGAACCACATTATGACAACAATGCCAATACCATTACATCTATCTACCATGGAGGAACTCTCAAGATGTACACCACTCACATCGCCCCCCCATTCAGTCCTAGAGCCCGTCCAGAGTACCACATGACTCAACTCAACACTTGGGGACTAACTGGCAACCCCGTCGCCTGTAGAGACGGACTCCGCGCATACAGGAACGGACGAGACTGGTGCAAAGAACAGAGGGACGAGGCAATTAGGCAGGCAAACGAAAGAGCAAACTCTGTGGAGGCTGAGGCACCCGCTTGCGATGCGCCCACCAGCCCAGCTTTAAGCTTTGTGACTGCAGCGTCAGAGACGGAGGCCTACACCGTGAGTCGGGAGTCTCGGACGTCCGTAGATGAAGACTCGGACGGCTTGGATGAATCCGATCGCTCAGAAGACCTTACGGTTCACATATTCCCCGCCAAACGTCCCAACAAACCTTCGAAACGGGCGCAGACTTGGAAGCGACGTATCATTAATCCGACAGCTGAACAAAGCGAGACAGTAGTAGACGGACAAGGTTGAGCGTTGCGGAGGAAAGTCATACTGCTATACGTTACAACTACACCGTTGTCCTGCCCTTCTCTCGCACGACCTCTAACGGGTCTGGAGTTTATCAGCGCTGGATCCGTTTGTAAAAGAAAAGCCGTCAGCATCCGCGTCCCCAAGTCCGTCTTCCATGACTAAGCGTAGTCCGACGAAGCGCTCTGCTCACAACCGAACAGCGCGGCACCGCTGACAAGACGCAGCTCCCGCTGGCGCACAGCTTCAGGAAATGTTCAGGGTGGTGGGCAAGACGAGCGAGATCCCCTTTGCCACGCAAGGTGCTGTAACAAAACATCTTGGTGGACTCATGATCCCATTAGCGACCCGGCAAGGATGATGGCGGAGTGTTAATGGAGCTATACCTGTGGTACGATACCTCGTGTGATCTCCCGCTGAAGTATCTCTTTTACTATACTATGATTTTGTTCGTTTTATAGGCACCTCCTCGCATCGCTTCAACTCGCATCACCTGTAGCGCAACATAGTCCTGGGTATCTTGAGACGCTAGAAGATCATGAGAGAGGTTACCGCATTTGGTGGAAACGAAGGTGACCATGCCAGGGAGCATAGCGATCCTTATGAATCTGGCCACCAGTGCCAAGCAACTCAATCTAATATTTTCGGAGCAATACCGCCCCTAGCAAATAGATAGTTGCCTAAAGATAACAGAGCTGCCGGGGTGTGTTAGCTTGAAATGCAATTAATAAGCACCTGACTTTGCAATAAGAGAAACGAACAACGGACGATGGTACTGGATGATGTTGACAACACGGAAGCATTCTTCCTGTAATTGTAGCAGAGGTAGAACAGTCTTTCGGCATTGCTGGGGGCTTCCCAGCAGAGTCGCAATGACTCCATGTCGATCTCGACGCTCAACGACACATGAAGCGTTGACTCCATTGCGTTTACTTACAACACAGCACGATATGGACCAAGTCGTCAGGAAAAAATGCAGGAAGATAATAAGAGTGTATCTGTTGCATAAAATAATTAACCCTTATTCTGGCGAAACTTATTCTGTCCCAAAAGGCCCTACTCGAGCACTTCCATCAGACGCTTAAGGCTATTCTCGCGATATCTCACCTACTGAGTGTGGACTCCTAGGCTTAATTTTCACCAGGATGATCGGTCGCATCCCCAGCCTGTTCCCAACACTCCACCCAATAATCTAGTCTTGTTGGAGGTCCTGGATAACTGGGTTCGGCCGCGTGAAAATCCTTGAGCTTGTAAGGACTATTTTTGAAATTGGCCGCGTTGTACCACTCCAGATTATCTACATACCCAGCCTATTTGACATGATACCATAGCTTTCTATAATAGATACGAGTTTCGAGTATCTTCTCTACCTCGTATTCAATATCCTAATCTGTAATGCTACCGTTACGCCCCCGCCTGTGTCTGTGTGAATAGATAGGGCGCTTGGTCGACATTAAACGCTTGCTTGCCGCTGGATGCCGAGCTTTTTTATTGTTGCTGTCGTGGCCTGGGCGGGCACCAGTATTGCGACCACTGTGCGGCGCTGCCAAGGGGGGTTCTAAGGCCTTGGGGCATTTGGACTTGCCATGGCGGCCGGAGAGTGGCTTGTGTCGTCTCGAGTGTCTGGCGTGCTCAGGGCGCTGATTCAATATGGTGCTTGATGTTTGGCTGTATGGCTTGGGTAGTAGCAGGGAGCGTTTTCGCTTTCGCGTTGGCGGTGTTGTTCGGTCGCTGTTCTCATCATCTTCGGCGTCGTCAGGCTCGCTGCTGTCGCTGCTACTGCTTGTGTTTTCGTATAGAGAGGACTTGCCTTGCTAATGTTAGATAGAGTAAACGCTTGCAATGGCTTGAGCTTACCTTCCTCAACCCTCTTATATAGTCGCCACGGCTGGTGTGTTTTGGTTTTCAGGGGAGTATGGTTGTCAGAATAGTACCCCTTCTAGGAACGCCGCCGGAAAGCCGCCAGCAAACTGGCGGAAAGCGTACGAGTGAAAGGAATATAAGAAGGACGCATAGAAGACCTTTTATAGAACAGAATCAATCAATTACTTCAATCAAATCATCCTTCTCAGAACATCGAAAATCTGATATAGGTAGGTTAAGCGTTACTAGTATAATACTATTATTATAAGTATATATAAAGGTAGAAAAGCCCTATATACTTTAGTATATAGCTATTATATAGTTAAATAACTAGCGGCTTCTTATATAGGTACTATAATCTCTAGGGCTGTAGAGATATACTCTGGTTTAAGCTCTAAGGGTTATTAGGAGCTTTAGATTACTTATATTCGTAAGGAATAAGTACTAGCAGAGCTGTGATGGTGGCCCATGCTTGGCAAGACTCTACACTATATCTCTCCGTCAGAATGACTTCGCATGTAACGGACTGCCTCGTCACATGATTACTTTTATCACATGGTTTTATCACATGATTAGACCTTTCACTTAAAGCTATGGCAGAACCCCGGACCTGGCGAGACATCGGCATATCAATGAGTTCAAACACTATATAGTCTCGCCGAACCTTTGTACCTATTCTCTTCCTCATCTTAGTGTAGCTGAAATAGAGCCAACCTACCTCATCATCTACACGTCGATGCAGGAGCCCGTGCCCGTCCTCACATCGCACCCTTTACTCTTAGCATTTTCACCACCACCTCTTTGCCATTAGCTGAAGCCGCTTTGAGTGCGTTACCGTACTTTCCACACTGCGCGTTGACGTCGGCGCCCACGGCGAGCAGCAGCTTCACCACCGCCTCATTGCCATTAGCTGAAGCCGCCTGGAGTGCGTTGCCGTATTTTCCACCCTGCGCGTTAACGTCGGCGCCCCCGTCGATCAGCAGCTTCGCAATCGCCTCGTGGCCTCTGTATGAAGCCGCCTGGAGTATGTTGCCGTAGTATCCGCCCTGCGCGTTGACGTCGGCGCCCACGTCGAGCAGCAGCTTCACCATCGCCTCTCTGTCCAGCCATGAAGCCGCTTTGAGTGCGTTGCCGTAGTATCCACCCTGCGCATCGACGTCGGCGCCCTTCTCAAGCAGCAGCTTCACCACCGCCTCATTGCCAATAGCTGAAGCCGCTTGGAGTGCGTTGCCGTAGTATCCACCCCGCGCGTTGACGTCGGCGCCCGCGTCGAGCAGCAGCTTCACCGTCGCCTCGTGGTCTCCGTATGAGGCCGCTTGGAGTGTGTTGCCGTAGTATCCACCCTGCGCGTTGACGTCGGCGCCCGCGTCGAGCAACAGCTTCACCACCGCCTCGTGGCCTCTGTATGAAGCCGCTTGGAGTGCGTTGCCGTAGTATCCACCCTGGGCGTTGACCTCGGCGCCCCCGTCGAGCAGCTTCACCACCGCCTCGTGGCCTCTGTATGAAGCCGCTTGGAGTGCGTTGCCATAGAATCCACCCTGCGCGTTGACGTCAGCGCCCGCGTCGAGCAGCAGCTTCACCACCGCCTCATTGCCACCAGCTAAAGCCGCTTGGAGTGCGTTGCCGTACTCTCCACCCTGCGCGTTGACGTCGGCACCTGTGTCGAGCAGCAACTTCACCACCGCCTCTTTGCCATTAGATGAAGCCGCCTGGAGTGCGTTGCCGTAGTATCCACCCTGGGCGTTGACGTCGGCGCCCCCGTCGAGCAGCAGCTTCACTGCCTGCTTGTGACCTCCGAACGAAGTCTCTCGGAGCACTTCTTCTTCCAACTTCTCTCCTTCTTTGTCTCCTACTTTTAAATGCAGCAAGTGTTTCATAATATGAGAGCACCCTTGTAGTGCAGCCTGTATTATAGCATTTTTCCTGTCATGAATAACCACTATCTTGACTCGTTCATGACTTCCCCATGAAATTGGCCGCAATTCCCTATCGTATTTCTCGTGTTCTTGAGATTCGTTCGTCCGGCCACCTAATATAGCCCTAACAAACTGATTGTGACATGTCTCCTCTTTGGAATTTCTTTTTGGTCTCTTTTCAAACAGGAAAAGTGCTGGATCATCAATAACTACTATGCCCTGGGATACGAAGTCTGATTCGTTAGGCTTGATCGGCGCGTTTAACACGTTCCCTGATTGAAGATGAGGGAAAAGAATTTCTGTTGCTTCCTCTTGCCTAAATGGTAATATAAAATAAGTTGTTTCTAGAGTTTTGAAGTGGCATATAAGATTAAGAATCTCATGAATAGATATAGATGTAGAACGAAGCAGATATGTTATAGCCTGATGAATGACTTGGTAAGTTGGCTTCTGATAGTCTATATCAATGCTTCGGGTATCTAAAGGATTGGAGGACATGCCGAGTAGGGCGTATATCTTATCGCGTTCGTCTGTTGCTTTGCTTGCTGGGAATCTACGAAGGAGGGTATATAAGTCTCGTTTCTGGCTCCACCAAGATCCTGAACGAGAAGGCCCTGACATGATCTCTAATATTGGTTGACAGTGCGGCTCAGGCTCTTCTCTTATTATAGATGGTGCACGGGCAAATATTTCCGCCGAAATAGACCAAGAACCACAACAGACTGTAGCTTTTCGAGCGTTTGCTACTTCCTGTAGAATCCAGACCCGTGTGAACCACTGTCTGCCTAGCAGTTGCCGTAAACCGGTACGATAATTATCCCATCGATTATCGTCGTCGAGCGTCAACTGTCCAAGTTGGCAATCTACACTTGTCCTCGAATGCTGATTGAGTGCGTCCATAAGACTTATAATCTCTAATGTTGCTTTTCCCAGCCAGAAGAGAACTCCCTCAGCAGATCCAAAGATATTACCCATCTGCTGAACCTGCCAGCCCTGCTCTTCTTTGTCGGCTTGGTTGATACATATCGCATCAATCCATAGATAACGGTCTCTGTCGTGCAATCGCAAGCATTGTAACGCGGAGTATAGATTGTCTGTTATCCAATGCCGCTTTCCATTGAGAATTATATATTCTACTAGCTCGGTGCTGCCCCATACGTAGGAGAGGGCTTCGTATGAAACGTATTTGTTGTTCGATAGTGACTGTAGGAAAAGCTCACATTCGAGCTCAGGGCCTTGGCACTTCAATAGCTTCAGGAGCCGGAAAGTCGAGTCCCCGGGTCGGAGCGATGTGTACTGGTATGTCTCGAGAGCAGGTATCGGAGTGCCCATGCTCAAGGAAGGTAAGCGCGTTAGATCAGTAGAGTCATGAAGCGCTGTATTGTCTGCGACACGGCTGAACCTAAGGCCACGTCGTACCAAAGGCGGGGCAGTAAGATGCGCCAAGCCATCTGACCATGGCGACCGCCATAGAAATTTAGCTGGCAAAAGACCGGCATACCACTGCTTCGCGTGTTAATTCCCCAAGTACTGCTGTTACTAAGTCTGAAATAGGGCTGTTTGCTATGTCGAACCTTCGAGTATACCCTAGCTCAACCGACTAAAGGTGTTGAGTACAGGATTTTTGGATTAAGTATTTGCTACATTAGGCGGACGAACGCCTTGATCACACTAGTAGGGAGGACGGCTGAACCGCACCTGCCCTGACCTTGCGGCGGAGGCGATGCCTTGTAGATATGGCTAAAGAGGAGAGTGCTGTTGTCAGAATAGTACCCCTTCTTGGAACGCCGCCGGAAAGCCGCCAGCAAACCGGCGGAAAGCTGGCAGCAAACTGGCAGCTTTCCTAGGAACGCTAGAAAGCTAGTAGTGTTCTCTATGAGCACTAGCTTCTAGCTAGTGGCGTTTACTAGGAACGCTACCGGAATGCCGCCAGCAAACCTGTTGGAAATCGCTTTCTGGCATGTGCAGCAGTGGCGTTTGGCGCTAGCGTGAACTAGCGCCTTCTATAGCTAGCGTCTGCATCATAGGAAATTGATCACTCTTAACACAAACTTCATCAAAACCGACGGAATGCCGCCAGAAAGCTGGCTGGTTGCGTACGAATGAAAGGCATATAAGAAGGACACACAAGACCTTTTCTACATAGAATCAATCAATTACTTTAATCAAAATCATCCTTCTCAGAACACCGAATATCTGACAATTCCCTAGGAACGCTGTCGGAAAGCCGCTAGAAAGCCGACAGCAAGCTGATAGCTTTCCTAGGAATACCGGTAGTAAGTAAGTAGCTTTCACTAGCTAGAAAAGCTAGTAGTATTGTCAGAATAGTACTAACGTCCGTCCACCCGTAACGGAACAACCGCCGTAACGGAAAAAAAGGTCGGTACTTTGACTTCGCAGCAACAGCGAGCTTGCTCACGCCGTAGTTTTTGCAGTACCGTCTTTTTATAATATACTAAGACGACTTCTGAGGCCCTGTAGCTATACTAATACAAAAATACGTTCGCATGAAAGCCTGTCTGCCTAACTCGCGGAGAGCTCGTCTTGATAGCAAAAGCAATCCTTACCCAATATAGGCCACTGCTGCGCCAATACTGCTATTGCGACCGATAAGATACCCTTATACAGGCCTGCAAGTCTAATAGTAAAAGTAAGAAGTGATAATTAGCCGTAAGGCTGCGAGGCGCGCTCGATACATGCAGGGCCGCCATCCCAGTTGGTACCTCTGATCGAGACAATTACCTATTCTAGCTAGCATAGAATTGCCACATAGTCGTAACGTAATCTGACAACCAGCCGCAAAGCGGGGTTGTGGCTGTCACTCTTGTGGCTCTGCAAAGTCTTCGGGCCGACGTATGCCCCGCAGCCTTGCGATCAAATTTACTCCCCATCAACCAGCTCTGCATCCGGGCATAGCTGCACAATTGCGGCTGAAACCGAGTAGGAATCAATCAATCAATCAATCAATTCGCCTTTCACTTAACACCATCACCCGTCGCGTCTAATATCCTGCACAATGGAGTCGCTGTACGACCCTCTACCAGCGCGCCAGAATCCGCACATTCGACTGCTTACGCTACTGCCGGCCGGGTCTGAAGCAGATCCTATTCGCTGCTCTATCACACCATTCGACTTAACGACCGCACCGGCATTCGAAAGTCTATCGTACTGCTGGGGAGACGTTGCGCAAAAGAAGCCCATAGAATGCAACAAGCGCCCATTTCAAGTCATTAATAATCTGTATTCAGCCCTCCAGCATCTGCGATACAAGGACAAGGAGCGCATACTATGGATAGACGCGATATGCATCAACCAGGAAGATCGGGACGAGCGATCGGCTCAGGTAGTCATCATGCGCGACATCTACCGGCGCGCAGAGCGTGTGCTGGTCTGGCTGGGGCCCAGCGCGGACGACAGTGAGTTAGCGTACAACACGCTGCGGAGGATGAGCGAGTACTGGCCGGAGATGGTGGAGCGCTGGTCGAAAGACCGGATGAGCGCCCTGAAGCTGGGTCCTTACAGGAAGACGCTGCAGCGGTTGTGCGGATCACAAGGAGTGGCGCAAAGCGACGACATCGAGACCGATGAGCGCTTCCAGCTCCAGCCGCAGGAGATCGCCGCGTTGCGCGCGGTGCTCGAACGGCCCTGGTGGATGAGGCTCTGGGTGATCCAGGAGGTCTGCGTTGCGACAGCTGTGACGATGATCTGCGGTCACGACACCATGTCCTGGGACGATCTCTCCTCTGGCTACGTCGTCGCGATGGGGGCAGGAGGGATGATGGCGCGCATCGGCGTGACGACTTGGAGTACATGTTGCATAGGTCTTTACCAATTAAAATTCGCATTTGATAGAATGCAGCACGAGATGAAGAATTCGGCGGGGACATCGGCCGATCCCCCGTCATTGCGGGGATTTTTCGGGACAATTGATATGCGTCGGATGACGCGTATCACGTACACTTTCAAGGCCTCGGTACCGCAAGACAAGATCTATGGCGTCGTAGGACTGGTAGATCTACATCCCCACGAAGAAGGTCTCTCAATTGTGCCAAACTACGAGCTTTCAGTGGTCGAGTGTTATCAGAACACGGCTTTGACTATCATGCTACGATCTGGTAGCTTGAGGATACTTGAGAACGTTGCTCTTGTGTTACCGACGCAATCCCGATTGGAAGGCCTTCCTTCATGGGTTCCGGACTGGAGCTTTGACCCATCCTCGACCTGGGCAGGCGCCTCATGGGGCCCGGCGAGTCCGTTTGCGGAGCACCTGGCAATCGGGCAGATGTCGACTGCACTCACGCAAGAAGAGTTGCTCTTCAATGCTTGTGGAGAGAATGAGCGATGCCATCCGAGGGTGGTGGATGGATCCGTACTCGTGCTCGAGGGTCACGTCGTGGATACTGTAGCGTCATCTGGTCAAATCCTCCATGGTCAAATAAAAAACGATGACGAAGACAAGTGGAGGTGCTTCGGCGAAGAACGAACCAGCATGTCTCTTTTTCAGCAGCTCCGCCTCCTTGTCAACACCTGTCTTCGTGTGAGTGTCTTTGTGACAGCACTGCTGAGCTGGGAAGATCTAGCCTTTGCAGACCCTGCACATAGAACGAAGACCGAGAAGGAGACTTTTCATGAGGTCATTCAAAAG